>Ga0182024_10005132_pt1 | contig 29532 bp, 30 predicted proteins | sample P32metaG_FD_120480 | JGI IMG/M metagenome (GOLD analysis project Ga0182024, IMG submission 120480) | Permafrost microbial communities from Stordalen Mire, Sweden - P3-2 metaG (Illumina Assembly) | ecosystem: Environmental > Terrestrial > Soil > Wetlands > Permafrost | place: Sweden: Stordalen...
ATCGACCTGTCGTGGAAGCTGGGGCCCTATCAGTTCGAGCTGCCGTTGATGGCCTCGGCGATGGACGGCGTGGTCTCGCCGCGCACGGCCGGGATCGTCGGCAACCTGGGCGGGCTCGCGGTGCTGAACCTGGAGGGAATCTTCACGCGCTACGAGGACGCCGAGGAGCAGCTCGAGCGGATCTCCGAGCTGCCGAAGGAGCAGGCCACGCGCGAGATGCAGGAGATCTACGCGGAGCCGGTCAAGCCCGAGCTGATCACCCAAAGGATCAGGGAAATCAAGGAGCAGAAGGTCGTGGTCGCCGCGTCGCTGACTCCTCAGCGGGTGCTGAAGTACCACGAGCTCGCGCTGGAGGCCGGGCTGGACGTGCTCGTGATCCAGGGGACGGTCGTCTCCGGGGAGCACGTCTCGACCGTGTCGTCGCCGCTGAACTTGAAGGAGTTCATACCGACGCTCGAGGTGCCCGTGGTCGTCGGCGGTTGCGCCTCCTATCACACGGGATTGCACCTGATGCGGACCGGAGCCGCCGGAGTGCTCGTCGGCGTGGGGCCGGGGGCGGCGTGCACCACGCGCGGGGTGCTGGGGATCGGCGTGCCGCAGGCGACGGCGATCGCGGATGTCGCGCACGCACGCTCGACGCACATGCTGGAGACGGGGGAGTACTGCCAGGTGATCGCCGACGGTGGAATGCGCAACGGGGGCGATGTCTCGAAGGCGATCGCGCTCGGGGCGGACGCGGTGATGATCGGCTCGCCGCTGGCGCGCGCGTATGAGGCCCCGGGAAGGGGCTTTCATTGGGGGATGGCCACGTTCCATCCGTCTTTGCCCCGCGGCGCGCGGGTGGCGACGACGCAGAATGGAACGCTCGAGGAGATTCTCGTCGGGCCGGCGCGTGAGAACGACGGCACATTCAATTTGTTCGGTGGTCTGCGCACGTCGATGGCGACATGCGGACACAAGGATCTCGCTGAGTTCAACCGCGCGGAGGTAGTGATCGCGCCAGCGTTGCAGACCGAGGGAAAGGCGTTGCAGCGCGATCAGGGCGTGGGCATGGGCTCAAACGGGAAGGCAGCTGCCGCCGTAGTCTTGGTCAATGACTGATTCGGCGCTTGCCACGCCTACTCCCGCTGGCGAGGAGCCGGCTGAGACGCCTAGGGTCAACGAAGAGATAATCGTCCTCGACTACGGGGGGCAGTACAGCCAGCTGATCGCCCGCAGGGTGCGCGACTGCGGTGTGTTCTCGGAGCTGCTGCCGAGTCATGTCCCGCTGGAGGAGATCGAAAAGCGCAAACCGCGCGGGATCATCCTGTCGGGTGGCCCGGCGTCGGTGTATGCCGAGGGAGCGCCGAAGCTGGAGCGCGGGCTGCTGGAGCTGGGGGTGCCGGTAATGGGCATCTGTTACGGGATGCAGTTACTCGTGCACGAGCTCGGTGGGCGGGTGGAGGAGGCTGAGGTGGGGGAGTTCGGTCGCTCTGATCTGAGCGTGATCGAGCCGGGAAGGCTGCTGAAGGGGATGCCGCGCGAGCAGACGTGCTGGATGAGCCACCGGGACACGGTTATCGAGCCGCCCCCGGGATTCATCGCTCTGGCGTCCTCGAGCGTATCGCCGGTGGCCGCGGTGGAGGACGCCGAGCGAGGTATCTACGGGATTCAATTCCACCCAGAGGTCGTGCATACGCCTTACGGACAGGAGATCCTGAATCGATTCTTGACGGAGATCTGCGGCTGCGAGCTGACCTGGTCGGCGGCGGGCATCGTGGAGGACCAGATCGAGCGGATCCGCCGGCAGGTAGGCGATGGGAGGGTGATCTGCGGGCTGTCGGGCGGAGTGGACTCGTCGGTGGCGGCGCTGTTGGTGCACCGCGCGGTGGGGGACCAGCTGACATGTGTGTTCGTGGACCACGGGCTGATGCGCAAGGACGAGGGCGAGCAGGTGGTGAGCGCCTTCAGGGACACGTTCAAGGTCCCGCTGGTGGCCGTCGACGCCGAGGAAAGATTTTTGGAGAAGCTGAAAGGCGTGAGCGAGCCGGAGGCCAAGCGCAAGGCGATCGGCGCGGAGTTCATCAGGGTGTTCGAGGAGGAGGCGACCAAGATCTCCGTCGAGGAGCCCGCCCACTATCTCGTCCAGGGCACCCTCTACTCGGATGTGATCGAGTCTGGCGGCGGCACTGGGGCGGCGACGATCAAGTCCCATCACAACGTTGGCGGCCTGCCGGACGATTTGCAGTTCGAGCTGGTGGAGCCGTTGAGGGCGCTGTTCAAGGATGAGGTGCGTGCGGTGGGCGCCGAGCTGGGGTTACCCGAACGGCTGGTCTGGCGCCAGCCTTTTCCCGGGCCGGGCTTGGCAATCAGGATCGTGGGGGGGGAGGCGACAAAGGAGCGGCTGGACGTGCTGCGCGAGGCCGACAGCATCCTGCAGGAGGAGATCCGCAAGGCGGGTCTGTATCGCGAGCTGTGGCAGTCCTTCTGCGTGCTGCCTGACGTGCGCACCGTGGGCGTGCAGGGGGACGAGCGTACGTATGGCTACGTGGTCGTAGTGCGCGCGGTGACCAGCGATGACGCGATGACAGCCGATTGGGCGAGGTTGCCGTATGACCTGCTGGAGACGATCGCCTCGAGGATGATCAATGAGCTGCGCGAGGTAAACCGGGTTGTGCTCGACATCACCTCCAAGCCTCCGGGAACGATCGAGTGGGAGTAGCCCAGGCGGCGCCTCGTCGTCCCTGGCTGTGTCCTCGATCGCTCGTGTGCAGAGCACACTTCGCTCACTGCGTCCTGGCCAGGAACGACGATCCATCCGCCTGAGGGCGTCCTGGCGATACTTCGCCTATGATGGTTCGCTGCGCCGCGCGCCATCGCGTGGCCTTTTTTACGCTATGAGCCCATCGACTTCCACACCTTCGGCCCGGACCTATGTGGCCAAACCCACAGAGCGTGAGCGCAACTGGGTTGTGGTCGACGCGAACGGCAAGACGCTGGGCCGGATGGCGACGCAGATTGCTGACGTGCTGCGCGGTAAGCGTAAGCCCGAGTACACCCCGCACATCGACACGGGCGATTTTGTCGTCGTGGTGAATGCGGAGAAGGTGGCGGTGACCGGGAACAAGCGCGCCGACAAGCGCTACTACCGCCACTCCGGCTATCCCGGAGGGCTGCGCTCGAGAACATTCGAGGAGATGCTGGCGAGGCGGCCTGAGGAGATCATCCGGCTGGCCGTGAAAGGCATGATGCCGCGCAACAGGCTTGCCCGCAAACAGCTGACGAAGTTGAAGATCTACGCCGGTCCCGAGCACCCGCACGTGGCCCAGAATCCGCAACCTTTGGAGATCGAGGCTTGATGGCCGACGACGAGGACAAGCCCGAGATCCCTGACGCGGAGACGCTCGCCGAGGCAACGCCCGCGGAGGGACAGGACCCGGCTGCCGAGGGACACGCCGTGCCGACCGAGGAGGCGATGGAGATCGCAGGCTCGGCCGAGGACGCGCCACTGGAGGCGTTCGAGGAGGCACAGGAGCGCGCCGAGGCGGAGCTCGTCGCAGAGGTCGTGGCCGAGGAGATCGTCGAGGAGGCTGTCGCTGAGGAGATTGCCGAGGAGATCGTGGCGGAGGCCGTGGCGGAGGAGGTTGTCGTCGAGGCCGAGGCCGAGCTGGAGGAAGACGAGGAGGAGCCTGCCCCACGTGTGAAGCCTGCGGTACCTGGCGCGCATCTCGAGGTCGACATCGTTCCGGAGGGCGTCGATCCGCTAGGGCGAAGCGAGGCCTATGAGGATCCGTATGCGATCGAGGGCGAGGAGCCTGAGCGGGGAGACGATGAGCAGGAGGATCACGAGGAGATTCTGACCCAGCCGATCGCTACGGCTGCGATCGATCTGGCCTCGGGCGCCCGGTACCGTGCGACGGGCAAGCGTAAGACGGCGGTCGCGCGGGTGACGCTGCGACCGGGAAGCGGCACATATCTCGTGAACGGACGCACGCTCGAGGATCACTTTCCGCGTGTGACACAGCAACGGAACATCCGTCAGCCGCTGGAGACAGTGGGGTACCAGGAGCGGATGGACGTGGTCGCGCGACTGCACGGTGGCGGCATCTCCGCCCAGGCCGGGGCGCTGCGCCACGGCGTCTCGCGGGCGCTGCTGGAGGCCGATCCGAATCTGCGCGGTGAGCTCAAGCGCCGCGGCTTCCTGACGCGCGATTCGCGCGCGAAGGAGCGCAAGAAGGCCGGGTTGAAGAAGGCCCGTAAGAAGCCGCAGTTCTCCAAGCGCTAGCGACTACCGACTAGCGACAAAGACTCCGAGGGCCTATGACCCGCAAGCTGTTTGGAACCGACGGCGTTAGGGGGGTCGCCGGCGATTTCTTGACGGCCGAGCTGGCGCTCGGCCTCGCACGGGCCGCGACACTGAAGACGGGTGCGCAGCGTCCTCGAGTGCTGATCGTGCGCGACACGCGCGAGTCCGGTGAGATGTTGCAGGCCGCCGTTGCGGCCGGCGTAAGCGCCGCCGGCGGGGATGCGCTGCTGGGAGGCGTCTTGCCGACACCGGCCGCGCCACTCTTGATCGGCCGCTATGACTTCGACCTGGCGGTGGTGTTGTCGGCCTCGCACAATCCATTCCAGGACAATGGGATCAAGTTCTTTGCCGGTGACGGGTACAAGCTCTCGGACGAGAGCGAGCTGGCGATCGAGCGCGAGCTGGAGATGTCCGGCAGTGGCGCGGGAGACTTATCGGCCGATACGGCCATAGCGCCTCCGGTGATCGGTCATGTGCGCGACTTGAGAGGTGCGGGCGAGGATTACCTGCGTGAGCTACACGGCCATTTCGCGGAGCTCGATCTGGATGGGTTGGACGTGCTGCTGGATTGCGCCAATGGCGCCACTCATCTTGTGGCGCCGGAGATCTTCCGGCGGCTGGGCGCGAGAGTGACCGTGATCGCTGATCAACCGGACGGGCGCAACATCAATGCTGGTTGCGGCTCGACTCATATCGAGCAGCTGGGCGAGCGAGTCCGCGAGGGAGGGCACGGGGTGGGATTTGCCTTCGACGGCGACGGTGACCGCGTCCTGGCGGTCGACCGGACGGGGACGGTCGTCGACGGCGACGAGCTGATGGCGCTCTCGGCGCTGCACCTGCGCGAGCAGGAGCGTCTGAACGGTGGGGGGGTGGTCGTGACGGTGATGACCAACTACGGCTTTCATTCCGCGATGGAGCGGGCCGGTGTGGAGGTGGCGATCACGCAGGTCGGGGATCGATACGTGCTCGAGGAGTTGCGCGAGCGAGGCTGGGTGCTGGGCGGCGAGCAGTCGGGACACATCATCGACCTGAGCTTCAACCGCACGGGCGACGGGATCGCCGGTGCGCTGCTCACCCTGGAGGCGCTGGCCGGCCGCGACCTGGCAGAGCGCGACGCGATGGAGAAGCTGCCGCAGCGGCTTGTGAACGTGCGCGTGCGCGAGCGCGGGGCGCTTCAGTCGGCGACGGACGTAAACGAGGCTGTGAGCGCCGCTGGGGAGGCATTGGAGGGTCGTGGACGCGTGCTGGTGCGCCCGAGCGGGACTGAGCCGCTCGTGAGGGTGATGGTCGAGGCGCCGACCGACGATGAGGCGGAGGAGGTCTGCGGACGGTTGGCCGCGCTAGTCGAGCTGGAGCTGGGCTGAGCGAGCGGACAAACGTTCGAGAGAGCGCGCCCTGGGCGCTGATATCTTCGATGGGGTGTGCGGCATCGTTGGCTACGTCAGCAAGCGGGAGGGTGGGCGTCGAGTCCAAGAGCTGCTGCTCGACGGATTGAAGAAGCTCGAGTACCGCGGGTATGACTCCGCGGGGATCTCGGTGATCGGCGAGGAGCGGATCGAGACGGTGCGGGCCGTGGGCAACCTCGACGCGCTGCAAGCAAAGCTCGACCGTAGGGCCGCGGCTGAGGGATTGGGATCCCGAAGATCGGGATCCCACCCACCCGTGGCGGTTGCGGTACGCCCCCCGACGACGGGTATCGGTCATACCCGCTGGGCAACCCATGGACGCGTGACCGAGGAGAACGCCCACCCGCACTACGACTCGGATGATCGCTTTCACGTGGTCGTGAACGGAATCGTTGAGAACTACATGACGCTCAAGGAGCGCCTGCTCGCCGCCGGGAGCGTGTTCACCTCAGAGACCGACGCAGAGGTGATCGCGCACTTGATCGCCGAGCACTATGACGGGGACCTGGCTGACGCGGTGCGGGGCGCTTATGGTGAGCTGGAGGGTCACTACGCGTTTGTCGCGATGTGCCTGGAGGAGCCCGAGACGCTGGTGGGAGCGCGGAGGGAGTGCCCACTGATTGTCGGCTGCGGTGAGGGCGAGCAGTTCGTTGCATCCGCGGTCCCCGCGTTCTTGGCGCATACGCGCCAGGTGCAGTACGTGGACAACGGTGAGATCGTCGTGTTGACGCCCGCGGGCGTCACGATCACGACGCCCGCGGGCGAGGAGGTGCAGCGCGCGGTAGAAACGGTCGACTGGGATGAGGACACCGCCGAGAAGGGCGGGTATGAGACGTTCATGTTGAAGGAGATCCATGAACAGGCGGACGCGGTGGCCGAGACCATCGCCGACCGCACAGCGCGTGGGAGCGGCGTCGACCTGGGCGAGGAGGGCGTCCTGGACGAGGCGCTCTTGCAAGACGTGAAGCGAATTGTGGTGGTGGCCTGTGGCACCGCCTACCACGCCGGACTGATCGGGCGGTATGCGATCGAGGAGTGGGCGCGCGTGCCGGTAGAGGTGGATGTCGCTTCGGAGTACCGCTATCGCAACCCCGTTGTCGGGCCGGGGGATCTCGTGATCGGGATATCCCAGTCGGGCGAGACGGCCGACACGCTCGCGGCGATGCGCGAGGCGCGCGAGTGCGGCGCGGCGGTGCTGGCGATCACGAACGTGATGGGCTCGCAGGTGACACGCGACGCAGACGGGGTGCTGTTCACACGCGCTGGACTGGAGGTCAGCGTGGCGGCGACGAAGACATTCCTCTGTCAGGTCGCCGTCATCTATCTGCTCGCCCTGCGTCTGGCCGAGCTGCGGGGCACGCTCGAGCCCGCGCGAATCGAGGAGCTCGTGGGCGAAGTGAAGCGGTTGCCGCACAGCATCGAGCAGGTCCTAGTCGGCATGGGCGAGCAGGTGGCGAGCGTCGCTGACGCTTACTGGCAGAGCGAGTTCTTCCTCTACATCGGCCGTCATGTCGGCTTGCCGGTGGCGCTCGAGGGGGCTCTGAAGCTGAAGGAGATCTCCTACATAGCCACCGACGCCTATCCCGCGGGAGAGATGAAGCACGGTCCGATCGCGCTACTCGATGAGTCCACGCCGGTGGTGTGCGTAGCGACCGATTCGCCTGTGCTCGAGAAGATGGCGTCGAACATGGCGGAGGTGCGTGCGCGCGGTGCGCACGTGGTCGCCGTGACGACGGCGGGCAACGAGCAGATCACTGAGCACGCGGACTCCGTGATAACAGTGCCGGCGGTGGATTGGATGTTGCAGCCGATCCTCGCGGTGATCCCGCTGCAACTGCTTGCCTATGAGATCGCGCGCAAGCGCGGCCTGAACGTCGATCAGCCGCGCAACCTGGCAAAGACCGTCACGGTGGAGTAGCCAGCGGCCCGCTGGCGCGGCGCCAGGCGGTGTCCTTACCGAGCGGAGGTCGATGGGACCTCCGATCGGCCAGCACGTGTGCCAAGCACACGTCGCGGGGTGGGTGGGCCTTTTCGATCTGGCCTGGCTTGGCCATCGGACCGCTGGGTTACGACCGAGGCGCGCAGGGACCATCTAGCATCGCTGGTCGTGGACACCCTTCCCGACTGGCTGACTGGGTTGCTCGACGCCGAGCAGATGCGCGCGGCCGACCTCTGGGCGATCGAGGAGCGGGGGGTGGGCTCACTCGACTTGATGGAGCGCGCCGGCGCGGGCGTGGCGCGGGCGCTCGAGCGAGTGGCCCCCGATGGACTTGTGGCCGTGGTGTGCGGGAAGGGCAACAACGGAGGAGATGGGCTGGTGGTGGCGCGTCTGTTGCGCGAGGGTGGGCGCCAGGTGAAGGTGGTGTGTGTAGCGCCGCTGGGTGACTTCACCGGGGACGCGCGCGCGAACCTGGAGCGACTGGTCGGCGAACGGCCGTTGGAGCTGGCCGAGGACCGGCAAAACGCGCGGGATGCGCTCGGGAAGGCCGCGGTGATCGTGGACGCGTTGCTGGGCACCGGCTTTCAGGGCGAGGCCCGTGGCGCGGTCGGAGAGGCGATCGAGGCCATGAATGCCGCGACGGCGCCGGTCGTGAGCGTGGACATCCCAAGTGGCGTGGATGCTTCCACGGGCGTCGCGTCCGGGGCAGCCGTCCGCGCGGTGGCAACCGTGACCTTCCATGCGGACAAGCCGGGCCTGTGGATTGCGCCGGGCAAGGCACATGCGGGTGAGGTGGAGAGGATCGACATCGGGATTCCACGAGGTGCGCCGGGTGCTGCGACGATCGGCCTGATCAGGCCATCAGTGCTCGATGCGTTGCCACGGAGGGCGGCGTCCTCCACGAAGTTCTCGAGTGGGCACGTGCTCGTCGTGGGCGGCTCGCTGGGACTGACGGGAGCGCCGCGGATGGCCGCACACGCCGCAATGCGCGCCGGGGCAGGGTATGTGACGGCGTGCGTGCCCGCCTCTCTGCGGGCGATCCTTGCGACCGCCGGTCCGCCTGAGCTGATGACGCGGGGGCTGCCCGACGACGATGGCGGGTTGACGCCCGCGGGGGTGGCGAGCGTGATCGAGGCGAGCGAGCGCGGCGGGGCCCTGGCGCTGGGACCCGGGCTGGGGCGCGGTGATGGCGCGTTCGCATTTGCGCGGGAGCTTGCGCGCGAAGTAGAGGTTGCGCTCGTGCTCGATGCCGACGGGCTGAACGCGCACGCTGGAGCACTGGGCGAGCTGGCCGCACGAACGGCGCCGACTGTGTTGACCCCGCACGCGGGCGAGTTGGGGCGATTGCTGGAGATAGGGAGCGACGAGGTCGAGCGCGAACGCTTGCGTCACGTGCGCATGGCGGCTGAGCGGGCGCAGGCGGTGGTTGTGCTCAAGGGCGATGACACGCTGATCGCTGAGCCTTCCGGACGGGTGGCCGTCAGCCCCGGAGGTGCTCCCGCACTGGCCACAGCTGGCAGCGGTGATGTGTTGACGGGGGTGATCGCGGCGCTCCTCGCCGTTGGGCTCGAGCCCTTCGCGGCCGCGGCCGCGGGTGTCTGGCTGCACGCCGAGGCCGGCCGGGAGGCGGCGCGCAGGCAGGGCGCGAATGAGGGTGTGCTCGCTTCCGACGTGATCGCGGCCCTGCCGGCCGCGCGGGGAGGTGTGGCTCGATGACCGTGCGTCGCGCGCTCGCGCGCGTGAATCTGGCCGCAATCGAGCGCAACTGCGTCCGACTGCACGGGGAGCTGAGCGGGGGCGCTGAGCTATGCGTTGTGGTGAAGGCCGACGGATATGGTCACGGCTCGGTACAGAGCGCGCGTGCGGCGCTTGCCGCTGGCGCGAGCTGGCTGGCGGTTGCGAGCGCGGGCGAGGCGCTGCAGCTACGCGAGGCGGGGCTGCGCCAGGCGCGCGTGCTGGTGATGGGAGCGTTGAGCGCGGTGGAGCTGCGGGAAGCGCTTGCGGCGGACGCGGACGTAGTCGTCTGGCATGAGCGCCAGGTGGAGGCGGTTCTCGCCGCTGGCGGGGGGCGTGTGCACGTGAAGCTGGATTCAGGCATGGGACGACTCGGCACACGCGACCCGGCCGAGGCCTCGCGTGCGGTGATGGTCGCGCGGCAGGCCGATGGAGTGGAGTTGGCGGGAGTGATGACGCACTTCGCCACCGCCGACGATCCCAACGACGGCGGGTTCTTTGCGGCGCAACTCGGGGTGTTTACGGAGTGGGCGCGGGCGGTGAAGGCCGAGCAGCCGGAGATCGTCGTGCACGCCGCCAACAGCGCCGCAACACTGCGCGAGGAGGGCTCACATTTCGACATGGTGCGCTGTGGGATCGCCGCCTACGGCATGGATCCGTTTGGCGAGGATCCCACGGCCCGTGCACTGGAGCCGGCGCTCCAGCTGAGCTCGTATGTGGCGGAGGTGAAGCGGTGTGGTGCCGGCGAGAGCGCCGGGTACGGTCGGCGGTTTGTGGCTGAGCGCGATACGTGGCTCGCGGTGCTCCCGATCGGCTACGGCGATGGCTGGCGGCGTGGGTGCTCCAACAACGCGGAGGTGCTGGTCGCTGGAGATCGTCGATCGCTGGTGGGCACGGTGAGCATGGACAATCTCACCATTGACCTCGGTCCCGATCCGAACGGCGAGCTGTTGGGAGAAGAAGCGATCTTGATTGGCGCGCAGGGCGCGGAGCGGATCACCGCCGAGGAGGTCGCGCATCGACTGGGAACGATCAACTACGAGGTGACCTGCGCGTTGACGCCGCGCGTGCCACGGTCATACCACCGCGATGGCGAAGTGGCATGAGCGACGGGCTCGAGGTGGCCCGTACGGCCCTCGCGGGCCGGCCTGCTTGGCTGGTGGGCGGCGCGGTGCGCGACCGCTTGCTGGGTCGAGCGCTGACCGACCTCGATCTCGTGGTGGATGGTGATCCCGAGCAGGCAGCGCGTGCGATTGCCCATGCGGCGGGGCGCGCGGCATGCTTCGCACTGTCCGAGGACTTCGGCGCGTGGCGGGTGGTGGCGCGCGATCGGGCGTGGCAGGCAGACGTCGAGCGGCTGCGTGGAGCGACGCTCGAGGCCGATCTCGCGCTGCGCGACTTCACCGTGAACGCGATCGCCGAGCCGATCGACGGGGGTGCGCCGATCGATCCGCTTGGTGGGCTCGAGGACTTGACCGCGCGCCGTCTGCGTATGGCGGGTCCGAGGGCCTTTGCCGACGATCCTTTGCGGGTGCTGCGTTTGGTGCGGATGGCAGTCGAGCTGGAGCTCGAGTCCGAGCCGCAGACCAGCCGAGCCGCGCACGCGCAGGTGGACGGGTTGCGGGGCGTGTCGGCCGAGCGCGTGTTCATAGAGCTGCGCCGAATCGTCTCCTCACCGCGCGCGCGAGCCGGGATCGAGCTGATGGGCGCGCTGGGTGTGACGGCGGTCGTGCTGGGAGAGCTCGAGGCGCTGCGCGGAGTGGAGCAGAATCGCTTCCATCACCTCGACGTGTACGGCCATACGCTCGAGGCGCTCGACCGCACGATCGAGCTGCAGGCCAACCCTGCGGCGATCCTGGGCGAGCAGTACGCAGCGGCGCTCGCTGCGCTGCTGGGCGAGCCGCTGGCGGATGAGATGACGCGTGGCGAGGCGCTGCGCTGGGGGGTGCTGTTGCACGACGCCGCCAAGCCTCTGACGAAGGGAGTGCGTCCCGAGGACGGACGCGTCACCTTCATCGGCCACGACACCCGGGGCGCCGAGCTGGCAAGGACGGTGCTTGGCAGGTTGCGAGCCAGCGAGCGGCTGCGCGCCCATGTCGCGGCGCTGGTGCGCAACCACCTGCGACTCGGCTTTCTCGTTCACGAGCCTCAGCCGCTGGAGCGGCGCACCGTGTACACCTATCTGCGGGCGTGCCAGCCCGTGGAGGTCGATGTCACGCTCCTGTCGATAGCCGACCGCCTCGCCACACGCGGGGACGGCGCTCAGGGGGCGATCGATGTGCACATGCGTGTGGCGCTGCCGCTGCTCGGCGATACCCTGCGTTGGCGGGCAGAGGGGCTGGCGCCACCGTTGTGGCGAGGCGATGAGCTGGCCAAAGAGCTCGGCATCGACGTGGGCCCACGCGTGGGGCAACTGCTGGAGGAGTTGGCGGAAGGCCAGTACGTGGGCGAGCTCGCCACGCGCGAGCAGGCGCTCGCGTATGCACGCACACGGGCCACATCCGGCTAGGCTTCGCTGCGGATGGCTGACCCAGACTGCATCTTCTGCAAGATTCTTGCAGGCGAGATTCCCGCCACGATCGTCGGCGAAGACGAGCGCACGGTGGCCTTCATGGACATCAACCCCGCGACCCGCGGCCACGTGCTCGTGATCCCGCGTGCGCACGCTGAGGATCTGCTGAGCGTCGATCCGGATGACCTGTGCGCGGTGGCGGTCGCTTCGCAACGTCAGGCGGCCCTGGCGAAGGAGCGCTTGGGGGCCGACGGGATCAATCTGGTCAACTCTTGCGGCGCGCTCGCATGGCAGACGGTCTTTCACTTCCACATGCATGTGATTCCGCGTTACGAGGACGATCCGCTGCGTCTACCGTGGGTTCCGGGGCCTGGAGATCCGGCGGAGATCGCGGCCGCGGCGCAGGAACTAACGCGGAAATAGCGAACAGACCGCTACATCCTTCCCGTAGTCGTGTTGAATGACCACATGATCCGCCGTGCATCAACAGCAGCAGTCCTTGCGAGCCTTGCGCTCGTGCTGATGCTGCCCGCGGGCTCGCAGGCGACGCTCACCGAAGTCGGTGTGATCCCGCCCACGACCAATCCCGAAACCGTGCCGAGTTGCCCGGGCAGCCCCTGTTTGGCCGTGAGCCGCACAACGGGCTTCCAGGTGAAGGTGGGCACCGCGCACAACCCCCAGGCGGCGCCGCGCGCCGGCACGGTCGTCGCTTGGTCGATCATGCTCGGGAAGCCGAACGCCACCCAGATCAAGTTCTTCAACGCTAACGAGGGAGGGGTGTCCGAAGCTGGTATTGCGATCCTACGTCCCCAAAAGAAGCCGAATCTCACGTACAAGCTGATCGCGCAGAGCCCGCTGGTGAAGCTCGAACCGTACTTCGGGAAAACCGCTCAATTCCCGCTCGAAACCACGCTTCAGGTCAAGAAGGGCGATGTCATCGCGCTTACCGTTCCCTCTTGGGCGCCTGCCCTGGCGCTGGGCTTTACCAACACGACCTCTTGGCGGGCGAGTCGACCGAAAGGTCAGTGCACGAGTACGAGCTCACAGACCACGCATACGCTCATTGGCACGGCTGTGCAGTACTACTGCCTGTACCTCACCGCGCGCTTGACCTACAGCGCGACGCTCATCTCAACTCCGTAGCCCCCATTCGCTAGCCGGAAGGTGCGCTGGCGCCGCCGCTGGGGGTGGCGGCCGATTCGCTGCCGCCTTTGGTTGCGGTTTCTTCGCTCTTCGCTGCTCCGCCTGCCGAGGTGCCCCCCGCTTCGCCTTTGCTGGTTTCGCCGGCGCCGCTCGAGCTGCCGCCGCTCGCCGATTCTTCGCCCGATTCGCTTTTGGGGGCTTCGCTGGAAGATTCCGAGGCGCCTTCGGTAGAGGTGCCCTTCGGCGTCGTTGATGTCGTCGAAGTCGAGGTGCTCTGCACGGCGGCCTTTTCCGCGCTCGTGTCGGTGGGTGGGGTGATGTCAGGCGTGCTCTTCGGTATCGCGTCGCTCACGCTGCTTCCGCCTCCGCAGGCGAGGAGACCCACGGGGGACAGCAGCAGGATGCTCGCCGCGAGCATGGCGCGGGCCGACGGAAGACGCGCCGCGTTCACTCGCTGTGCCGGGCGCGCGGGGAGGACTCTGCTCACGCGGCTTGCGTCTCCGAGTCGGCGGTGGTCAACTCGCCGGCCTCGACGCGAGTGGTCCCATGCGCCGACCGCAGGTGGGGCAGTCGTTCAGGTCCTTCTGGGCGAGTTGGTCACACCAGGAGCAGAAGCGCATGTTCTCCACTGCCCAGGGAAGCCGTGAGACGGAGGGAGCGAGCGGCAGCAGCTTGCCCACTATCTCCAACTGCTCGCCGCTGTCGCGGTCGAGGTAGATCTCCTGAGGCTCGGCCTCGATCACGATCTCCCGTCCACTCGAGGGGTTGCGCAGGCGGTAGCGCTGGCTCGTGCTCACGGCGAGAACTCTAGCGAAGCGTCTGGCGGAGACGCCCACTGGTGCAACCGCCTGCCCTTTGGATAGAGTTTCGCCGCCGATGTCCTCGTTCCCCACCTCCAGGAGCTTGCGTAATCTCGGACTTCTCGTCGGGACCGGTGGCCTCTTGCTGGGTGCGAGCGGTTGCGCGGTCAAGCGCGACGACAACGCCAACCTGATCGTCGGAAAGCAGCAGTTCGTCGCCAAATGCGGCTCCTGCCACACGCTCGCGCGAGCGGATACGAAGGGCACGGTCGGGCCCAACCTCGACGAAGCCTTCCGCCAGGACATTGCGGAAGGTCTCCAGCGCAGCACGATCGAAGGGGTCGTGCACGGTCAGGTGCTCGAGCCCAATAGCGAGGGCGTGATGCCAAAAGGACTGGCCGGTGGAACGACATTGAGTGATATCGCGGCTTACGTCGCGCAGTCGGCCGATGCCCCAGGCAAGGACACCGGCCTACTGGCGAGTGCGGTCGAAGCGCCCGGATCGGGTAAGCCGGCGGTCGAGAAAGCGGGCAAGCTCGAAATCGCCGCCAACCCGGCGGGCCAACTGGCCTACACGACGACCAAGGCGACTGCAACCCCGGGAGCGGTCACGATCAGCATGACGAACATGTCCGGCGTCTCTCACAACCTCGCCATCGAATCGGGCGAAGGCGGAGCGACGGCCAAGGGCTCATCGCTCGGCGCGAGTCAGTTCATCACCAAGGGCAGCACCTCGATCACGGTCAAGCTGAAGCCCGGCGTCTACACCTTCTTCTGCCAGGCTCCGGGCCACCGTGCGGCGGGCATGTACGGCACGCTCACGGTGAAGTAGCTAACCGGTGCAGTAGGTGTAGTGGCAGGAGGAGGCCCGAGTGCAGTAGAGGCCCGCCGACGTTGTTAGAGGATGGCGCGCAGGACGAGCACGACGCCGGCAACCACGACGAACACCGCGAGCACGTACAGCAGTGCTCGGAACGCATCGTCCTCGCTGCGTAGTGGATTGAGCATGCGGCTGCGGGCTGCCTGGAGCGGCTTAGAGCACGTAGACCGTAAAGTAGACGACGATCCACATGATGTCGACGAAGTGCCAGTAGATGCCAGGTATGTCGACGCCGCGGTGCTCCTCGGGGCTGTAGTGCCCGCGGAAAGCGCGGATAGTCACGATCAGCAGCAGCAGAAGGCCGATGAACACGTGCGCGCCGTGCAGGCCGGTGAGCGAGTAGAAGATCGTCTGCTGCGCGTGATCCTGAGGGGCGAAGCCGATGTTCGCGTACTCGTTGATCTGGATGAAGAGGAACGTGCAGCCGAGCAGGAAGGTTGTGAGGATGCCCGCCTTCAGCCCGAAGCGGTTGCCTCGCTTGATCGACGTCTCAGCCCAGTGCAGCGTGAACGACGAGGACACGAGGATCAAGGTGTTGACGCCGGCCACTGCCTCCGGCAGGTGGGTGCCCGGTGCCGGCCATTGCTCGCCCGAGGCGATGCGGATGAAGAAGTAGGCCGTGAAGAACGCCCCGAAGATCATCACCTCGGAGATGATGAAAAGCAGCATCCCCAGCAACTGGGCTTCGACGCGCGAGCTGCGGTTCGCCGCCGGCGGGCCATGATGGTCGCCGTGAGTGGCCGCGTGAGCGATGCTGGCTGCCTCCATCGGGATCCCTACCCCGCCACGGCCGGGGTCGCCGTGGCCTGCAGGTCTACGACCACGTGCTCGACCTTCGCTGAGGTGTTGTGGCGTACGCGCTCGATCAGGTTCGACCGCATCCAGCCGGAGCGCTCGCCCGGGAGTGTCGAGATCACCACGTCGTCGACCCTGAACAGCTCCAGTGCGTTGATCGCGGCGGTGTAGGGGTCGGGATCGCCGATCATGCCCGAGCCGATCAGCCCGGCGTCGTGCAGCCGGTCGAGCATCGCCGCCAGACGCGCGCGCGCCTCGCGCGGCGCCGAGCCGCTGCCGTCCTGTAGGGGGATCACGGCGATGAACACATGCCGACCCAGCCCTTCGGGCTGTGTGCCCCCATCCGCGGCCTTCTCCCGGAGGTGCTCGAGCAGCTCATTGCCGCTCGCCGTTTTGCTGGCCACGACGAGTGTTACTCCGAACGGCAGGCCCTCCTGCTCGAGGTCGGTCACGATGTGCTCCACCGGTAGCCCGGAGGCGTTTTGAATGCGCTCGATCAGATCTCTGCGCAGCCATCCCGACTGGGTGGCCGGGTGGGTCGAGAGGATGATCTCATCTACCCGGCGCTCGGCGATCGCGTCCATCGTGGCCGAGAAGGGATCTGGATCGCCGACTTCCCCGGTGGCCTCGATTCCCTCGCTGGCCACCAGTGAGATCGCCAGGTCGACTCGCACCTGAGCCGATTCGCGCACTGCCTCGTCGTAGATGACCAGACCGGCCGACGGCTTGCTCTGGGGGACGACCAGGCGAAAGCGGACATCGCCGGCGGCGGCGTGCGCGCGGACCGTGTCGAGCAGCTTCTTGCCTCCGAGCGTTCGATTGGCAACCACCAGGATTTCCTTCATCTCCTCTGCTTTCTCCTCATTCGCTGGCGGCCCGGACGATGCCGGCGCCGGCTATGGCACCGGCTCCGACTGTGGCAGGGGTCGGAGCAAGGATGGCATGCACGGCTCCGGGCACTCCGTACTCGTACGGACCGCCGACGATTGTCGGAACCCTGTCGAAGTTGAAGATCGGCGGTGGCGAGGAGACCTGCCACTCGAGCGTCATGCCTCGCCACGGATTGGCGACGGCCCGAGTTCCGCCACGCCAGCTGGTGACCATGTTGTAGACGAACAGCAGTGTGCTGAAGCCGAGGCCGAGGCTCATGATCGAGATGAACAGGTTCATATCGGCGAACTTGGCGGCATACGTCGCCACACGCCGAGGCATGCCCTGCAAGCCGAGGATGTGCATCGGGCCGAAGGTCAGGTTGAAGAAGACGAACGTGGTCCAGAAGTGCCACTTGCCCAAGCGCTCGTCGAACATTCGCCCGGTCATCTTCGGGAACCAGTAGTAGACGCCGGCGAAGATCGTCATCAGCGAGCCGCCGAACAGCACGTAGTGGATGTGGGCAACGACGAAATAGGTCGAGCTGACGTGGATGTCGAACGGGATCATCGCGAGCATCACGCCGCTGATCCCGCCGAGCGAGAACGTCGTGAGGAAGCCCAGCGCGAACAGCATCGGCGTATCCAGATGCAGCACCCCGCGCCACAGCGTCGCCAGCCAGGAGAAGATCTTGATGCCCGTCGGCACAGCGATGATGCAGGTCGTGATCGCCATCGGGATGCGAATCCAGTCGGCCATCCCGGAGGTGAACATGTGGTGTGCCCACACCGTGAAGCCGAGCACGATGATCGCCAGCAGCGAGAAGGCCATCATGCGGTAGCCGAAGATCGGCTTGCGCGACTTCACGGCGATCACCTCGCTGATGATTCCGAAGCCGGGCAGCATCATGATGTAGACCGCCGGGTGCGAGTAGAACCAGAAGACGTGCTGGTACATCAGCACGTTGCCGCCCTTGGCGGCGTTGAAGAAGTTGAAGCCGAGCGAACGATCGAGCAGTACGAAGAACTGCGACGCCGCAATGAACGGGGTGGCGATCACGACGAGCAGCGAGGTTGCGAAGTTCGCCCAAACCAGCAGCGGCAGGCGGAAGAAGCTCATCCCCGGCGCGCGCATGGTGATGATCGTCACGAGGAAGTTCAGCGCGGTCATGATCGACGAGGCGCCCGCAAACTGGACGCCGAGCGCAAAGAACGTCTGTCCGATCGGTGCGTCAACGGACAGCGGCGCGTAGGCGGTCCAGCCGTCGGCGAAGGACCCTCCCGGCGCGAAGAAGCTGCCGAGCATCATGGCGCCGGCGATCGGTAGTAGCCAGTAGGAGAGCGCGTTCAGCCTGGGGAAGGCCATATCGGGCGCCCCGATCATCAGGGGCAGCACAAAGTTGGCCAGGCCCGCGAACACCGGGATCACGAACAGGAAGATCAGGATCGAGGCGTGCACCGAGAACAGGCCGTTGTAGGTGTTGGCGCTCACGAATTGCGCGCCCGGCTGCGCCAGCTCGGCGCGCATCAGCAGGCCGATCAGTCCGCCCACGAGCAGGAAGAAGAAGGAGGTGACGGTGTACTGCACGCCGATCACCTTGTGGTCGGTGTTGACGCGGAAGTAGTCCTTCCAGCTGTGCGCTCCGTGGCCGGAGTGGTCCTCGGGGCGTGTGGGACGTCCGGTTGCCCAGTAGAACCAGTAGTCAAAGCCGCCGATCCCGACCAGGAAGAGCAGCGGCACGGCGATCAGCGAGACCGTCAGGATCGCTTCGCCCGAGAGGTAGTGGTGGAACGTGGCGTGGCCGGTGGAGGACCGCACCAGCCAGGTCAGTCCGGTGGCGAAAGCCACGCCGAGCGGCATCAGCCAGCCCGCGCGGTAGAAGCCCGGGGCGCGGAGTTTTGCTGCCATCAGCGCGCTCTCCCCACTTCTGTTCTTGGATGTCTCATTGGCTCCACAACATTATCCCGCGGTCGCACTCGAAGCGAGGCTCGTCTGACTCTTCAACCACGCCTGGAACCGAGTCAGCGAGACCACATGCACGGCGGAGCGCATCGTGGAGTGTCCGACCCCGCAGAGCAGGTTGCAGACGACTGGGTAGGTGCCGAGCCGGTCAGGCGTCGCGCGGTAATGGGTGGTGATACCGGGCACGACGTCCTCCTGCAGGCGAAAGGCCGGAATCCAGAACGCATGGATTACATCCTTGGAGCGCATGTTGAAGTACACCGTGTCGCCCATCGGGATGTACAGCTGATCGGAGCTCAGAGGCTTGCCGCCGGTCACCGACGAGGGGTATTCGTAGGACCAGAAGAACTGCTGACCGGTCACCGCGATCTGGATTTCCGGCACCCCGCTCGGCTTCTCTTCGTTGTCGTGCAGGATCACGAAGGAGTAGGAGACCAGCGCGAGCAAGATCAGCGCGGGGATGGTCGTCCAGACGACCTCCAGGCGCGTGTTGCCGTGAATCGGAGGCCCATCCTCGAGCTCCTCGCCAGGCTTCATCCGGAATTGCCAGACCGAGTACAGGATCACGGTCACGACCAGCACGAAGATCGGTATGGAGACGTCGACCAGGACGTGGTAGAGCCTGTCGGTGTTGTGTGCTTGCGTCGAGGCCTGGACCGGGAACCAATGGATCGTGTAGCCCAGCACGATGCCAATCGCTGTGGCGATCGAGGCCGCCACGATCGCAATGGCGAGCGGGCGCTGCTTAGTCATCGGCGGCGATGGCTCCAGCGCGAGCGGGTACGTTTTCGGGGGCGGGCCTCTCCATCGCGACGCGATCCTATTGCCTTCGCCTGACGAACGTCAGGAGATTTGATGGAGAGCTTGACCGCGAGGGCTGCCGGCACTACATTGAGGCAATAGTTGCAAACGCTAGATCGTGGTTTGCCTCGGCATGAAGCGGGAAGGAGCAGACGATGCAAGTACGAGATGGGATGAGTGCGACGGTGCTCACGGTTGGACCCAGCCACACGCTGCGCGAGACGGCGCGACTGATGTCCGAGCGCAAGGTGGGCGCGGCGGTCGTGATCGACCCCGATGGGAACGGACCCGGGATCATCACCGAGCGTGACATCCTGCACTCGGTCGGCGCCGGGCACGACCCCAACGGCGAGGTCGTCGCGGAGCATTTGACGCGGGATGTCGTGTTCGCCGCGCCAGACTGGTCTCTGGAGGAGGCCGCCGCGGAGATGGTGCGCGGTTCCTTTCGACACCTGATCGTCGTCGAGCAGGGGGCGACCGTGGGGATCCTCTCCGTGCGCGATGTGGTGCGGTGTTGGACGCAGGACGGGGCGATCTGTCCGGTGCCGGCCAACTCGGCCGCCGCGGTGGCCTAGTGCGGTGGCACGTTCCGCTAGTGCGGGTCGACTAGTGCGGGTCGAGCGGAAGCTCGTCGATTTCGCGGCGGGTGTCGCCGACCCAGCGCCAGATGCAACCGATCGTCAGCAGCACGCCGATGACCGTGAGCTCGATGAAGGTCGTCACGCCGACGAGCGCCAGCGTGATGCCCACCGCGGTGAGTATCGGCAGCAGGCTCGGGCCGGGGAGATGGATCTCTTCGCCGACGGGGGGGATCTCGGGGTCGAGCGGGCTCATGAGATGTAGATCGCGGCGACCACGAACGTGATGGCGAACATGAACATGCAGATCCCGCACACGATCAGTCCGGTGCGGATGTTCTTCTTTGCCAAGCGTCTCGTCATCATGGGCGAGAAGAATACCTCCTACGGCCGTCCGGGCCGCTGGCCGATCTCCGATCGGTAATACGTCGCCCTCCAGGCACCGATCTCATAGATGCGCGTCGGCGACCATCGCGCAGAACAACAGCGCCAGGTAGGCGAGCGAGAACAGGTAGAGCTGCAAAGCGCTGCGGCGATCGGCTCGGCGATAGAGCCGGATTGCGCCGGCGATGAAGCCCAGACCGAGCACGACCGACACGACCAGGTAGATGTCCCCGAAGCCACCGGCGCAGAACGGCAACTGCGTGACGGCATACAGCAGCACCGTGTAGAGCAGGATCTGGCGGCGAGTCTCGGCCTCACCGCGCACGACGGGCAGCATCGGCACGCCGACCTTCGCGTACTCGTCCTTCATCAGCAGCGATAGCGCCCAGAAGTGGGGCGGTGTCCAGAAGAAGACGATGAAGAACAGGAGCACAGCGGTGCCACTCAGTGACCCGGTGACGGCTGCCCAACCGACGAGCGGAGGGATCGCGCCGGCGGCGCCGCCGATCACGATGTTCTGCGGTGTGCGGCGCTTGAGCCAGACCGTATAGAGGAAGACGTAGCCGAGAAAGCCCGCGAACGAGAGGCTCGCGGCGAGCACGTTGACGGCAAGCGTCAGCTCGAGGAACGAGAGCCCGGCGAGCGTGCAGCCGAACGCGAGCGCGGCGCCGGGGGAGACCCGACCGGAAGGGACCGGTCGCCCGGAAGTGCGGGCCATGCGTGCGTCGATGTCGCGGTCATACCAATGGTTGCCCGCGCCCGCGCCGCCCGCGGACAGATAGCCGCCAAGACAGGTCAGCGCGACCAGCAGGAGAGAAGGATTGCCGGCCACGTACATCGTGGCGATCGTCGTCAACAGCAGCAGCGACTGGACCTTCGGCTTGGTCAGCTCGACGTAGTCGCTCAGCAGCTGGCGCGTGCCAGCCGTTCTTTGATCGGTGGCCAACCCGAGCTGGGGCGCCTCGATCACATGGGCGGCGCCTGTGGGGCGCGTGTTCATCAGACGCCCACTTGCGTGGCCCCAGCAGGCACGGTGGCTCCACCAGAGACCGGGCCTCCGCTGCTCCGGCGCTCGACCTCGCGGCGGATGTCCTTCATCGGTTCCACAGAGCGCACCAGCGGGATCACGTCGAAGTTGTTGACCGGCGGAGGCGAGGTTGTGAACCACTCGAGCGTGTTCGCCTTCCATGGATCGGGCCCGGCGATCGCACCATGCTTGAGGCTGCGCACGGCGTTGACGATCGTCACGAGCACCCCCGAGGCGAGAATGAACGAGCCGACGGTGGATATCTGGTTGTACAGCGCCAGGTTCCCCACGTTGGCGTACTCATATACGCGCCGCGGCATCCCGTCGAGGCCGATCACGTGCTGGATCAGGAAAGTGGCGAGAAAGCCCCAGAACATCAGGTGGAAGCTCAGCTTGCCCAAGCCTTCGTCGAGCATCCGCCCGGTGATCTTCGGGAACCAGTAGTAGATCCCGGCGAAGATCGTGAACACCGAACCCCCCACGAGCACAAAATGGAGATGGGCTACGACAAAGTAGGTTTCGTTCAGCTGCCAGTCGACGGGGAAAACGGCGAGGAACACCCCCGAGATGCCTCCGATCAGGAACAGCACGAGAAAGCCGACGCAAAACAGCAGCGGCGTCTTGAATTCGATCGTGCCCCGCCACAGCGTGGCGATCCAGTTGAGCATCTTTACACCGGTCGGCACGGCGATCAGGAACGAGCTGAGCATCACGAACACGAGGATCACCTCAGGCGTGGGCGTCGTGAACATGTGGTGTGCCCAGGTGAGAAAGCCGAGGAAGGCGATCGCGACGGTGGAGGCGGCGATCGCCTTGTAGCCGAAGATTGGCTTGCGCGCGAACACCGGCAGGATCTCCGAGACCAGGCCGAAGCCGGGGAGCACCATGATGTAGACCTCCGGATGCCCGAAGAACCAGAACAGGTGTTGCCACAACAGGGCCGAGCCGCCCTCCGCCGGGTCGAAGAAGTGTGTGCCGAAATGGCGGTCGGTGAGCAGCATCGTGACCGCTCCCGCGATCACTGGCATCGCGAAAATGATCAGGACTGAGTAAGTGAGGATGGCCCAAATGAACAGGGGCAGGCGGCCCCAGCTCATACCGCGTGCGCGCATGTTGGCGATCGTCGCGTAGAAGTTGATCGCGCCCAGGATCGAAGACAGGCCCGTCAAATGGATCAGATAGATCCAGGCGTCCTGACCACCGCTCGGCGAGTAGATCGCGCTGGACAGCGGCGCGTAGCTCGACCATCCGGCTTCCGGCGGGTTCCAGAAGATCGAGGCGTAGAAGACGATCCCACCCGCCAGCAGCAGCCAGAAGGAGAGTGCGTTCAGGCGCGGATAGGCCATGTCCCGCGCGCCGATCATCAGCGGCACGAAGTAGTTCGCCAGCCCGGCCATCATCGGCACGATGAACAGGAAGACCATCGTCGTTCCGTGCATCGTGAACAGCTGGTTGTAGACCTGCGGGGTGACCAGCGTGTTGTTCGGCGCGCCCAGCTGCAGGCGCATGATCAGCGCCTCGACCCCGCCGAGGCAGAAGAACATGAACGTCAGGACCATGTACATGATCCCGATCCGCTTGTGGTCGGTGGTGGTGATCCAGCTGGTCCAGCCTTGTGCCTCGCGCTCGGCACGGTGGGCTACGACCTGGGGAACTGGGGCGAGGAAGGTGGCCATCTCGATCCTTTACGGGTTCTCGACCTGTCCGGGGCCGGTCTGGGAGTTCAGCTTGGCGCGCTCGACCGCGGCTTCGGCGTTGGCTTCTCTGATCTCCTGCTTCTGGTAGGCGAGCCAGGCCTCGAACTGCGCGGGTGGGACGGCCTTCACGGTGGCGATCATGCGCGCGTGGCCACGTCCGCACAGGGCCGCGCACTGACCACGGTAGTAGCCGGGCTTAGAGATCTTGAACCACGCGTAGTTGTGGTAACCGGGCACCGCTTGGAACTTGCCTCCCAGTTCGGGAATCCACCACGAGTGCACGACGTCCTCGGAGACGATGTCGAGTGTCACGGTGGTTTCGGTGGGGACGACCATCTCCTCGTAGGAGTAGGGCGCGCCCAGGCCATCGGGTTCGCTTGAGCCGGGGTAGACGTATTGCCAGATGTACTGCCGGCCGATGACGGTGATGTTCAGGGATTTGCCGTTGGGCGGCAGCTTGCGCTCGGCGCTCGCGTACAGCACCCCACTTTCGCCGATCGACTGATCGCCATTGGGACCAGAGTTGGAGGGATCCTGGATCGAGGAGAGCTTGGTGAAGGTGACTATCGCGAGCCCGACCAGGATCACCGCGGCGGCGACCGTCCAGCCGACCTCCAGGCGTGTATTGCCGTGGATCTGTGCGGCCACGGCGCCCTTGCGCGCGCGAAACTTGACAAGCGCATAGGCCAGAGCGCCCACCACGGCGACGAAGATCACGAGCGCGATGACGAGCGTGATCTTGTAGAGGCTGTCGATCTGGTTGGCGTTGGATGACCCCCCCGACTCGGGCGTGAAGAAGGCGAACGCTCCGGGGGCGAGGACGAGCAGCGCCAGCAGCGCGAGCGCCAGCGAGGCTGGAAGTGCCCGTGTATATCGGCGCATGCCGCGTCGTGGGCGTGCGCCGGAAAGCGCACGCCGCCAGACGCGGGGCGGGGTCGTTGATGGGACGATCTTGCCCAAGGCGGCCCGGATTCTATTCAGCCCCGGACGAGATGCGCTTGATGACTTTTGCCACGAGGGAGATTTACTTCCCCGAGAAGCGCGCGGGACGCTTTTCGACGAACGCCATGGAGCCCTCCACGAAGTCCTCGCTGCTGGCCATCTCCTGCTGGATTTGCGCCTCCAGCTCGAGCTGCTCGGCCATCCGCGGATACAGCCAGTTGTTGAGTTGGCGCTTGGTTCCGGCGTAGGAGCGCGTCGGTCCGGCGGCCATGCGCGTGGCGAGCGTGGCCACCTCCTCGCGCAGCAGATCGTCTGCAATGACGCGGTTGATCAGGCCCCACTGCAGCGCCCGTGCCGCGGGCAGGCGCTCGCCGAGCATTGCCAGCTCGGTGGCGCGGGCCATGCCGACACGAGTGGGCACGAACAGCGAGGAGCCGCCATCGGGGACGAGCCCAATGTTGACGAAGGCCAGCAGGAAGTAGGCGCTCTCTGCCGCCACGATCAAGTCGCAGCAGAGCGCCAGCGAGCAGCCGATGCCAACCGCCGGACCGTTGACGCAGGCGATCACCGGCTTGCCCAACTCGCGGATCGCATGCATGATCGGGTGGTAGCGCTCGGTGAGGACCTTGTGCACGTCGGGACGTCCCTCGGGAGTGAAGTCTTCGCCGCTGACGTCCTTTAGATCGGCGCCCGAAGAGAAGGCGCGCCCGGCGCCTGTGATCACCACCGCTCGCGCCGCATCGTCGTCGGCCGCTTGGTGCAGTGCCGCGAGCAGGTCCAGGCCGAGCTGCTTGTTCCAGGCGTTCAATGCCTCAGGCCGGTTCAGCTCGAGCGTGGCGACGCCGTCAGCCAGGAGCACGTTGACCGTCTCGAGCTGGATCTCTGGCTCGCTCACGCCGGTGATCCTATTCTGTGGGGATGGCTCGTCCCGTAATCGGCATGTGCACAGCGCTCGAGCAGACGCGTTGGAGCGTTTGGGATCAGCCGGCGATGCTGCTGGCGCGCAGCTACGTCGACGCGGTGCAGCGTGCCGGGGCGCTGGTGTTGATGCTCCCGCCGGACTCGTGTCTCCTCGAGGACCCGGCGCAGGCGCTGGATTTGATCGACGGGCTGGTGCTCACCGGTGGCGCCGATATCGATCCCGCCTGCTATGGCCAGCAGGCGCATGCCGAGACAGTCGAGACGGTGCCCGAGCGGGACGCTTTTGAGATCGCGATGGTGCGCGCGGCGATCGAGCGCGACATGCCGGTGCTGGGGATCTGCCGAGGGATGCAGTTGATCAATGTGGCCCTTGGCGGCACGCTGCTGCAGCATCTGCCCGAGCACTTCGGTCACGGTGAGCACAGGCGGGCGATCGGCTCGTTCGACGGAGCCGACCATGATGTGAGCCTGATCGAGGGGACGCTTGCGGCGCGCGCGGCGGGGGAGCTCGAGCACGCGACCAAGTCCCATCATCATCAGGGCATCGACCGGTTGGGCGAGGGGCTCGTGGTGAGCGGGTATTCGACGTTAGACGATCTGCCAGAGGCGATCGAGATGGATGGGAGCCCGCCCGGCGGGCCATCCGATCGTCGCTTCGTGCTTGGTGTGCAGTGGCACCCCGAGGCAGACCCGGCGAGCTCTGTGATCGATGCGCTGGTAGCGGCGGCCGGGTCTGAGCCGGCGGAGCGCACGCAGCTGCGGGGGATCGCGTCCTGAGCGCTGCTCACCGGCGGATCGCGCGCCGGACGTGGATCTATACTCCCGGAAGAGTGCGGCGGTCGAACGCCATTCGAGCAGCCGCCTGGGGGGTGGTAGCAGCGGGCGTGGCAGCGCCGCTGGCGCGCAAGCGGGTCAAGGCTCCGCCGATTGTCACGCAGACGGTCGCCTTCGCCGCTCCCTTCAGCTTGTGCGTGGCGATGCGGCGCACGCGGACGCGCGATGTGGCCACCTGTTGCTTACAGATGTGGGCATACCTTGCCGCCTATAAGTCGCCGCACGACGATCCTGTCGCACAGGAGCGACGGGTGCGCATCGACTACCCGATCCTCGCTGACCGCGCTCTGGGCTTTGGAGAACTACCAACTGTGCGCTTGCAACGAGCGCTTGCCCGGCGAGGACCGGACGGTCCAGAATGGCAGTCGCTCGACCGCGTGCTCGTATGGGCCCACTGGGTGTGGTTCATGGTGCCGCACGGCTCGCTCGCCTACATTCTCGTCTGTCACCGGGAGCGTTTCCCCCGGGCGGCGGTGATGACCTATGCGGTGTTCGACATCGGTGCCGCCATGTACTGGCTGCTGCCGACCGCTCCCCCTTGGTATGCCGCGTCGGCTGCAGGGCGCGGCGTGGCTGAGCGCAGGGAGGGGCTGTCGTCCTCAGGGGCGATGGTCGAGATGGTCGAGCCGGAGGTGCGGCGAATGATGGTGGAGTACGGGGAGTTCTTCTGGCGAGACGGCTGGGGCCCGCTCTACAGTGTCCTTGGAGGCAACCCACTAGCCGCGATGCCCTCGCTGCATTTCGCCACATCCCTGATGGCCGCACTCCTGCTCGCTGAGGTAGGGCCGGTCGTCGGCGCGCTGGGTTTGGGCTACACCGCGACGCTTGGGTTTGCCTTGGTGTATCTCGGAGAGCACTACGTCGCGGATCTGCTCGCGGGGGCGGTGCTGACCGGAGTGGTGCGCCGCTTGGCCCCGCGTGCGACGCCCTTCTTGGCGGATGTGGGCCGGGTCGTGGGGGCGCTCGAGGCGCGGGCGCACGTGGCGAGCTGAGCGGTGGTGGGCCGGGGAGCAGATGACTGAAACACGTGAGACACACAAACAGGCGCTGGCTGGTGCTCACACCGAGGAGGAGATGCCGCGTGTGGCGATCACGCGGCGCAGCGCGATTACGCTCGTCCTGTTCGTCCTCTCGGCCGTCGCGTTCTTTTACTTCGTCTTGCCGAAGCTCTCTGGGCTGGGCGCGACCGCGCATCGGATCGAGCGTGGAGACACCTGGTGGATTGCGATTGGGGTGTTCCTCGAGCTGCTTTCCTTTGCCGGCTATGTGGTGCTCTTTCGCTCCGTGTTCGTGCGTGGCCCCAGCTTGATCGGCTGGCGCGAGAGCTACCAGGTCACGATGGCTGGTCTGGCCGCCACGCGACTGTTCGCGGCCGCCGGGGCAGGTGGGGTCGCGTTGACCGCATGGGCTTTGCGGCGCTCTGGCATGGAGGCTCGGTTGGTGGCCTGTCGCATGGTCGCGTTCATGGTGCTGCTCTACGTGATCTACGCGGGCTCGCTGCTGCTCGACGGCGTGGGGCTGGGTACAGGCCTGTTTCCTGGAGGTGGCTCGTTCGCGATCACGATCGTCCCCGCGATAGTCGCTGCGATTCTGTTTGGCGTGGCCGGCGCGATGGCCTTGTTGCCGGGTGATATCGAGCGGCGCTTGGAGCGGTGGGCGGCAGGCTCTGGTCGCCTTGCGCACTGGGTGGCTCGCGCGGTGACGGTGCCCGCGCTGGCTGCTAGCGGAATACGCACCGCGATCGATTTGATTCGTTCGCGTGATCCCGGGGTGCTGGGCGCGCCGGCCTGGTGGGGCTTTGACGTCTGCGTGCTGTGGGCATGCTTTCACGCATTCGGGAGCCCTCCTCCGTTCGCCGTCATCCTGATGTCCTACTTCGTGGGGATGCTCGGCAACCTGCTGCCGCTGCCCGGTGGGCTGGGAGGCGTGGAGGGAGGCATGATCGGCGCGTTTGCGGCTTTCGGCGTCGACTTCAACCTGGCACTGCTTTCAGTCCTGTCCTATCGCGCGATTTCCTTTTGGCTGCCGACGCTACCTGGCGCGATCGCATACTTCCAGTTGCGCCGCACCGTGGCTCGCTGGCGCGATCTGCAGACGCGTCCCTCTGAGGAGGATGCCGTGCCGTCTGGGGCTATCGAGGCAGTCGGCCCCTTGCACGCGTAAATATTTGACTAGAAACACGCTATACTTCATAAAGTGAAGTGACCTTGGATGGGAGATCAAATGGCAGCGACGGACATTGAGAACGTGATCGTGATTGGCAGTGGCCCGGCGGGTTACACGGCGGCTCTGTATACCTCGCGCGCCAACTTGAACCCGCTGGTGATCGAGGGCTTCGCCTGGGGCGGGCTACTGCAGCAGACAACCGACGTGGAGAACTACCCGGGCTTCCCCGAGGGCATCATGGGACCGGAGATGATGCAGAAGCTGCGCGACCAGGCCGAGCGTTTCGGTGCGCGTCTGCTCACCGAGGAGGCCGAGCGCGTCGAGCTTGCGAACGAGCCCGGCGGGATCCACAAGGTGTGGGTGGGCGACACGGAGTACAGGGCGCGCACTGTCGTCCTGGCGATGGGCGCCGAGCACAAGAAGCTGGACGTTCCCGGCGAGATGGAGCTGAGCGGTCGCGGGGTCAGCTACTGCGCGACCTGCGATGCGGCCTTCTTCCGCGACACCCCGACGGTCATCGTCGGCGGCGGTGATTCGGCGATGGAGGAGGCGATCTTCCTCTCGAAGTTCGCGAGCAAGGTGACGATCGTGCATCGGCGTGATCAGTTCCGGGCATCGAAGATCATGCTCGACCGCGCGCTCGCGCAAGCGAACATCGAGCTGTTGACGCCATACGCCGTCAAGGAGTTCGTGCCCGGTCAGAACGGTGCGCTGGGGCATGCCGCGCTGGTGAACACCGAGACTGGCGAGGAGCGCACGCTGGAGGTCTCGGGCGCGTTCGTCGCAGTTGGCCATGAGCCGCAGTCAACGCTTGTGGATGGGCAGATCGACGTCGACGGGAACGGCTATGTGGCCGTCGATGGTCGTTCGACGCGGACCAACCGTCCGGGTGTCTTCGCGGCCGGCGACCTGGTCGACCACACCTACCGCCAGGCGATCACCGCCGCCGGCTCGGGTTGCCAGGCGGCGCTGGATGCCGAGTGGTATCTGCGCGACACGCCGCAGGTCCCGACCCCGGAGGGAATGCCGCTCGGCGATCTGGCTGAGGCGCAGTGGGCTCCCAGCGCTGCTACGGCTGAGGCGTAAGAGCGCCCGCTACGGCTGAGGCGTAAGGACGCCCTCGAGCTCCAGCAGATATCGCTTCCGGTCCAACCCGCCGCCATAGCCGCCGATCGCTCCCCCGGTGCGTAGCACCCGGTGACAGGGGATCACGATCGGGATCGGATTGGCGCCCAGCGCGTTACCTGCCGCGCGCGAGCCTCGTGGGGAGCCGGCCTCGGAGGCCACCTCGGCGTAGGAAAGGTAGCCCCCGTAGGGGATCTCCGCGGTTGTGTGCAACACGCGCCGCCCGAACGGACCGATCAGCGACCAGTCGAGAGGGATCTCGAACGTGCGCCGGCGCCCCGCGAAGTATTCGTCCAACTCGCGCTTGATCGGCTCGAGTGACGCGGGCGCCTCGACGATCCGCGGCGAGAGTCCTCGCGCGAGTGCTTCCAGTACAGACTCGATGCTCTCCTCAGGAAATGCGACGCGCACCAGTCCGCGTTTGGTGGTGGCGGCGTGCAGGGTGCCGAAGGGGGAATCGATGGGCGCGTAGCTGATATCGGCAAGGCCATTCGCGGCGGCACGTTCGCTCACCCGCTTGGCGGCCGCGGTGGCCTGCACGCCGGTGTCTCGAGCGTCGGCGGTGCCTTGGCGGAGCAGTTGCTCGATCTGCGTCTTCTGCGTCATGCGATCACCTTCCTCAGTTTGGTTAGTCCCTCGTGTAGCGAGCGGCGTGCCGCCTCCTCTGAGCAGCCGATCGTGCTGGCGATATCGCGGTGCGGCAGATCCGCGACGTAGCGCAGCAGGATCGC
>Ga0182024_10005134_pt1 | contig 29529 bp, 19 predicted proteins | sample P32metaG_FD_120480 | JGI IMG/M metagenome (GOLD analysis project Ga0182024, IMG submission 120480) | Permafrost microbial communities from Stordalen Mire, Sweden - P3-2 metaG (Illumina Assembly) | ecosystem: Environmental > Terrestrial > Soil > Wetlands > Permafrost | place: Sweden: Stordalen...
CAACCCAAACCGAACCCGGAGCCTCGGTTGCCGCGGAGGTCGGCGCGGTAGGCGGCCGCCCGTCCCGCTGAGGGCGCCTGTGTTACGAAGCCGAGCCCGAAACTTTGGATCGCCGGCCTCTACTGACAACTGAAAACTGACGACTGAAAACTGACGACTGAAAACTGATGACTGATAACTGACAACTGACAACTGACAACTTTGTAACACTTTTGCCCTTGACACCGCCGCGCCTGAGGAGTAAATTTCGTTCAACCAACTCTTCGCGGTTCGGGAGCCTGGAAAAATCGGGAATTCAGGAGGAGTATGACACAACGTCCGTTTCGCACTCTTAGCGGTTGCCTTCTGTGCGTTTGCTTCCTTTTGGCAACTCAGGCCTTCGCCCAGCTCATCACGGCCGACATTGTAGGTACGGTTACCGACGCCGCGGGCTCCGTGGTGCCCAATGCTAAGGTCACGGTCCTCAGTGCGGCGACGTCCGAAGTGCGAACCACGCAGACCTCCGGATCGGGCGACTTCGTCGTCAACCTCCTGCCACCCGGTCAGTACACAGTGACAATAGAAGTGCCGGCCTTTAAAAAATTCGTGACCAATCTCACTCTCGTCGCCGGCGACCGCGCGCGCACCGACGCCCAGTTGCAGGTCGGAGACGCCACCCAGATCGTCGAAGTCACGGCCACCACTCCGGCGCTCCAGACCGACAGTTCCACCATGCGCTATACGGTATCGGCGCAAGCCGTGCAGGACCTTCCGCTGAACGGCCGCAACTTCGTCACACTCGTCGAGTCCGTGCCTGGCGCCGCCGCCGGACCGTCCAACTCCATTATCAGCGGCACGCGGCCGGATGAGCGCCGCCAGACCGCCGCTGTTGTCGTTAACGGCCAGAACGAGACCTTCAACAACCACCTCGTCGATGGCATGGACAACAACGAGCGCGAACAGTTCTCGATTCTTTTCCGGCCTTCCATAGACTCGCTCGAGGAAGTGAAGGTAGACTCCAACGCCTACCCCGCCGAAGTGGGAAGGGCGGGCGGCGCGGTGGTCAATCTGATCACCAAGTCGGGCGGCAACGCCTACCACGGCGGTCTGTACGAGTATTTCCGGAACGACAAGCTGAACGCCAACGACTTCTTTGCCAACACCGCGAACATAGCGCGTTCGGAGTTCCGGCAAAACCAGTTCGGCGGCAGCATCGGTGGGCACATCGTCAAGGACAAGACCTTCTTCTTCGGCGACATCGAGATATTGCGCCAGATTCAGGGCAAGAATACGGGATTGCTCGCGGCGCCGACGGCTTACGAAAAGGCGCACCCGGGCGATTTTTCGGATGTCAAAGGAGGAATGGTGATTCCCCCCTCCCAGATTGATCCGGTCGCGCTGAAGTATTTCGCACTGCTGCCGGCGGCCAACATTCCGGGCGCGCCTCCTACCGCCAACTACTCGGGTGACGTGAACAACCAGTATTTCGCTAAGACAGCCGACGTGCGAATCGATCACCGCTTCTCCGACAAGGACAGCATGTTCGGCCGCTTCACCTACAACCCCACGACCACGGTCTATCCGACCCTGTATCCCCAAGTGAAAGACGACGGCATCCTTGTCAATCCGGGCAACGGCATTTATCCGGGCAACTCGACTGAAAACTCGCAGGCATACATGCTCGATTATGTTCACATCTTCAGTCCGACGCTGGCGATGGAGCTGAAGGACGGCTTCACCCGGCTGAACATCGCCACTCTCTCGGCAAACCAGGGCACGAACCTGTCGAACCTGTTCGGCATCCCTGGAGCGGACGTGAACAAATATGTCTCGGGGTTGATGAACGTCTCGATCAACGGTTACACAGGTTCGGGAAGCTGCAACACGCTGGGCGATTGCACTTCTGTTCCTATTTATGAAATCGACAACGTGTTTCAGGAAGAGGGGACATTTACCTGGACGCGCGGCTCGCATAACATTAAGTTCGGCGCCGGCATGATCCGGCGTCAGGAACAGTACTACCAAATCCAGAACGGTGAGGGCAATTACGTTTGGAGCGCGGCAACTGCGGGCGCGCCGCCGAACAGCCTCGCGAACTTCCTGGAGGGCGTTCCCACCACCATCACGCGGCAATATCCCTATCAGTTTCAGTATTATCGAACCTGGGAGCCTCACCTGTTCATCCAGGACGATTGGCATGCCACGCGCAAGCTGACGCTCAATATCGGCCTGCGCTGGGATCACATCGGTCAGCTCACCAGCGCGACGAATCAGCGCTCGAATTATCAGATCAACAGCAATACGTTTTGCATTGGGGGCGCTGCCTGCGTGCAGCCCAACTGGAAGCAGTTCCAGCCGCGCTTGGGCTATGCGTACAACCCGGGTAAGGGGCTGGTGTTTCGTGGAGGATTCAGTATGAGCTACTTCGCCCAGGATTATGCCTCGGGCTCGCTGAACCTGCCCAACCCGCCGTTCGTAACGGTGAGCTTCACCTGCTCTCCGGCTGCGTTGACCGGATCATCGGTGTGTCCGGCGGGCGTCGGTACCTTGTCACAGGGCCCGCCTCCGATCGTGCCGGCCAATATCCCGCAACTGCTTGGACCGGTTGCCGGGGGTCTGAATTCATCCTTGTCCGCGCACTCCGATTATTATCCGGGGGCGAAAGTCATGGGGTGGAACTTCACCATGCAGAAGCAGCTTGGCGAGAACGTTTTTACCGTGGCATATATCGGATCACTCGGTCGTCACCTGCAATATGCTCCGAATGTGAATCTGCCCGTGCCTTCGGGAACGTCAGTGACGCCTAGCTACGTTGAAGCCGCGACCCTCCCCAACATTACCGGGATAACGGACTACGGTACCGGCGGAGCCAGCGAATACAATGCCGCGCAGTTTATCTTCGAGCGACGCTATTCGCATGGAATCACCCTGAACGCCAACTATGTGTTCAACCGCAACCTGACCAGCCTGACCGACATCGCCGAGACCATTGGGCAGGTGATTAACAATCGCCGTTACGATTGGGGCAACGCCAGCATCGGCTTCAAAAACAAGTTCACCATGCGCATAAATTACGAACTTCCGTTCGGGAAGTCCGCAAAGGGCTTGACCAGGGCGGCCATCGGTGGGTGGCAACTGAACGCCATCGCTTTCTGGCAGTCAGGAGAGCCGTTCACGGTTACGGACGGACAGAATTTGATCAATCTACCGAATACTTCTTCGGACCGCCCGAATCAGATCTCGGGCCAGTCCTGCCAGGCGTCGAATCCGACGATTTTCGATTGGATCAACTACAGCGCCTTCCAGCAGCAGGCCATCGGCAATCCCGGGAATGAAGGGCGCGCTCAGTGCTACGGTCCGGACTGGAGAGGTCTGGACTTCTCGATTTTCAAAGACTTCTTCTTCGCCGAAAAGTACCGGCTGTCGTTCCGCGCCGAGGCTTACAATATCACGAACACCCCGCAGTTCGCCCTTCCGGGAGCTGCCATCTCCACTTGGACGGTCAAGGACAACCCGGCGGGCATTCCGACGAACGCGGGAACATTCGGCCAGATCACGGCCTCCAATGTCGGCTTTACTCCGCGCGTGATGCAGCTGGCGCTGAAGTTTACGTTCTGACGCCCCCGATCCGCATTCCGCATCGAAAAATGGCGCGAAGAGATCCGATTCGCGCTAACATCTTTGTGGCAAGTCGTTGATGAAGGCTGTCTTTAAAGTGTTCTTACCCTCCGGTATAATCGCCGTGGTCTGTCTGTCTCTGATCGCGCAGGCGCCGTATGAATCGTCGATCGCTGCCTCGGATGTCGCCGTCGAGTTACCCGCGAACCGCGGCGCCGCAGCCCTCTGGCAGAGTCTTAAGAAGCTGCATACTCGCGCCAGCCTCATTATGATCACCGCGCATCCGGATGACGAAGACGGTGGCATGCTCACTTATGAGTCGCGCGGGCAGGGCGCCAGGGTTGCATTGTTGACGCTCAATCGGGGAGAAGGCGGCGCGAACGTCATGTCTTCCGATTATTTCGATGCGCTCGGCTTGGTGAGGACCGAGGAGCTGCTGGCCGCCGACCGGTATTACGGAGTCGATCAATATTGGACACGCGTGGTCGACTATGGCTTCTCCAAAACGATGGACGAGACCTTATCGAAGTGGACTCGTGACCGCGTGCTGTACGACGTCGTGCGAGTGGTGCGAATGGTCCGGCCGCTGGTAATCACTTCAGTCTTCGTTGGCGGACCGTCGGACGGTCACGGCAATCACCAGGCCGCTGGATTGATGGCTAAAGAAGTATATCGTCTCGCGGGTGACCCCACGGTTTTCCCGGAGCAGATCAAGGCCGGTTTGAAGCCATGGACTCCTTTGAAGGATTACGCGCGCGTACCATTTTCGCGCCGAGGCAGCGCGAGCTCGCTGGCCGCGAATATCGAAATTCCGGAAGGAGATTACGATCCGTCTCTTGGTCTGAATTATTTCCAGTTTTCGCGCGAAGGGCTGGGACATCAGAAATCGCAGAATGGTGGTACCGGTATTCCCGCTGCCGGCCCGATGATGAGTGCTTACCATCGATTCGATTCCCGTGTTGCGGCCGAGGACAAAGAGCAATCGTTTTTCGACGGCATTGACACGTCGCTGGCCGGAATCGCAAGTCTGGCGAAGCGGGGCGAAACGACCTTCCTGGTGGGCGGACTGAAGCAGATCAATGCCGACGTTGAACGAGCGATGGGTCAGTTTTCAGCCGTGCAGCCGGGCAAGGTCGCGCCGCTACTTGCCAGTGGCCTGAAGAGCACGATCGCTCTGCTCGACCGCCTGTCGCGAAGCGATCTATCCGAGGACGCCAAATACGACATCTCGCACGAGCTGAATATCAAACGCACCCAATTTAATGACGCGCTCGCCGAGGCACTGGGAATCGCGGTGCGCGCCACGGTTACCCCCGCGACTGAGCCGGATACATTCCGTTTCGCCATTCCTGGTCAGACCTTCGGAGTGAAGGTCCAACTTGTCAATCAGAGTTCGGCGCCGGTGTCTTTACGACGAGTGTCTCTCAAACCAGCGGAATTGAAGTGGTGGTCCATATCGGATGAGAAGCCGGTTGCCGGTGAGCTATCGCCCAATCAGTTGGTGACTGCTACCTTTCGTGCTACTGTCGCCACGGACGCGGGTTACACCAAGCCTTACTTCTCGCGTCCAAATATCGAGCAACCCTACTACGACATCCTCGACGAACGCTACTTGAGTTTGCCGCGTTCGCCGTATCCTCTGTCGGCGTCGGCGGAGATGATTTATGATGGTGTTCCCTTCGAAGTGGACCAGGTGGTGCAAACCGTGAAGCGCGTGATCGGCTCGGGGCAGGTTCTGGAGCCGCTGGTCGTGGGTCCGGCCGTCTCAGTGGCGATTTCTCCGCGCGCCGGAATCGTTCCTCTCGATTCGAAGTCCTTCCCGGTTGCTGCAGTTATCCATAGCAATGTTAAGGGGCCTGCAAGGGGCACCTTGAGGCTAGAATTGCCGTCAGGCTGGCGATCGACACCCGAGTCGGCGGAATTCTCCGCGGCGCAGGAAGGCGAGGATCATTCCATCGCATTTCAAGTTACACCTGTCAACCTGGCTGAGAAGCCATACGAGATTACCGCGGTCGCGACATACTTGGGAAAGTCATATCGAGAAGGCTACCAGGTGACTGGCTACAGCAGTCTCCGCCCCTATTTTCTCTACACGTCTTCTACCTATCGGACAACCGGGGTAGACATTAAAGTGGCCCCTGGGCTGAAGGTGGGCTACATCATGGGCAGTGGCGACGAAGTTCCCGCCTCGCTGGAGCATTTAGGAATCAAAGTAAGTTTTCTAACGCCCGCGGACCTCGCAAGCGGTGATCTAAGTAAATGTGATGTGATTCTTCTCGGGGTTCGCACGTATGCTGTGCGGGATGACTTGAGAACTCACAATAATCGCTTGTTGGAGTATGCAAGAAATGGCGGCGTAGTTATCGTTGAGTACAATACGCCTGAGTATGATCACAATTACGGCCCATATCCTTATATTATGGGCAACAATCCCGAAGAAGTGACTGATGAGACCTCGAAGGTCGATATATTGGCGCCTTCGAATCCAGTCTTCAGTTGGCCGAACAAAATCACCGAAAGTGATTTTCGCGGCTGGGCGGAGGAGCGGGGCTCGAAGTGGATGCAGTCCTGGGATTCTCATTACGAAGCGCTTCTTTCGACCCATGACCCGGACCAGGCACCGCAGAAGGGCGGGCTGCTTTACGCAAAGTACGGGAAAGGAATTTACATATACAACGCCTACGCCTTTTATCGCCAGTTGCCAGAAGGGGTTCCTGGCGCTTATCGCATTTTCGCGAACATGGTTAGCCTGGCGAAGAACCCTGCCAGGTAGATTGGCAGCCTTCATTCAGCAGGAAACGAGAAGGAAACTGCCATGGCGCCAAAAAATATGATTGTGGCAAAGCTGCCTCCTTCTCAAGGCGATAACCGTGATGCAAACCGACCGAGAATCGATTTCGAGATAACTTGCGACCCGACCGGCAGCCTAATGTTTGTGGACTCCGAACGGAGACTTCATCGGGACCTGGCATTCTCGGACAGATTGAGTCAGCCTCGCTTTGAGGGTGCAGCAGAGATTGCTGCACGGGGTCAGGCAGGCACTAAAAAGCATCGAGGGAACTATCCGGCGCATCGCACTAAAGCACCTCAACCTGATCACGCTCAACAACGAGGCGCTGCAACCGGGTGTGTCCGATTGCTGGTACGCCTTGAAGATCCCCCGCTATCTGCTCTGGGCCGGTGATTTGTCGGTAATGCGGCGGTAATCGCCAGGATTGCAACAAATAATCCAACCATTCGCTGGAGTGCATCGCACAAAATCCTGGTTGTGCCCAAGACTGACCTAGCAAAATTAAATCGTCTCCACCCGGTAACTCACGACGGGTTTGCTTGCGAGCGTCCATGCGTGATACGCTGTCCAGGGTTAACGCTCGGAACATTCGTAAAGTCGAATAATACTTTTGGAGGTACTAAGCGTGAATCGACGGCCCTCCGGTATTTTACTAACTTTCGCGATCGCGGCCCAAGCGTCGTTCGCAGCGCTCCCGCAACCCGTTAGGGTGAAGAGCGGGCTTCTCGCCGGAGTGGCCGCCGGCGATTCTTCCATTACGGTCTTCAGGGGGATTCCTTTCGCCGCGCCGCCAGTGGGCGATCTCCGTTGGCGCGCGTCACATCCGGCCGCTGCCTGGATGGGAGTTCGTAAGGCGGATCGGTTTTCAGCCAGCTGCATCCAGAACGTTGTTAGCGAACGAAAGCCGTGGACGTTCGAGTTCATGACCCACGGCGACATCAGCGAAGACTGCCTCTATCTGAATATCTGGACTCCCGCCGGGGCCGCTGGGGAGAAACATCCGGTCTTCTTCTGGATGTACGGTGGTGGAAATACCGAAGGCAGCGCGGCAGTTCCTGTCTACGATGGCGAGCGGTTAGCGAAGAAGGGACTGGTGGTCGTTACCATCAACTATCGGCTCGGAGTATTCGGTTTCTTCACTCATCCCGAACTTACGAAGGAATCCGACACCTCCGGCAATTACGGCCTGCTCGACCAGTTAGCCGCCCTCGAGTGGGTGAAGGACAACATCACGGCGTTCGGAGGCGATCCAGCCAGGGTGACCATCGCGGGGCAGTCGGCCGGTGCCGCCGATGCTCACACTCTGGTGGCGTCGCCTCTCGCGAAGGGTCTTTTCGCGCGGGCCATTGAGGAGAGCGGATCGAATTTCGTTAACAACATGCGCACGCTCGCCGAGCAGGAGATAGACGGCGTGCGGTTCGCCGAAGCGAAGGGTGCGCATTCCGTTGCGGAACTGCGCGCTATGTCTGCGCAGGATCTTTCCAAGCCGGTCACCGGCGGCGCGCCGCTGCGTTTCGGACCCGTGGTGGACGGGCACTTCCTAACCGCCCCGCCTAACGAAATCTTTGCCCAGGGGAAACAGAACGACGTACCGGAGCTGACTGGCTGCAACAAAGACGATCTCGGCGGCGGCGTGCCTCATCCCAACACCACCGTGGACGCCTTCACAAAAATGGCCCATCAACGTTACGGCGAGATGGCCGAGGCGTTCCTGAAGCTGTATTCAGGGGAATCTAATGCGCAGGCGGGAGATTCACAGAACGACAGTGCCCGCGACCAGTTGCGCACGTCGATGTATCTCTGGGCGCTGAACCGGGCAAAGACGGCTAAGAGCGAAGTTTGGACCTACTACTGGGATCACACGCTACCCGGGCCCGATGCCGATCAGTACGGCGCCTTCCATACCTCGGAAGTGCCGTACGTGTTCGATTCGCTGGCGAAGTCGCAGCGGCCCTTTACCGATGCCGACAGGAAGATCGCCGACATGATGTCATCCTACTGGGTCAATTTTGCCAGCACGGGAGATCCGAACGGCAAAGGCCTGCCTCACTGGCCTTCGGCGAGCGAAGCGCGCGGCATGACCATGGAACTCGGCGATACGAACAAGCCGATCCCCATTGCGGGCAACAGCGCGAAGGAGGCGTTCTTCAGAGAATTCCTCCCGAAGCCTCGCGCCGCGCAGCGTCCGTAAGGGCGGCCGGAATCCATTCGGTGCGACTCCATGGGAATCTCTTCTGTTTCTACAATCGCTCCTCGCGGAGGCCAGCGTACATACAGTGATTACCCGCGGGGTTAAATGCAGCCACGGATTGGCTGCGGCTGCTTCCGGCGCCCTGGTAAACCGAAAGCTCGTCGGTTCGAAATCCACCCGAGGAGCCAAATTTATCCGCTACGAAAACTCTCCGCCCGCTGGTTGACAGCGCGCGAGCTCGCGCCGCTCAAAATGGCCAATACTCGCGAGAAACAGTTCTCTCCCGGCATAGGCGCCGATGGCTGAGTCGCCCTGAACGCCGCGCCAACGCCGGCTGGCGGGCAACTTTCTCAGACTCTCCCAGGAGGGACGCACGTTTGGTTAACAGCCGGGGAGGATCTATCCTTCGCCCAACACGAGGTCACAAGCTGCGGGTCTTACTTCCCTGGTATCCGGGCTGGTATTTCGTGACGTTCAGGTTGCCGTCGACCTTCAGCCCTTGCCAAAGGTAGCCGTCGACCATCGGAGCGACCACGTATCGGTAGCCGTCCGCGTTGGTGACGACCATCGACGCGGTGAACCCACCAAGAGGCCCGGCGCTCAAGATACCGAGCGAGTCCGCATAGCCCGATTCATCGCGGTAATCCACCATCAACGCGGTAGCCAGGAACGCATAAAGCGGGTTGCCACCGCTGTTGCACCAGATCTCCGGCAGTGCGAGGCCCCAGACCGTGTCCGAGATGATCGAAGTTGCCGTGACGGTGTTGCGGCCGAAGCCGAGAAAGCCGGTGGAATCGTCCTTGATGACGACGCCCTGGGGGTCGGCCTGGTGCGCGCCGAAATAGGGAGACATGCCGTGCACCTGGCAACCGTTCGCGGATTCGAGGTAATAGTCGCAGCTTGCGGGATCGCCGCCGGCGGCCGTTACCGCCGCAGAGCTGCGGCCCCTCGTGGCCCACGGGCAGTTCACGCCGTCGTTGTACGTCTTCCAGCACTGGCGGCTGATCTGCCGCTCCGGGTACTGGTTCATAATCTGGAAGAAGCCGTCGGAACAGGTCACCGGAAAGATCGGCGTCCCGTCGCTGGTGAAATTCTGGATTACGCCTTTCCAGAGCTGCAGCAGAATTCCGGAGTTGACGTGGAAGAGGCAGAGATCGATCTCGCCGTACTTCAGGTCAGTATCGTTGGCGAACTGCGTCATCACGCGGTCGCCGTTGCCGAACGTTAAGCGGACGTTGTCGGAGGTGCCCTTGATGTCCTGCGAGATCAGAACATCGGAACCTGGTTCGCCGATACCGATTAATCGTGGTAGGTAGAGCTGCCCGCCCACAGTGACGCGGCGGTCGGACAGGTAGATGTCCGCGACCGCGGATTCGCGCACGCGCATGTGGATGAGCGGGACGATCTGCTGGACTTCTGAAAGTAGCGCCGTGGACAACCCGCTTGAGGGGAATCGTAGGCAGGTGGAGGCGATCGTGTAGGTGGGTGCTGCTGTCGGATCGACGACCTCGATGAGGTTCAATCCGACCTGGACCGCGTTGCGCAGGTACTCGAACGAGATCGGCGTCTGCTCGAAGGTCACTAGTACGCTAGTGGTCGTGCCATCGGGATTGGGGACGTTGTAGGTGAATGCCTGCCATGGTCCCTGCATGGACTCCCAGAAATCTCGGAGCTGCCTTCCTTCCGCCCAATTGAGGTTCGGGTGCTTGAACTGAAACTTGCGCGGTCCGATGCCGACGTAGTACCGCTGCTCTTGTTTGGCATCGAGGCTGCCGAAGCGATGCACGATCACCGGGCGCTCGACGGAGAAGCCGAATGGGTACTGCGTAGTGAGCGGGAATGTCTGGCCGGAGTTGATCACCGTGGGGACAGTGATGCGGCCGATGGTGTCGGACATATTAGCGGGTCGATTTTCTGCGCCTCAGCACTGAGCTAGAATCAGGCGTACACTGGGAGCGTCATTTTCCCAGTGCTAGGCCGGCTGTTTTAAACGCGTCGGCATTGAGGAGGGCTTCAAATGAAGAAATTGACGCCGGTTTGGCTATTGCCCGTTGCGCTCCTGCAACTAGGCTGCTCACGTCCGGTCCAGGGGCAGAGCATCGAGATCGCGAAAGATTACTATCTCCATAACGTGAAGGAAAGAGCCCTCGAATCGTTTATTGATGTGTTCCACAGCTCGACGACCCCCGCCGTGAAGGCTGAAGCATTGTCTTACATGGGGCAGATCGCGTTCGAAGACAACAACTACTCGGCTGCATTTGACGACTGGACTAGGCTGATAAAGGACTACCCAACGTCGAAGCAAGCAGCGGAGATCAAAGATCGATTGACTCAGATGCGAGAAGTGATGGGAAAGGTCTCCAGCGCCTCGATTTCATCAACAGTCGCGGGGTCCTATTTGAGGAACGGCGACTTCTGGTCAAAGGCCGACAAAATATTTACGATCGATGCATCATGGCTACCATCAGTCGAACTCGCGAACGACTGGTACGACAAAACGATCACTGAGTTTCCTGGTTCGGCAGCAGCCGAGATCGCATATCAAAGAAAGCTGTTGACGATCCTCGGCTGGAAGGAACTCAGTCAATACGGATCTTCGTACGGGGTTAAAGAAAACTTCGCGAAATATATGCCGCAGTTGATACAAACGTTCAGTAGCTTCGAAGCCGCGTTTCCAAAGAGCCCGTATTTACAAGGGTTCCGTTACCAAATCGCTCAGGCATACTGGAGCCACAAGGACTGGCAGAGCACTCGAGAGTGGCTAAATAAGATTGTTCAGGCCGGCGAGGGCCAGCCGAGCTTTTATACGGAGACAGCCAAGGCACGTCTTAATAAGGTCGAGTACTAAGGAGTTGCGGTCCGGGTGAGACCCACGGTACCGAGCGAATCGCACCGCTCCTCCCAACGGCGGTGGCAAAACAAACACTCACGCCACCTCCACAAGTTCCAATCCCTGCACATTCGTCCGCGCAATATCCGTCGCTTGTGCCCAGTTGCCGCGAAAGACGACCGTCACGCGCCCCTGGGTGTTGTTGCCGGTCGAATCGTAGTTGCTGCCGATCTGCTGACCGGACGCCACGTCGAACGGATTGTAGAACGCGAACGGCGTCAGGCCGGCGTTCTGCGAGACCCAGAAGCTATACAACGCCGCGAGCAGCGATGCGGTCAAACGCTTACTGAGCCGGAACGTCCGGCGCGAGGTCTGCGCGAGCTGCGACCGCTGGACCGTTCCGTCGTGAAACTGGTTCTGGAGCTGCACGTATTCGCGCAGTTCTGTGAACGCGGTGCACAGCGAGGCCGGCATCACGCCGCTCGGCACGGCGTATTGAATATTCCCGGGCATGATCTGATGACTGCTAGTGGACGGTGAAGCTCTGTTCAAGCTTGGCCCAAACAATCCACAAGGTGCCGGTGTTAGTATCAGGCCCGTTGCTGCCGCGCCGATACAGCCGTGTGATCACGGCACCCGAGAGTGGATTCGGACAGGACGCGTTTATGCCGAGACCATACGGCCCGACAAATTCGTTGATCGAGGAACTGCTTATCGAGTAGCCACCCCCGCCCGACGTCACGGGAGCCGTGGTGGAACCTCCCGGCATGGAAGGAAAGGACGGCCCGCTCGATACGCTGAACGGCGCGCAGGCCATGAGCACGATGAAGTCCACGTTGCCGCCGGAGGCATCCGAGTAGCCAGCCCAGGACAGGGACACCGAATTGTAGGTCACCGGAGTCTCAAAAAGCATCGATGCATAAATGTCGCCGTTTCCGTGGGCCAGCGGAACCGCCGCCATCGGCGTGCCTCCGACCGAGATGCACTGCATCGCCGCACTCGACCCCATGAACTGCGGACTCGGGATGGGAGTCGCGCCGACCGCTGAGCAGTAGCCGACGGGGAAAATCTGAGTCGCGTTCCCGTTCACGACACTGGGCATGGCCGTGACGCAGTTCACGGCACTATTGATGCTGCCGCAGTTGGTCCCAATGTTCGTATATGAGTTCGAAAGATCGTTGACGGGCGGCCCGGGGACCGCGTCGAACAAAATCCCGTATTGAAGATACGTGTTTCCGTTGACGTTGGGCGAGGCCATGATGTAGTTCCCGCTGTAGCCCACCATCAGGAGACCGCCGGAGGTGCCGCCGTGGGTGACATAGATCGCGGCTGCCTTCTGCGGATTGCTTCCGTCGATGCCGATGCCGTCGATCCGGTTCCCCGTGATCGTCAGACCGTCGTAGCGCAGCGCCAGATAAAGCGCAGAATCCGTGGTGCCCGAGATGATGTTGTCCACGATGAACAGGCCATCGGTAAAGTCATAAGCCGAGTTGCTCACCACCACCGCCCGGCCCTTCACGTTCGCGAACCTGTTCCCTTCAAGGATTAGACCGACAATGCTCGTCGCCGAAATAACCGAAGTTTCGCTGGTCTGATTCGGATAGTTCCCGTCCGCGAACACATCCTTCATCGCGAAGTCGGTGGTCGAGTTCAGGGTGAACATCGCCGCGTTCAGGCCGTTCTTGACGGTGAGCTTGCTGCGAGCCTTCAGCCCCATGACGGTCCACCCGGTCTTGCTGGAGATTGAAAGGCCGTTTTGCAGCGTATACGTGTTCGGACCCATCATGAAGGTCACATTCTGTGCGGACCCGGCGGCGCTGAAAGCGCCCGAGAAACAGGTGTCGTCATAGGTTCCCGGTACGCTGCAATACTGATCGATCCAGGTGCTGACCGTGCCCTTCGGCAGCCCGCCAAGGTTCGACAGCGCGGCCGCGGCATTGCCCACGTCTGACAGATTGTTTGTCCCGGTGAGCTTCGCGTTGATCTGGGCTTGCGCATCGCTCGTCAGGTTGGCGACGTATCCGAAGGCCGTGTTGCCGACGCTGCCGCCTCCGATGTTGGCGGCCGGGACTCCTGTCGGCAGTTGGCTGACCGAAGCCGCGCCCGCGAGCTGATTGAAGTTGTAATCGTTCGTCGCAGGCGAGACCCCGCCAGTCCTGCCATCGAATGAGGTGACTCCCGTGGCCGCCGGATTGCACCACGCCGCGACACCGCTGTTGTCACAGACGATCTGCCCATTCGTAGCGCCTTGCGTGGAGAGCTGCGATAGCGCGACCGTCGTCGTCGGGCCGGGCGTGTAAAGCGTCGTAACCTGCACGATGGTGCAAGTCCCCGATGGACAGCGGGACGACGGGAGTGTCGGCACCGACCACACGCTCGTCGACGTCTGCCCGTTCGAGACCGTGTTTACCGTGTAAGCGGTGGCCGGGCTCGCGTGATCCGTGGGTGCGAGTTGAATGTTGACGACGCCGTTCGTGATCGGAAAGGCACGCGCGCCGCGTGCGATCGGCACGCCTCCGACCGAGAAGGCCGCGTTGGTCACGATGATATTGCCATCCATCAGCGAACCATCGACATTGTAAAGCGTGTCTCGGATCGTAGTCAGCGCGGGCTGCGCCCGGCACGGCGCAGCGAAGGCCAGCCAGAGCACAACCCAGGCAAGCCAGCGCGTAAGAAAGATAAGCAATCTCGGCATCGATCGATTCCTTGTTATGGGGTAACGAAACCGGTATCAGGCGACTGTTAAGCCGGGCAACTGCATGTTGGCCGATTGCTGCGTGCGGCCGTAGCTCGAATACTGCGCGGCCATGGCTTGATCCGTAACGAACTGCGGCGTCACGAACTGGCCGGTCATGAAGTTCGCAGCGTCGGAGCCGCTGATGTTCAGCGACATGTACGTTGCGCCACTGCCGCCAGCCGTATTTGGGTTCCCCGGTGTGGGATACGTCCCTGCGGCAATTCCTCCGAGTGTCGGGATGTTCGAGGCGTACACGTGGGCTTGGCCATCTTGGTAGCTGGCTTGTTGATATAGCTTGCCGCCCTGTTCGACCAGGCTTCCCGCGTACGGTGTGGTGGCTGCGAGCGGCATCTTCTGCCCGGTGGCTTCCGAATACAGCATCACGAGTTGACGGACACTCGGCGACCGCACTGCTACAGCGACATCGCCGCCGAACTGCGATTGCGCGATCTGCACCACCTGCTTGATCGTGCCGCTGTTCTGCGGGATGTCCACGCCGTAGATGCTCTTGATGTCGTCGTGAGCTTTCCTCGCGGGTGACTTTATGCCGAGTAGTTGCTCGACCGCTCCGGCGGTGAAACCCGCCGCTGCTCCGATCGCGGCTCCCCATGGACCGCCGATCTGCTCGCCGATCAGAGCGCCTCCAGCGGTATCTTCAAGCGTGCCGCCCCACGTGCCGCGGCGTGATCCGAACAGGCCGCTCGTCGCGAGCATCATCCCGGCGGCGCCAGCGGCGGGAGATTTCGCCACGCCCTGCACGCTACCCCAGAAATTACTGTCGGAAGCGTCAAATGCCTTCTGATTCCAGACCGTTCCTTTCAGGTTGGACAGCGTCTTCGAGAAGCCATCCTTCGAGAACATCCCGTAGAGGCTGGAACTGCCGCCTTTGGAGTTCGACCCGAGAATGGTTGCAAGCGGGTTCGTGCTGGCACTGGTGTGCGTGCTCAGCGGAAGGTTCATCAGATCGCCGACACTCGGGGCTGCGAACGGAATCGCGCCGGCGGGAGTTGCACCGCTGGGAGCTGCGCCGCCGGTGACGACCGGCCCAGGAAGCGATGCGCTCACGGGATATCCCGACACGGTCGGCATGCTCACTGCGACGGACCCGGATACGTGGACCGGAAAACTCTCCAATCCGAGCTTCTTGCAAGCCAGGTAGCGGACCGTTCCCACGATGAGGATGCCAGCCTCATCGACGACAATCGGTTGTCGAGGTCCAAATTCCGCGATCGATAGCGCCACTGTGTCGATGGCCTTCTGCGGAATTTTCCTCAGGTTTTTGGCGTAAGGAATGATGTCCTTCAATAGCCGTAATTCGATTTTCATATTTATTTTCTTTTGGTCGGTTCATCACCGACGCCTTTCACATAGCTCATACATGGATTTCTTGTTTTTGTACGAAATGGAGCGTTAAAACTTGTTAATTTATGGAGCGGCTCCGCGGCGTTCGCCAGCCTTCTACGGATCTGTGTCGTATCCGGCTCTCTGACGGTCTCTGGGTTCATGGCTCAGACTCCAAGCCGAAGAAACCGGCCCAAGGATTCGGATTTCCTGCCGGATGCTCGATCTCGCCTGAATCGCTACCGATGCCTCTACCTGGTTCATACATCAATTCCCGGTTTGTGTACGAAAGTTGGACTATTATTTGGGGAACAGTTCTGCCGGGAGCGCGGGGCATAGTCTGCAAAGGCCCTGGCCCGCTTTACCGGCAATGATCCCGCTTTCGAATCCGATGACTTCATAAAGCATCGGCGTGTTGCTGGCTAGAATCGAGCTTCTCGCTCGAGTCTTGCCCAGCAATCAATCGCGATTCACACCAGAATCGTATTGTTTCGTCGACGGATCTAGTATTCCCGAAAGAGTTTCTTTCTCTCGGCCGACATCACTCCCCGGTCGATCTCCAAATTGGCGCCTCGGAGGGAATGGAAATAGGTCCACAATCCATTCCATGGGACTCCCAGCCGCTCCCGGTAGCAGGTTGCTTTGTTCGAACACGCCTTCCACTGAGAGCCTGCCCAGGCAGAGGCGCGCAGTTTGTTTTTCCGTCTGCCGAACGTTGCCCTGGCCGCTTCCACTCGCCGCCGGTCCCAGTTCGTACCCGTTAGGCCAGTCAAGTGTTTCGGCAACTCATTCCATTTTTTACCGCCCGCCCAAGCCACCAGAACGCTGGTCACGTCTGTCGAACATCCACTGTTCCGAACGACATCAGCGATGCTTTCGATAACGAGTTCATCCGCAACCGTCGCGCCATCGACCCGCTCGTCAATCTGATCTGGCAACAGTCCGGCATCCTCCTGAGGATTCGCGGAGCCGTTCCCCTCCGCGTAGCTCCGTTGGTAAATAAGTTGCGTCGTTCTGTTGATATAGGCCCAGGGCTTATCACGGGGACTAATCATCCTGCGCCAGTTTGGCGTTGAGAGGGCGAGTGCGAGTAAGTGCGCAGGCAGCGCCGCAACGGCCTGCACCTCACCCGAGAAGCGATCGTTGAAGCGCTCGGCGCAAATCTTGATGGCCACATCGCGCCCCATTCGTGGATCGCGAGCACGATACACGGCGCCCATTCCACCCATGGCGATAAACGACACGATCTCATACGGACCGAGATTTTGGCCCGGTTCGAGGGTGGGCACCGCGGCGATCAGTTCGGCCGCCGCTTGCGCCGCCCACGGCTGGGAATTGGTGTCTTCACAATGATTCGCCACAAGCGACTGAACCTCTTGGAGCAATTCGGAGTCACCATCGCAGGCTTGGCACAGAAAAGCATCGCGCTCCGTCGCCGGGCGCTGGAGCGTTTCGTGGAATAACGATTCAATCAGCTGCCAGCGTTCCATGCTCCGCCGTTCCCTCTCCGCCGAGCTCGCGGCGCAGCCACGCTCGGGCGAAATTCCAGTCGCGCGTTACGGTGTTCGGCCCGACTCCCAGCGCTTCCGCCGTCTCTTCCACGCTCAGTCCCCCGAAGAAACGCATCTCAAGTACCTTGCTCTTGCGCTCGTCCAGGGCAGCAAGACGTTGCAACGCGAGATCGACAGCGACCACCTCCTCAACCTGATCGGGAGATAGAGCCAGGGCTACGTCTACTGGTAGGTGAACAACGGCGCCACCGCGTTTCGCGCGACTCCTCCGGCGGGCGTGGTCCACCAGGACATTCCGCATCACCCGGGAAGCGATCGCGAAGAAATGCGCACGATTCTGCCATTCCACGTGACCTTCGGGCAACAACCGAAGAAACGCCTCCTGCACCAGCGAAGAGGGTTGCATGGTGTGGTTTTTGCGCTCGCGTCCGAGGTGACGCCGCGCGATTTGATTTAACTCTCGTTGAATCAGAGGCATCAGAATGTCCAGCGCGGCGCGGTTCCCCTCCCGCCAGCTAATCAGGAGTTCCGTGATATTTTCTCCGCGGGCATTCATGACACACCTTGCCGTGGCTCCAATCCATACGAAGCCTACCAAATAAAAATCTGAACCCCTGATGGTGGCTCAGCAGCCGAAACGGCGCTTCCAAGAATGAAGGGGTATGAGCACGATCTAAGAAATATCGAGATCTTGCTGGGACCGGGCCATTTTGCGCTGGAGACGCAAGCGCACGCCTCGCGGATCGTAGGATTCTTTGGAAAACAAGAGAAATAGAGGGATTATCACGATGAATTCTAATAAATCGTTTACAACCTCCCGCCGCCAGTGGATCGCCATGGCGGGCTACTCCTCTGGCCTCGCGCTTCTCACCGCTCGGGAACTCCATGCCGGCGACGCGGGTATAGTCCCCACGATGCTCAAGCAGGCGGCGACTGCCAGGATCACGGTTCAACCGCTCCGCCGTAACATTTCACTTATCGAAGGCTCTGGCGGAAACATCGCCGTGTTGACGGGTCGTGACGGCAAACTACTGGTCGATGCTGGCTTTGCGGTTTCACAGGTCGGGATCTCGCAAGCGCTTATGTCAATCAGCGGCGATCCCATCAAACACCTGATTAATACCCATTGGCATACCGATCACACGGATGGCAATGAGTGGTTACACGCCGCCGGCGCTGCGATCATCGCACAGGAAAATACCCGTAACCACCTCTCGGTGGAAACCCGTGTGGACGGCTGGGGTTACACCTTTCCGGCCGCTCCCGCCGGCGCTCTCCCCACCGAGGTCTTCGTTACCGAGCATAAGCTCCATCTAAACAACACCAGCATTAAGCTCAAACCTTATCCTCCCGCGCATACTGATGGCGACATCTCGATCGATTTCGTCGACGCCGATGTCGTTCACCTGGGGGATACGTGGTGGAACGGTCTTTATCCTTTTATCGACTATTCGACCGGCGGAAGCATCGACGGTTCGATTCGAGCCGCGGAAATGAATCTTGCCGCCGTCACGGAGAAGACGATTGTGATCCCTGGTCACGGCCCGGTCGGTGGTAAATCCGATCTCGCCGAGTTTCGCGACATGCTGGTCGCGGTTCGAGAGAAGGTGGCGATCCTCAAGAAACAAGGGCGATCTTTGGAAGAAACCATCGCCGCAAGGCCAACGTCGGCCTATGACTTCAAGTGGGGCCAGTTTGCCCGGCCCCGGTGGAGGCGTTCTTCCCCGATGACGCCGACCGCATTCACAGGACTTGTTTACGCGGGCGTGTAATGCAATCGCCGCCGCGCGCCAACGCGCTCGACCCATCCGCAGCGTTTTCCTTCGAAATTGTCTTGCGCCGGTCGGCCGTGGTCGCCCAGTAATCGGGGAACTGGCGAGGTGGGTAATCAGAAAGGAGGACGGGGTGACGACCTTCGCAAATGCGGTTCTGAGAGGTGGTTTTTTTAATACTGGGCCAGATCTTCTTGGCTTTGTTCGATCGGAGAAGTCGCACGGCTGCCCCGTGGCCCGGCCTGACTTCCACTGGCCGCGAGCAGTCTCGGCGGAATAAAGCTGAATGTAAAGGAAAAGTCCCATGCACCATCGATCCCGCTGTCATTCAACACGGGGTAGTGGAGGTAGCTTGGTGAATTTCCAGCTTCCGATAATTCAATACGGTCATATCTTGACTCTAGGGACTTGACGCGCCTCGATTGGCGTAGCCGGACGATAATGACCCATTTCGCCTCGCCGGATGCCAGAATTCCGGCACTCTACCCACTCTCCGGCAGCACCCTACGGCTGCGTCTATGTTCCACAGCGACTTACGGGCGACGGCGATACTTCGATCCTTTGGTCACGCTCATGCATCAATTCAGGCAAGTTAACATATCATGAAAAATGTACTTCTAAACCGAAATGTAACATGGCTGCATGCCCTTGTCGTTCTTGCGGCACTCTCCTTCACCACCGGATGTACTGCCCACGCCTCGGGTCCAGCGGGATACCCCCCGCCCACCGTCGAACTGGTGACCGTCGAGCAGAAGGACATCCCCGTTTCCCACCAGTGGATCGGCACGCTCGACGGCTACGTCAACGCTCCGATCAAAGCGCAGGTGAGCGGGTTTCTGTTACGGCAGGATTACGTCGAGGGCTCCTTCGTTCAGCAAGGCCAATTGCTTTTCGAGATCGATCCGCGCCCCTTTCAGGCGGCCGTCGATCAAGCCCTAGGGCAGCTTGCCCAGGCCAATGGACAACTGGCGCAGGCAAAGGCGGGCTTGATTCAGGCGCGCGCGAATCTTGTCGGCGCTGAAGCGTCACAACATCGGACGCAGCTCGACGTCGATAAATATACGCCGCTAGTAAAGGAGAGGGCGGTCACGCAGCAGGACCTCGACAACGCCACGCAGAACAATCTGTCGGCGATCGCGCAGGTAAAGTCGTCGGAGGCCGCCGTGGAAACCGCAAAGGCGCAGATTGAAGCGGCACAAGCTGCGGTGCAGTCCGCGCAAGCCAACGTCGACACGGCCAAGTATAATCTCGGATTCACTCGTTTGACTTCGCCCATCGACGGCATCGCCGGCATGGCCGTGTCGCAAGTGGGCACTCTCGTCGGCCCGGCCAGCACTGCCGTCACTACCGTTTCCACGCTCGACCCGATTCGCGCGAATTTCACCGTTAGTGAGCAGGAGTATCTGAGCTTCACTCATAGTTCCGGCATTGAAGTATCGAAGCTTCCTCTCGATCTCATTCTTTCGGATGGCACTACCTACGGCAAGAAGGGCCGGTTCTTCTTCGCCGACCGTGACGTGAATCAAGCTACCGGCTCCATTCAATTGACGGCGCTGTTCCCGAACCCCGGCAATATCCTGCGGCCCGGGCAATACGCCAAGGTACGCGCGATCACCGGCACCAAAATGGGCGCCCTCCTCATCCCTCAGCGCGCCGTCACGGAACTTCAAGGCAACTACCAGGTGGCCGTCGTCGACGCGCAGAACAAAGTCGCCATCGCCAGCGTCAAGCCCGGAGACCGCGTAGGCACCATGTGGGTGATCGACGAAGGGCTTAAAGCCGGAGATCGCGTGGTTGCCGAAGGCGTGCAAAAGGTCGGCCCCGGATCGACGGTTGTCCCGCAGACCGCGGGCGGAAAGAATTAATCTCCCATGATTTCCAGAATTTTCATAGACCGGCCGATCGTGGCCATGGTGATCGCCCTGTTTATGGTCATCATGGGCGCGGTCAGCATCGCAGAGTTGCCCATCGCGCAATTTCCCGCCATCGCGCCTCCCGAAGTGCAGATCCAGGCGAGCTATGTGGGCGCCGACGCGCAAACCGTCGAGCAATCCGTCGCTACCCCTATCGAGCAGCAAATGAGCGGCGTCGACAACATGAATTATATGTATTCGCTCAATGCCGCCAATGGTCAGATGACCATGATCGTCGACTTCGACGTCAAGACCGACCCGAATACCGATCTTATCCTCACCCAGATGAGGGAGAATCAGGCCGCATCCCAGCTTCCGCAAGACGTCGTCAATTACGGCATCACGGTGCAGAAGTCGCTCACCGCGCCCATGATGGTGATCGCGCTCAATTCGCCGAAGGGCACGTATGACGCGCAGTTCCTGGCCAATTATGCGTATATCAACTTGAACGATCTGCTGACGCACCTTCCCGGAATCGGCAGCGTGCAGGTGTTCGGCGCGGGTCAATACGCCATGCGGCTGTGGGTAAAACCGGACCAGTTGGCGAAGCTCGGCATCACCGTTCCGGACGTGGTCAGCGCCATTCAAGCGCAAAACACAGTAAATCCGGCAGGCCAGATCGGCGCGGCGCCCGTTCCCAAAGGACAGGAGTTCACTTACTCGGTCCGCGCCCAGGGCCGTCTCAGTTCTCTCGAGGATTTCGAACAGATCGTGGTGCGCGAAAATCCGAATGGTGGAATCGTGCGCGTCAAGGACGTGGCGCGCGTCGAGCTTGGCTCGCAGGATTACAGCGTCGTCGGCCGTTTGAACGGCAAGCCCAGCGCGGTGATCGCTCTCTATCAATTGCCTGGCAGCAACGCGGTCGACGCTGCAACCGCCGTCCGGAAAATGATGAACCAGATGAAGAAGCGCTTTCCGCAGGATGTCGATTACGTGGTCGCGCTCGATACCACCAAGTCCGTGACGCAAGGCATCAAGGAAATCGTGATCACCCTGCTGATCGCCATTGTGCTGGTGATTATCGTCGTCTACATCTTCCTGCAAGGCTGGCGGGCCACGCTGATTCCGTTGCTCGCCGTTCCTGTCTCACTGGTGGGAACGTTCATCTTCTTTCCGCTGTTCGGGTTCTCCATCAATACGCTTTCTCTGTTCGGCCTGGTGTTGGCCATCGGCCTGGTGGTCGACGACGCCATCGTGGTGGTCGAAGCCGTCAAGCGCCACATCGATGAAGGGCTATTGCCTAGAGACGCCTCGCTGAAAGCGATGCAGGAGATTTCGTCCCCCGTCATCGGTATCGCGCTGGTGCTGTCCGCGGTGTTCATTCCCACGGCGTTCATTCCCGGCATCACCGGACGCCTTTATCAGCAGTTCGCCGTCACCATCGCCATCTCCGTGATTCTTTCCGCTTTCAACGCGCTGACGCTGAGTCCGGCGCTGGCGGCGCTGCTCCTCAAACCGAACGACGATAAGGCCGGCAAGAGCCTGCTCCAGAAATTCTTCGACGCGTTCAACCGCGTTTTCGGACGTGCCAATGAAGGTTATGTCCGCTGGTCCGGCGCGCTAATCCGCAAGAGCGCCGTGGCGTTCATCTTGTTAGCGGCTTTTGGAGCCGGGGCCTGGTTCTATAGCGGGAGACTCCCCACCAGTTTTCTTCCCGACGAAGATCAAGGCTACATGTTCATCCATCTGCAACTCCCCAATGCCGCGTCTATCGAGCGGACCCAGGACGTGGCCGCCAAAGTCGAACGCATTCTTGAGAAAACGCCGGGGGTTCAGTACACCACCTCGGTCTGCGGATTCAGCTTGTTGAGTTTTGTGCGCACCAGCTATAGCGGACTCTTTTTCGTCACGCTCAAAGACTGGGACGAGCGCAAGACCAAAGAGGAGCAATATCAGCAGATCGTCCAAAACGTGAACCGTGAGCTCGGCAAACTGCCCGACGGTTTCGCGCTCAGCTTCTCTCCGCCGGCCATACCCGGCGTCGGAACTTCCGGTGGATTTACTTTCATCCTCGAAGACACCGCCGGCAAGGACGTGGAGTTCCTGGCCGCGAATCTTCAGAAATTCATGGCTGCCGCCGGCAAGCGTCCGGAGATCGCGGGCATGCTGACGACGTTCCTGCCCAGCGTTCCTCAACAGTTCCTGGACGTGGATCGCGAGAAGGTTTTGAAGCAAGGTGTTCCTTTGAGCGATGTTTACAGAACCATCCAAGCCTATATGGGCGGCGTGTTCGTGAACTACTTCAACCGCTTCGGACGCCAATGGCAAGTCTATGTCGAAGCCGAGGGCGAGTATCGCAAGAACACGGAGAATCTGGGCCAGTTCTATGTGCGCAACAGCTCCAACAACATGGTGCCTTTGTCCGCCCTGACCAAATTCGAATCGCGCCCCGGCCCCGAATTCACCATGCGCTACAACCTGCACCGCTCCGCGCAGATCATCGGCAGCGCCGCCCCGGGATACAGTTCGGCGCAAGCCATGAAGGCTCTTGAAGAAACGTTCGACCAGACCATGCCCCGCGAAATGGGTTACGACTACATGGGCATGTCGTTCCAGGAAAAAAAGGCGCAGCAGGGAGTCTCCTCCACCACCGTCTTCGGGTTCTCGCTGATGTTTGTCTTCCTGATTCTCGCCGCGCTCTATGAAAGCTGGACTCTGCCGTTCAGCGTGCTGCTCAGCACGCCGGTCGCGATCTTTGGGGCGTTCTTTGTTCTCTGGCTGCGCCGCGTCGTGCTCGGCTGGTTTCTCCCCGCTTACATGGTGCAGATCGAAAACGACGTCTACTCGCAGATCGGACTCGTCATGTTAATCGGCCTCGCGGCGAAGAACGCGATTCTGATCGTCGAATTTGCGCGCGACGAGCTCAGGAAGGGGAAACCGCTGGTCGATTCCGCGCTCGAAGGCGCGCGCCTCCGCCTGCGCCCCATTTTGATGACTTCATTTGCGTTCATCCTGGGCTGCGTGCCTCTGTGGTTCGCCAGCGGCGCCGGAGCCGTCGGACGCCAGATCATGGGCACCACCGTAATCGGCGGCATGTTGGCCGCCAGTGCCATTGGTATCTTCTTCATTCCCGCTATTTTCTACGTCGTCGAAAGACTCTCCGGCGCAGATAAACACATCACCGGACTTATTCCGGAGCCCGCGCAGGGAGACTGATCATGAAATTCTCATTCACTGCAATTCCATTAGCTCTTGTTCTCGCCGGTTGCACCGTCGGACCCAACTATGAGCGTCCGAATGTTCCAGCGCCGATCTCCTTCCGGGCCCCGGAGCCTCTGCCTCCCGACCAAGCCGCCTCGCTCGCCGATTTGAAATGGTTCGAAGTATTCAAAGATCCCGAGTTGCAGAACCTGGTCCGCACGGGCCTCGCCCAAAATTACGATCTTCGCGAGGCCGTAACCCGCGTCGAGCAGGCGCGTGCAAATCTCGGGATTACGCGTTCCAACCAGATTCCACAGCTCCGCGCGGGCGGCGATGTCGATTTCACCCGGCTTTCGCGCGATGGGGCGTTTCCTCTGCCGGCAGGTTTCGTGACGAGCCAGAATCGCAACTGGGGCGAAGCGTCCTTGCAGATGTTGTCGTTCGAGCTTGACCTGTGGGGGCGCCTGCGGCGCGCGACGGAAGCATCGCGCGCCAGCCTTCTTTCGGCGCAAGAGAACCGAAAAGCCGTCGTCACCACCTTGGTAAGCGACGTGGCCACCGCGTATTTCAATTTGCGCGAACTCGATTACGAACTGGATATTTCCACGCGCACTCTCGCCACTCGCCAGGAGTCCCTGCAATTGACACAACAGCGCGAGACCGGCGGAATCGCTACCGAGTTGGACCTTCGACAGTCGCAGCAGTTAGTCGAGACCGCGGCCGAAACGATTCCGTCGTTACAGCAGCAGATCGAACAGACAGAAAATCAAATCTCGCTGTTATTGGGCCAAAACCCCGGGCCAGTGGCTCGCGGAAAGAGTTTAACCGATCAGGAATTTCCGCCCGATGTCCCTTCCGGTATTCCTTCGGCCCTGCTCGATCGCCGCCCCGATATTCGCGCCGCGGAACAAAACCTGATCGCCGCAAATGCGCAAATCGGGGTCGCCAAAGCGGCCTATTTTCCGCAAATCAGTTTAACCGCGGCGCTCGGCGGCCAGAGCACTCAACTCTCGAGTCTATTTGCCGGACCTAAGTCGACCTACAGTTTTGTTCCGCAAGTTTCGCAACCTATATTCAGCGCCGGAAGGCTGAAGGCAGGTGTAAGCCTGGCTCGGGCGGAGCGGGAAGGCGCGCTGGTGGAATATGAGAAGGCGATTTCGACCGCCTTCGCCGAAGTCTCGAACGCACTCATCGCGCATCAGAGGGTGAGAGAAAGCCGCGTTCATCAACGAGCTCTGGTGGCGGCGCTGGAAGATCGTAAACGGTTGTCCTATATGCGATATCGCGGCGGCGTCGACACGCAGTTGAACGCGCTCGACTCGGACCGCGACTTATTCCAAGCCGAATTGACTTTGGCGCAACTAAAACGCAACGAAATACTGAGTGTCGTCCAACTCTACAAAGCGCTTGGCGGAGGATGGCAGAATTAGCGTACGTTACTGAACGCGAGTTCGGCCCCGCTCATCCTGCCTTCAGTTCTTCTTCTGATTCCATGAATCACTGATAGCACAGGGGGCGCGCGTGGCTTCCAAAGTTCGCGATTCTCGTGAACTTCGCCCCGGCTCTTCGTGAGATAGGTTGCCGTTAATGGGAAACATCCGGCGGTCGAACGCAGACAACGCTGCAAGGGCTGTTCAAAGCATTCGGTCTTCGTTTCTGGAGAAATCATTTGTAGAAGGGGGAAATTGAAAATGCGGATTTCGCGTCGGCCATCGTGACGCCACCACTTAATCCTTCCTATCCATAGACGTTCTTTGGGCGGAGTCTGCACGCACGCGTGCGCTCGACACTGTGAGTGGCAGGCCAACAGCAGTAATCTTTGGCCAAGGCCTCCGACAAGTTTACCGGGGACCTTAGAAAAACATACCGAAATCGAAGATTCACACATCCCATGGAGAGAGCCCACGTCTGCATCGACTTGCACTTAGGATATGTCGCCTGTATGGCCCCACGTGTGCACACTTTCAGTAGTATGCAGACTAACCCGCGAAACTCATACGTAGATTTTGGAAATGCAGGCGCCGTGAACCTTGTGAAAGTGGGCCTCGCGCAACATGGCTTGCGCCGGATGGATGAACAGGCTTCGGAGGGAACGGAAATCGTCGCCCACATGAAGGTCATCGCCCCGCTGACGTCCACAGGGCCTTCTATTCGGGCCCGAGTTGTGAATGCTTCCGCAAGCGTGCTCACCGTCCGTTTCCCTCACATCGTTTTCACGGGCGCACTTGTTCAAATCCGAATCCACAGCAGAATACTATTTGGCAAAGCGCGACGCTGCATTGCCAAGGAGTCCGAGTATGAGATTGAAATTGAAAAACAGAGATCTATTGAGCGTTGCCAGAATTCCGCAGACGAGGCGGCTCCGCTTTCCAAGAATTTCCCAAAACTCGATAGGCAACTCGGAGAGCATAAAGAATTCATGATGGGTTTTTTCGCGCAGTTTATTGGGTGATCGGGCGATTGTGAAAATATCATAGGTAGCCCTTTCGGCGAGTTAGTTTCGGTCATTCACCTGCGTTTAGAGTTCCATCCGGTGAACCACGTATTTGCAATCATCGGGGAGTCCTTCGGGCACCAGTACCTCTTGCTCCGCCTTACTGGAAAAGGGTCCCCGTTTTCGGCAGCGGTTTTTCGCGAGGACAGTCCACTCGCAGTAAGGATGACAGAATGTGTTCAATTCAAATTAAGTTGACCGAGCAGCACACAGCCGCAGAGTTGGCCTATCGGTCCAGTGTTGCTCGAATGAAGGAAACGCGCGGCCAAGGGTTCGAGCGCGCCTGGCGACTCGTGGAAAACCGGCGGGCCTCTCTTGAACGTGCTCGTCACGTTCTCCGGGAGCATGAGCAGGAACACCTGTGCGGGATGCTAGAATCTTTTGCAGTCGTCACCAGATGGCCACGTCCAATTCTGAATCTGGACGGAGTGGTTCTGCGCGTGACCTGCTGATGCTTGAGTAACATCGCTCGGCTAGCCGACCGCAGTCCGCTGCGTCTGGTCGTTTTTCAGCGCCTGCGACACCTCGACGATCCAAAAGACGCTCCATCGCGAGTTCGCCGACGTGGCGGAGGCTCTGGTCGCTAACGGCGTCCCGGCAGTGGTCGCCAATCAATTGCCGGTGCCGGATGACACGGCGGCGGCCTTCGTCGGTCCACTTTACAGCCGGCTGTTCGAATCAGGGGATGTCGACGACGCTGCCGCGGCCGGGCGAATGGAGTTGTTCCTGCAGCTCAGAAATGCCTCCAAGACTGCGAATCTCGAATGGGGCATTCCCACGCTACATCGCCACCCTTCGGTGCGTGAGCTATTCGAGGTGTCATGAAAACTCTTCCGACACTGTATCGCACGGCGCTGCCCTCGTCGCCTGCCGACCGCAAATTGCTCGACGAAACCGTCGATGATCGCATGAGCGCCTTGCGCAAAAAAGATTCAGATGAGGGGGTCAACTTTCTCACCCTCTCTGCTGAGGGCTGCAACTTCGGTTAACGACCACCCAGCGACCGGCGCTGCGGAAACTGCCGAACCAGTTCAACGAGACGTACGTTGATGGGCGACTGATCAATACATAGTACGACTCGGCGTGAAGGGTCGTTGAGACCAGATCTCGCAATATTGAAAGCGTTCTTCGCGGCAGGAGACGTATTCATCCACTTTTGAGCGATCAGCGGTTCGGCTCCCCGTAATCCCCTTCGCAAAGAGTTTAGTCATACTGTTGTTAGGGAGCGACAATGCGCTGGTACCACTATCTGGCGTACTTCTTCGGGGGCGCATTCCTCGCAAACGCCCTGCCCCATCTCGGCAATGGGATCTCGGGGCACGCCTTCCAGAGCCCCTTCGCATCCCCACCCGGCGAAGGCTTGTCCTCCTCGATGGTTAATGTCCTATGGGGCCTGTTCAACCTTGCGGTCGGGTACCTGCTCGTCTATCGTGTCGGCAGCTTCAACCTGCGCAAGACCGCTCACGCGCTCGTCCTCGGGGCGGGCATCCTGATCATGTCGCTAATGCTCGCCCACACTTTCGGACGGTTCCACGGAGGGCTGTGAGCCTGCCTTTTCACGTTAATATGCTGGACATTTCTCTTCAGGATCTTCGCTACGGGCCTCCGCCGCTGCGCAGAAGTCCTCTCAGTCTTTCCCGGACATATCATTTCCGTTTATTTATGGCCTGACGATCGTTCCGTCGAGCATCCGGTCGTTTCCACGGGTCTCGAAATCGACACGGTAGGGGTGCTTTGCCGCGGCGGCCTCATCGATATCGATTCCCCAGCCGGGCTTGTCGTTGGAATACATATAGCCTTTCTTGATGATTGGACAGCCGGGCAAGACCTCTTGAGTCACTTCCGGAAAAACCGTCTCTTCCTGGATGCCGAAGTTCGGCGTGACTAGATCCAGGTGCAGGTTATAACAGTGGCCTACCGGATCCACGTTGTTGGGTCCATGCCAGGCAGTCCGCACGCCAAAAAACTCGCAGATATGGGCCACCTTGCGAGCCATATTCAGCCCGCCTATTGCCGATATATGGCAGCGGATGAAATCAATCCACCGGTTCGCGACGAGGGGGAGCCACTCCTGGCGATTGACGAAGAGTTCTCCCATAGCAAGCGGTGCCGATGTCTCCTGCCGGAAAATCTGGAACCAGCCAACATCCTCAGGAGAAAGAGGATCCTCCATGTAGTACGGGCGATAGGGTTCTACCGCTTTACACAGTTGGATCGCCTGGTTGGGTGCTGGACGCTCATGCACATCGTGAACGAGCCCAACATCGAATCCGACTTTCGAGCGTATATAGTCGAACATCTTGATAGTCGCATTCACGTAGCGGCCCGCGTCAAACACGGGCGACACTCCCACTGCTCCTTCCGGCCGCAGCGCCTGCGTTGCATCGGACGTCTTCGCGTTTACGCCGTAGCCTGAGAATCCTGGAACGCCCGTTTGTATGCGTACTACCTGATAGCCGTTTTCCATGTATTTCCGGACCTGATCTTCGAGAGCGGTCAGGTCCATGGATGCCGCGTGGCCGTAAAGCGGAACCGCAGCTCGTACTTTACCGCCCAGCAACTGATAGACTGGAACGCCCAGCCGTTTTCCTAAGATGTCCCACATGGCACCGTCAATCCCACTGAGCGCACTATTGCTTTCCGGGCCCGAGCGGAAGTACTGCTGGACGTACGCGGATTGCCAGAGATCTTCAATCTCGTCGCATTTCTTCCCAACCACAAACGGCTTCAACCTCTTTTCGAGATACGCCTGCGCCGCCTGCGGAACTTCCTGATGTGTCGCGGACCCGAGACCGTACAGTCCCGGCTCGCTGGTCATCACCTTCACGATCGTCCAGTTGGAGTTGCTCGGCGCGGTCGCGATCACTTTAACATCAGTAATCGTCAGCGGAGGCATACCATGACGCGCGGCCGTCTGCGCGGCCTGCAACGGCCCCGACTCACTGAGCTTAGTGGCTATGCTTGCCGCCGCGGCAGCCGGTAAGCTCTTCAAAATATCACGGCGTTTCATCGTGAGTCCTCTCTTTCGTGAGTTACCTGTAGATTAACTTAATTCACCAGGGCTTGATAAACCAGCGTGTTGAACTTTTGTTGAATGTCGGTCGCGTTCGGCATGAGCTGGATCATCAGTACCAGAACGGAGTGGCTTTGTACATCGACTTGGTAGGTTGTTCCGTAGGCTCCGCCCCAACCGAAAGCGCCTATCCCCGCC
>Ga0182024_10005135_pt1 | contig 29528 bp, 33 predicted proteins | sample P32metaG_FD_120480 | JGI IMG/M metagenome (GOLD analysis project Ga0182024, IMG submission 120480) | Permafrost microbial communities from Stordalen Mire, Sweden - P3-2 metaG (Illumina Assembly) | ecosystem: Environmental > Terrestrial > Soil > Wetlands > Permafrost | place: Sweden: Stordalen...
GATCAGGTCGGATAGGGTGACAGCGCCTTGGCGGGGCTTTCAAATCAACCCCTCGGCCTTCAGGGAGCGCAAGAATTGCGCCTCGGCCTCTGTGTGCGGCACGTAGGAATTATCGGCGGCGGCCTGCTTGACCTCGTGAATCCACAGCGGCCCAACAGGGACCTTCGTGGAGACCGTCGGGATACACGGTTCGATGAACCCTGGCGGGGCAGTCCGCTTCTTACTCGCACGCCACAACATGCGCGAAATTTAGGAAGATCGGCAGGCTATTGCAACGGGATGTCGAGGGGCGCAAGCCCAGCGTCGATTTCTGCGGGTATTGGCAGCAGGGTGATGGGCACTCCAAACGAAAACGCCTACTAACGCGTTTGAATAAGTCGCCACCCCCCGCTAAGGTTTAAGAAACAGCCGCGCACCGCGCAGCCAAATGGTACCATGACGCGCGACAATCTTCTGTCAATTCAGGTTCTGCGGGCCGTTGCCGCACTGTCGGTCTGCGCGGTCCATTTCGAGTCCGTAGCCTACATGCTCGTTGGCCGTTCTCAAGACCCGCTGCCGCTTTATCCGCTCGCGGCGGGCGTCGATCTGTTCTTCGTCATATCCGGCTTCATCATGGTCTATTCGTCGGAGGACATGTTCGGCCGATCCGGCGCGCCACGCACGTTTTTGTTGCGGCGAATCGCCAGAATCGTCCCGCTCTATTGGGTGTTGTCGGCGGCTGCCATCTTCATCATGCGTACGCCGGTAACAACAGAGATCGTGATAAAATCCTTTCTCTTTATCCCCTACCTTGGTCCATCTGGAGCAATGCAGCCCCTCTATGGCGTGGGCTGGACGCTTAATTTTGAAATGTTCTTTTATCTGCTTTTCGCCGCCGCCATACTATTGCCGCGCGAGGCAGCCGGCGCTACGGCGGCGTTCGCTCTCTTGGCGGGAATAGCCGCTGGCTATTTTTTGCAACCTTCGATGGCAATATTGCAATTTTGGAGCGATCCAATCGTAGTCGAATTTGCGTTTGGGATAATGCTCGCGATCGCTTGTCGGCGGGGACTGTCATTGCCACGATGGGCAGGCGCCGCGCTTTGTGTAGCCGGCGCGGCGGCGATCTGGCATAGCTTTCCACAGAACCCACCGACGTCACGTTGCAGATGGCTCGAATGTGGCGTCCCGGCGGCGATGATCTTTGCAGGCATCGCGCTCCAGCCGCCATTGACGCCGCGCGTATTCAGATGGTTTGCGATCCTCGGCGACGCCTCTTATTCGATGTATCTTCTCCACTCGCTCGTTCTTTCCGGTATTATTCGGCTCTGGTCTCACGGCCTGAACACTTATCCAATGCGTGTGGTGCTTCTATGCGGCTTCCTGCTGACGGTCGTGGCTTCGATTGCCAGCTACCATGTATTTGAGATGCCTGCTGCCAAGGCTTTGCGAGGTCTTCGGCCCGGGCGGTCTCGGCGTTTGTTGGAGCGTCCCGTCGCGTAGATAAGGCAGCAACAAGCATCATTGCGATGGCCAACGCCCCTCAATTATCTCTTCCGTCGTCGGGCGCAGAATAGTCGGCGCACCGCCTTATCTCTGCGCGCCGAGCCGGCGCCGACGATGTCGAATCAACGCGACGACTCCAGAATCGATTGCGAGACTCACTGGCGGCCTTGGACGGCTTGCCGCTGTAATCTCCCCCCGGCGGAAAGGTGCGTAAGGCCAGCCACGCCCGCCGCGCGAAGCCCTAGCCCATATGCCGGCGCAAACTGCCTTCACGCCTAAAAGCTATTTCACCCGAGAGGGCATTCTCAAAATGGCGAAGAAGAATTAGGCTGGCCCCTGTGGGGGGCAAAGCGCAAAGCGCGACGGGGTCGAGCTATGCTCCGCCGCCCAGAGAGACGGCAAGTAGGGGGCGACGAAGTGAACATCAAGCGCCTCGGGTATTCCGCAGCGGTCGTGGCCGCGCTGGCGCTTCCTTGGGCCACCGGAACATATGGCCTGCTCCGCCGAGTGCAACAAGTGCAAGCTCAAATCTCTTCGGAGATAGTGCAAGATCGCCTCGCGTCATCAAAGAGAACTGCCGCATACTGGGCCTCGCGCTCGGCCCCGATAACACCGCCGTCACCCGACTATGATCCGATCAACGAGATCGTCTATTCAAAATACGAAGCTCACGTCAAAGAGTTTGTCGACTTCAAGAATCCCGCGCAGACCGCCGCCCTCAAAGCGAAAATCGATGAGGAAGAGAACGAGCCATGGCCCAGCCATTCCGAGGACGCTTACGGAGCCTTGGGGGCGCTATTTAGTCTAGCGCCGCTGTTCCGAGACATTTTGATTGGCTTCGTCGGCGGCTTTGTCGCCATTGTTTACGGGAGATTGGCGATCGCTAGATGGGCCGCGTGGGTTAACGGCTAATGCACCGCCGCGCCAAGGTCCGGCCCGCGGCTCGGGCCGCCCTGTCCCGGCGCCCACCAAAAGCGCTGTCCATTGACCTTCAAGGCATGCTGTTGGGCGCGCGCAAATGATCGGGCGTAGCCCGGATCAAGCTGGCGCTGGACGTTGTCGACGAACATCCGGTTGAATAGCAGCTGGGCATACCAGACGTTCGAACCGGGCGTCCATTGGCGAAGGAAGTCGGCAACTGCGGCCCCGTAATTCGCATGCGGCCGCCCGTTCCCCTCCATCTCGTCTTGGGCGTCCCGGGATGCGCCCGACGTGAACCGCCCTATCGAGCCCAGGAGGCCCGCCAGAGGCCCTTGGGCAATCTCCGCCAGGCTGTTGCCCTGCGTCCCCGTCGCATCGCGCAGCAGGTCGCCGTAGACGCCCAGCGCGCCGCCTTTGAGCGCCGCGCTCGCCCAGAAGATCGGCCCCTTCATGTCGAGTGGGTCCTTGCCTTGCAAGACTTGCTGCGCCTGGATCGCGACGGCGCCCGCCATTGTCTTGAAGAGCGCTAGGTTGAGCGCATAGCCGATGTTGCCGGCTGCGCCTTCCTGGGCCGCGCGCATGCCGTGCGTCGCCAGCATCGAAAGCGGGAACGTCTTGAACATCCAAAAGGCCTGCGACGCCTTCGCGAGGATCGAGCCGTCGCGCGTCGCGTCTTCGCCGGCCTGCTTTGCGAACGGAACCGACAAGTCTTCAAGCCCGCTCGCAAGCTGTTCCTCGCCCTGCGCCTTCTTCTGCAAGCCCTGCCCGAGCTTGTCGACGCCTTGCGCGATGTAACCCCCTGAACGGGCAATATCACCCGCCGTGACGCCGGGGTTCGGCGTTTGCGTCGTCACCAGTTCGGGTTGAGGCATGGCCCCGGCCAGCGCTTCGCCAGTATTGGAGGATTCGGCCATCAGCCGGCCAACTCTTTTAGGAGGTCCGTCAGAAGGCCGTCCTCACCCCGCTCTGTATCTTCGATGGCATATTGACCGCCAAGCAGCGCGGCGAGCGAGGCCCGGCGGTAGCCCGCGGCGTTGGCGCCCGGCTCCCGCGGCGGCGATGCGGCGCGCACCGCACGGACGAGGCCGAGCGTGGTCTGGAGCTTGCGGCGCATGGCCTCGCCGGTCCGTTCGGCCAGTGCGGCCATTATTGCCGGCGATCGAAAGTTCTTGCGCGCGGTTTGTCATCGGGTAACCCCCAAGAGGTTCGGCGTCCCCTCGATCGTTTTGATCTCCGGCCCTGGATCACGCACTCGGATGACAATACCGGGGGTCACACGGACGCCGAGGTTGACGTTGACGTTCAGACCCTTGTCGCTGTCGTCGCCGATGAGCGTCTTTGCCGCATCAAGGCGCACCTTGCGATCAGCGGCGAGCCCCGCTCCAGTGTCGTCTCGGACTTCCACGATCGTGCGAATGGATCGCGCATATTCGCCAGAGCGAAGCGCCGCGGTGAGTTTGAGCAAAAGCTTTTGGAACTCGGGGAGCGCTGTGATCTCGCGAGCGTTCCGTCGCCGGATATCCAAAACCGCCGCGGCCTGCTCGACCGACAAAGGGACGTTCGTCGGGATGCCAAGCCGTTGCGCACGGATATGGTTGGTCCCATGCGCCATGTAATCGGCCAGGAGCTTGTGCTTCGGCGTCAATTCGACCGCGCCGGCCGCCCGCCGCTGTTTGTATGGCGTCAGTTTCGTCGGTCGATCGGCGACCGCGATTGCCGTTCCTTCAGATGCAGCGATGTTCTCTTCGGTCATGTTCGGCTCATATTTTGGCTGAAAAAAAATCTGATGGGAAATCCGAATGTTGTGGAATGGGGAACCGCGTGGGCGAGTTACGAGCGGGCGCGCCGAAGGTCATTTTGAACCCCGCCACCCCTTTGAAGGCCTCCGGCGAAAAAGGCTCGAGGCGAACGAACGCGCCAAGTGGGACCAAGCGTGGGACCGGCGCGCAAGACGCCGACGATAGCTTTGCAATCGTAAGGGGATGACCCGATCGATTGGCGCATGATGGCGGCACCACACCGGCTCCCGACTCCTGGCCGCGCACCTCGACGCCGCCTCTCGAAATATCTGCCGCGAGGCGAGCGCATGTTTGAGGCATCACCTTTCCCCCTGATCTTCGCTGGGTGGTGAGCACGCACCGCACTTGCCTGAGTGCGCCCGCGCGTGACAGACAACCGTTGTGTTGAACAGACGAATATCGGGATACCTTCACGACTAGCGCTCGTTGCAACTTTAGCGTTGCCGGTCCCGCCATATTGGACGAGCAGCTTCCCTGGGATTGGCAGTCGCTCACTTCCAGGTTGGACCCCCCGACTTCCAACGAGGGGGTGTTCCAACCCTATGGGGGGTATGGGGGGTGTGTGGCTAGGTAGTTGGAATGGCGTTGAAAGGCGGTTAGCAGTGGGTTGGGACGCCGTTGGAAGGGTCATTTTTCATCCTCTTCTGAGGCCAAAACGATGCGTGATCGGCGTCTTGAGGCGGGGCCGATCGTGTCGACTTTGATGCGCTTGGCGGCGAACATTCGGTCCATTGCGGCGCGCATCGCCTTTGCTGTCATGCCGCCGCCGTCAGGCTGCTCGGCAAACACTTTCGGCGCATAGGTGGCGCTTGGATTTGGCGATACGTCTCGGCCCTCGCGCTCAAATCGAGCAACCAAGTCGAGAAAGATCGTGTCGGCTTTCGCGTCCGCGGCGAGCTTATCAAAACCGCCTGCTGGACCGTCGAGCGCAAAGCGACCCGCAAGCCAACGCAAACCTAACTCGCTTCCGGCGCGTGAATAGTTGGCCTTCTTGAGCCGCAAGACTCGCAGATCGGGATCGGGCTCTTGACCCTCACCGTCTTTCCGTCGTTCGAGATAGAGCCGGCTGCGGACACTGTTGGACCAAGCCGTAGATCCGCTTGTTCCGGCGCCGCTCGCGAGGCCGGTCAGGCTGGGATGCGCCAGCAGCAGGATGGCGAGGTCAAGTTCAATCGCCACTCCCCGAAGCATTCCTATGAATTGGCGCGCTTCGGGCCTGGAATTTTCATTGGCGGCGTAGACATCGGCGAGATTGTCCAGAACGACCAGCCGCGGGCGAAGCCGGGCGACGGTCTCCGCAAGGGATTTCCAAAGCGGCGTTTCATCGATCAGACCGGCGCGCCTGCTAGGTGAGGCGAGCACGGCGTCCTTGCCGGCGAGAATGAGAATGTGCAGGTTGCCGAGCGAAGCAAGGTCGACGCCTTGGCCCACAGTGATATCGACAAGTCGGCGCTGGACTTCGTCAATATCGTCCTCTGCCGCCACATAGAGCGCTGGGCCCCCTCAGGCACCGCCCCAATCCAATCCACACCAGCGGCCACGGCGACGGCGAGCTGAAGGGCGATCAGGCTTTTTCCTGTGTCGCCATCGCCAGATAGCATTGTCACGGATCGGTCAGGGATTAAGTCCGCTACGAGCCAACGTCGATATGGGACGGCTTTGCCGGCGAAGGACGAGGCCAGCACGACGTTGAGGGCGATCGGCGAGTTGGTCGACATCAGTCCGGCTTCGGCGTTGCGAACACGGCTGCCCCCCGCGCCGTAGTCATCCGGACTATTCGGCGGCGGCGCTTCGTCATCGAACATCGCCGCGGAAGCCAAGCGGGCGTGAACGCTGAAATCGAGATCATCGATGCTGTCCAGCGCTTTCATGCGGCCCTCGCGAGGCTCGGAGGTGCGATAACGATGCGAGGAGCCGGCCGGGCGAGCGCGCGGCGCAAATGCGCCCCATAACCACGATCCCGGACTTCGAGAGGCCCGGTGAGCGATAACAGATCGCCCGCCGCTATGTCGTCGACAATCACGACGCCTTTGCGCCCGGCTTGCAGCCATTCCAAGGGGGAGCGATGAACAATGAGCGCGCCGACAGGATTGAGCCTTGGCAAGAAAATGTTCTCGCCGCCAAGAAGGCATGCGGCCCCGAGCCATGCAGCCAGCCGCCCCGACTTAGGCGACCAAGCGACCAAATCGCTTATTTCACCGAAACCGTCGCGCGCGATGAAGATCATTGCCCAAGAGGCGCTGGCCAGGCCCTCCGCTTTGGCGTCGACAAATTCGAAGAGCGGCAGCTGCTCAGCAAACTCGATCTGAGCGCGCGCCAGGATGTCGGGCTGATAAAGGGCGGTGATAGGCACACCCGCCGCGGAGAAACGGCTAAGATCGATCGCCCGCAGATAGGAGCAAGCATAGAGGCGCTTTTCAATTTCGTGGGGCGTCACGAGACATCCCCGATCTCAGCGGCGACGCTCTCAAGATCGTCGGCGATTCGCAGGGCCAAAGCCGCCTCCGGCGAGCGCACGTCAACCCACGAACCCTCGACGAGCGCCGTTCCTTGGCGGGCCCTCTCCCGCAGAGCTGCGGAGCGCTTGCGCAAAGCGCGCACGGCGCCCTCGCAAAAGGCGCCATCAATTGGATCGGGAGCCAGGGTCATTTGGGGCCCTCGCGAAGGCGGCCCGCAGCCGCGATCAGAGCCGCCTCAGCGCGATCGGCGTCGCAAACGCGAGCGAATGAATCAGCAAATGCTGGCCAGAGCTGAATTGCCTTGCCGCGGCAATGATCCTTGCTCGCCGCGGCCGGCAACCCAACCGTTCGACGCCAATGCGGAACAGTGAGCCACACGATAGGCACCCGGCAAGCCGCGAGCGTGCCTTCGATGCATCCGCGAGCCCGGCCGAAAGAAAAGGCCGACGGTCTGCTATCCGTCGGCCGCGACGAGACAAATTCGACGTAAGCGACGGCTGGCGCCCATTTGTGGACGTATAGTGCGAGCAGAGCGCCGTTGATGGCCAGGCGTCCCTGCAGGCCGTCGGGGAGTGAAGGCAAGTCTGCAACGTCGATGAGATCGCGAGCGGGCGTTAGCAGCGCCAGGCCGCCGTGGACCCCAATATCGATCCCAAGCCCGTTCGCTGATTCTTGCGCGTTTCGTCTCTCGGTGATATGTGCTCGGAGGTCATCTGCTGGCGAGCAACTGACACATCCGAGCCCGGCGCCGTCACGAGCGGCGACCGGGTTCTTTGTTGAGGTCATTCGCTCACGCCGCCTCCCCCAGAAATTGCCGAAGGGCAGCGCTTGGAATTAGCCGGCGCCCGCAGACCAGCCGGCTATGTAGTTCGCCTCGTTTCATCGCGTTGTAGATGGTCGACCGGCTCAAACCGGAGATCGCGACCGCGTCCGAAATCCTGTAGGTGAGCGCCACATTGGCGGCCCGCGGCGGGCGAGCCACGGGACGTTTAAAGCCCGCGGATGCGGCGGCCAGGGCATCGATATCGGAAACAGCGTGGCTCTCGCCGTTGAGGATGGCGAGTTCGTAGGGCGAGGCCTGTTCGGCCGGAATCTTGTGCATGGTGCATCCTCCGTGGACGCACCAGGAATGTCAGGGACAATTTCACAGATAAAGGACTATTCTTGTTTCGAATATTTATGAGGATGCTCCGAGACGGCGTTCATCGCTTCGCGGATTACGTCGCCGGCGATTTCTAGATCCTCGGTGTTTAGGAGCGCAATTTTGCGTTCAATTTCTGCGGCGCTATCTCCCTCAAACCGCCGCCGCGCGAGCCAAATTCCAAGCCCCCTCTCCGCCTCGCTAAGGCTCGAAATGTCATTCTGGTATTGCCGCGTCAGGCTGTCACGCTCGCGCTGCGTGACTCTCGAACGTGCAGCGCCTCGTATGCTGGCAAGTTCGCGGGCAAGGCGCGCCTTCGCACCCCGCGGCGGCGCTTTCATCTCCATCAAGGCAAGGGCGTGGGCGAGCGTTAGCCGATAACCGACAGTTTTCTCAGGCGGCCTTCCGCGCGATCGTTTGGGCCGGGCGGGTAACTGCGAGAATCCAGGCTCGTGTTCGTTAGCCAGATGATACGCAAGTTCGAGGCCCCATCCGGCCGGCCCCTTGCGTTCAACGCCATAGCGTTTCGCAAGATCCTCGATCCTTGCCAACTGCTCGATCAGCCCTGTCAGCACATGGCTTGTGAATGACTCAACGGTCATACCGCGCGCACCTTCGCGTCGCACCGTGAGGATCGCGGGGAAACCGAAGGTGCTATTCGGCTTGTCGGCTGGCCAGCCTATCCCCGCGAACTGGATTAAGAGCGCGCCCTGGCGAACGGCACAACGTTCTCTGGCAGCGGCTCCGCATGCGCCGCCCATGCATTCATGAGCTCGCGCCTCTTTTCGAGATATTCGCTGCGGTTGTAGGCGCGCTCAACGTCGCCCGCCCACGCGGTGACCCATCGCGAACTCGACCACAGCATGAGGGATCTTCGCCTCTTCTTCGGCCCAGGTCTTAAACGTCGCACGGAAGCCATGGGCCGTAATCGGTCGCTTCCTGTCCGGATCGATCCAACCATCGACGGAGACGCTGTTCATGCGCTTGAGAAGCGTGAGGAGCGGCATATTCGAAAGCGGAGCGCCGCGGCCCTGGCCGGGAAAGACGAAGTCAGACGCGCGCGCCGCTGTTGGATTATGACATACAACGGTGGACGACGCTAGATTATACCGCACGAATCCCCCATAAAACGTGGGAATTCTCTATATCACCTTGAACGATGCTAGACGACAGTATGGTGCCAGCCAGGGGCACCATTTTTCAGCAATTTGTGCAAACGTTTGAACGCCTTGGGTAGGCAGGTCGGCATATCGCCGATTCACCGCCATTCCAGGCAGGCGGGACGCCATCTGCTCTCGGGCGTTTCAGAACATCTTGGCCGCTCGCGTTGAGCAGCAATCTTGGCACATGAGTCGGTTGGTTGACGCCTTGCTCTACGTTTCGCTCGAAGTTTGCGCCCGATTCTGACGAGGCGGTGTCGAAAATTCCCCGCGCGAAACGACAAAGCCTGAGGCTCAAACGCTTGGCCGATCTCGTTCCTAGAGCCGCGTTCGGCTGCGCAATCATAAAGCAGAGACAAGAGGTCAGACTTTTGACGTCTGTCCCCTTGACGCCCCAAAATTTTGATGCGACTTTTGTATTTAAGTCAGCGAGCAGCCGCTTTGAGCGATCCAAATTTCACCAGTCTCAGCGAAAAGATCTGGGCGCCCAATATCCGGCGCGAAGACCTCGTTCAGCGCGTCGCCAACGCCCTCAGGGAGCAGATCCTTTCCGGTCAGCTTCCCGCCGGAACCAGGCTCATGCCCGAAGCGGAATTTGCGCGAAATCTCGGCATCAGCCGCCCGAGCTTGCGCGAAGCTATTCGCATTCTGGCGCGCGAAGGGCTTATCGTCGTCAAGCACGGCGTCGGCACCTTCACCACCAACGAAACCAAGCCGATCCTGGGCTCGCTCGAACTGATGCGGTCGATGACCGACATGATCCGGGCTTCGGGCGCAGAGCCGGCCAGTCGCGATCTTTCCATCGATCTGATCGAGCCGCCCGTCGATGTGGCGGCGGAACTGGAACTTGCTCCGGGCGCAAAAGTCGGTCGCGTTTCGCGTGTCCGTCTCATGAACGAGCGGCCGTTCGCGGTGTCCAAGGAATATCTTGTGCTCGATGGGCGTCAGAGAAGCTTTGACGCGCTACGGGCGTTCGCCGGCGGATCGCTTTACGAGTTTCTCCGGCAGAATCTCGGACTGCCGATCTCGCACAGCAAATTGCGCATGTCGGCCGTGGCGGCCGACGCCGCCATGGCGCAGATACTCAATCTGCGCAATCGTGCGCCGTTGCTGCGGATGCGCGAGCTTCATTTTGGTTTTGACGGTCAGCCGGCGTTGCTGACGGTCAACTACCACAACGCCGAAGTAATCGAATTCACCTCGATGCGTTCGGGAATGGCGGTATGAGCCATGCCCGATATTGCATTCTCGGCAATATCAGCATTGACGATCTTGTTTTCGAAGACGGCTCGACAATGTGGCGCGTGCCTGGCGGCAATTCGATCTATTCCGCCCTCGGCGCCGCTTTGTGGCGAGAGCGGCCGGCTGTGATCGCGCCAGTCGGGCCGGAATATCCGCGTGAGGCGATTGGCGATCGCATCGATCTTTCCCGCTGCCGGCCGCTGGACCGCACCCTGCGGGACTGGGGTCTCTACGAAGAAGACGGCAGCCGAATCTTTGTTTTTCGCAGCAAGACCAAGAATTGGCTCGAGTTCAGCCCGACGCCGGCCGATCTTGTCGATTTCTCCTGCGATTTCGCGCATCTGGCGCCGCTGCGCTGGGAGCTGCAGATCGACCTCATCGGCCGCCTGCGCGCCGACGGCGCGCAGATCGTCTCGGTAGATCCCGACGATCGTTATCTCGCCGAGCTCGATCACGCGACCATGATGCGGCTGCTCAACGCCATCGACCTGTTCTTGCCCAGCAAGCAGGACATTGACGCGCTGATGCCCGGCAAGACGCCGCAGGAAGCTTTGCGCGCCTTGCGGCGCCTTGCGCCCGACCTGCCGGTCATCGCGCTCAAGCGCGGCGAGCAGGGCGTGCTGATGCATTCAGCCGGCGCGAAAGATTATTTCGAGATACCGACATCTGCGGAGATCGTCGTCGATGCGACCGGCGCTGGCGACGCCTTTTGCGGCGGCGCGCTGGTTGGCTATGCGCGGACGCAATCGCCGATCGAAGCCGTGTTGTGGGGCTCTGTTTCGGCCTCCTTCGCCATCGCGGCGATGGGCCCCACCGGTCTGGTTGGCGCCGATTACGACGAGGCCCAGTCTCGCATCGAGCGGCTGAGGCTAAGGCTCGACGCTCACCCGCTGTAAACGATCGCGACAATTCTTTCGAACGAAATAGGCAAGGAACATATAGTGGAAAATGAAAAGACAGTCATGTTGCGCGAAATTGCGCTGCAGCCTGAATTTGTGCGCGCCAATATCGAGTGCATGCTGAAAGAAATGCGTGAGGTCCTCGCCTCGCGCGACCCGGGGACGCTCGAACATTGTTTCATGATCGGCTGCGGCGACAGCTATTGCGCGGCGATCGCCGCGCGCCAGTTCATGATGAAAGCGACCGGCAAATTCGCCGAGCCAGTGGAGGCGCTCGAGTTTTCGCGCTATCTCGTCGAGGATCTCCCGGCCAATTCCTTTGTATTCGGCGTGTCCAACTCCGGCACGGTATCGCGCACGATCGAAGGCGTGCGGCTGGCGCGCGAGAAGGGCGCATGGACCCTCGCCGTCACCGTCAGCGCCGACAACAAGCTCGCACAGACTGTCGAAACTTTGATCCGCGTCAAGGCGACGCCCAACATCAAGGAATTGCCTGATGGCACAAGAGTCGTGACGCCTGGCAGCATAACCTATACCGCCAGCATGCTCGGCCTGTTCGTCGCGGCGATTGCGATCGGCGAACGGCTCGGCAACCTTGACGCCGCCAAGTCCAAGCAGCTGGTCGCGGAACTTCACACGATGGCGGCCGCGATGGCGGCGGCGGATCGTCCGGTCCATGCGTTGGCTGAAGAGATCGCCGATTCCTTCACTACCGACCGAACTACCGTAATCGTGGGCGGGGGACCGAATTACGCCACCGCCTATTTCGGGATGGCCAAATGGTTCGAAGCCCTGACCCGACCAGTCCATCTCTCGCAGCTCGAAGAATGGGCGCATGAACATTATTTCATGACGGACGAAAAGACCGACACATTCATCTTGCTGCCGTCTGGCGCCGGCCGCGACCGCGGACTCGAACAGGCGCGGGCGGCGCGCGAGATGGGTTCGCGCGTCATAATCATCGGCGAAAGCGGCGATGCGGCGGCCAAGGCGGCTTCTGACATTTATTTCGAGATGCCGGCCGGCCTGCCCGAAGCGCTGACGCCTTTCGTCTACAAGCTGCCGTTCGAATATCTTTCGTGCGAAATTTCCCGCAAGCAGAACATTGCTTTCCTCGGCTTCGACAATAAACGTCGCCAGGAGATCAATTTCCGGCAGATCTTCAGTTCGGCAGAATCCAATACCGCAGACAAGCAGGGCGTCGGATGAGCGAGATTCTTTCGCTCATTCGAGCCGGACGCAAACCTATCGTCGGAATGGTGCAGCTGCCGCCGCTCGCCGGGGGCTCCGGCTATCGCGGCGGCTCGATGCAGGAAGTGCTCGACGTGGCGCTTTCCGAGGCCAGCTTATTGAGCGACAACGGCGTCGATGCGCTGATGATCCAGAATCTGGGCGACATACCAGTCGCCGCCCGCGCCGCGCCGGTCCAGATCGCCTGGATGACCCGCGTCGTCGCCGAGGTGCGGCGCAAATTTGCGCGCCCGATCGGGCTCAATCTCCTCGAGAACGACGCCGAAGCGATGTTCGCCGTGGCTTCGGCGGCGCAGGCCGATTTTGTGCGCATCAAGATCTATATCGGCGCGATGATGACGCCATTCGGGATCGAGACGGCGCAGGCCCATGCCGCGATCAAGGCGCGCAACAGTTGGGGAGCGCAAGGGGTCGCCATATTCGCCGACGTCCATGACCGAACGGGCACGCCGATTGCAAGCGGCGGATTTGAGGAGGACGTGGAGTTCGCGGTCAGGCTCGGAGGCGCCGACGGTCTGGTGCTGACGGGCAAATCACACAAGCAGACTTTGGAAATGGCAGCCGCCGCGCGCGCCAAATATCCAGACTTGGCGATCCTTGTTGGCGGCGGCGTCACAGCGCAGAATTTCGGCGAGGTCGCGCGAACCGCGGACGGCGCCATCGTCAGCACGTCGATGAAGGACACGGGCAGCGCGGTCGGGCGCTTCGTCCCGGAAAAGGTTCAGGCATTCATGGCCGCGGCTCGAAAAGCGAGCCAAGCGGTCTGAACAGGAACAGGCGACAATCCCCCAATCAAGAGAGGCGCCTGCCAGGCAACGTAAACGGAGGGTGTAACATGCTTAATCTTGGCTTCAAACGAGCTCTTGCGGCGCTTTCTATTCTTGCCATGGCCTCGGCGGCGCCCGCAATCGCCGCCACGCGCGTCGCGATGGTCACGTCCGAATCGGGCCTTGGCGACAAATCGTTCAACGACATGATGGTCGAGGGAATGAAGAAAGCGAAGAAGGATCTCGACACGCAATATGTCGTGATTCAGCCGCGTTCGGTATCCGAGTTCCAGTCGGCCCTCGCCCGCGCCGCCGGCCAGGGCTTCGACATCATCATCGGCTCTTCCTTCGATATGATCGGCCCGATGAAGGAAGTCGCCAAGGCGTTCCCCAATCAGAAATTCGGCCTCGTCGACGTGGGCCCCGACCCGATCGCGCCCAACGTCGTCAGCACTGTGACGAAGGATTGGGAAGGCTCGTTCCTGGTCGGCTATATCGCCGCCAAGACCACCAAGACCGGCACGATCGGCTTTGTCGGCGGCAAGGACATTCCCATCATCCACCGCTTTTTCGTCGGCTATTACTACGGCGCCAAAATGGCCAAGCCCGACGTCAACGTGCTCGAGAGCTACACCGGCTCCTTCACCGATCCGGCCGGCGGCAAAGAATATACATTGGCTCTCATCAACCAAAAATCCGACATCAACTTCGCGGTCGCGGGCGCGACCAGCGCCGGCGTCATCGACGCCGCCAAAGGCAGCAATACTTTTGCGATCGGCGTCGACAGCAACCAAAACTACATGGCGCCGGGTCATGTGCTGACCTCGATGGTCAAGCGCGTCGACACGCAGGCCTATGACATGATCAAATCGGTGGTCGACGGCAAATTCCAGGGCGGCGTCGTCAAATATTACGGCATCGCCGAGGACGGCGTCTCGGCCGCCATGGACGACAACAACAAGGGCTTGATCGCCGATTCCGTGCTCAAGGATGTCGACGGCCTGAAGGCCAAGCTTCTGTCGGGGGAGATCGTGGTTCCGAACTTCTTCGACCTCAAGCCTGGTCAAAAGGAGATGGGCAAGCCCCCGATGGCGACCCCGCCCTCCGTCGCCAACGCCAAATAAAACCTTATAGGAAGGCCGCGGCCGAAAGGAGCGCGGTCTTCCTTCCGACAGCCGGAAAGGCTGCCTGATGACCGACGCGCCGCCAGTTGTCGCCTTGAGAAATATCGTCAAGAGCTTTGGCGCCTTCATCGCCGTCCGCGACGCTTCGATCGATATCCGGCGCGGCGAAATTCATGCTTTGGTCGGCGAAAACGGCGCCGGCAAATCGACCCTGATGAACATTCTTTACGGCCTTATCGCGCGCGACAGCGGCCAAATCGAGATCGGCGGCAAATCCGTTTCGTTCAGCAACCCCCGGCAAGCGATCGCCGCCGGGATCGGCATGGTGCACCAGCATTTCAAGCTGGCGCCGTCGTTCACGGTCGCCGAAAACATCATTCTAGGCGCCGAACCGCTCAAAAGCTTCGGCCAGATCGACAGACACCGGGCCGAGCGCGACACCGGCGAATTAAGCGTGCGGTTTGGCCTCAATCTCGATCCGCGCGCCATAGTCGGCTCACTTGCGGTGGGATTGCGCCAGCGCGTCGAAATTCTCAAGGCGCTCTACCGGGACGCGCAAATCCTCATTCTCGACGAACCGACCGCCGTGCTGACGCCGCAGGAAACGCGCGAATTATTCGCGACCATGCGCTCGCTTGCCGACAACGGCCATTCGATCCTTTTCATCACCCATAAATTGCGCGAGGTGCTCGCCGCCTCCGACCGTATTTCGGCGATGCGGCATGGGCGGATCGTCGCGACGATCGACAACAGCGACGTGACGGCGCAGGACATAGCCGGACTGATGGTCGGCCGATCCGTGCTGCTGCGGGTCGCCAAGGGCGAGGCGAGGCCGACGACCGAGACGTTGCTCAACGTCAGCGGGCTGACCGCTCGCGGCGAGCGCGGCGAGACCGCGGTCGACGATCTGTCGCTCAGCGTCCGCGCCGGCGAGATAGTCGGCTTGGCGGGCGTGCAGGGCAATGGTCAGGACGAGCTTGTCGAATGCATCGCTGGGCTGCGACGGCCGGTTTCGGGCGCCGTGGAAATCTGCAGCGCAGCGCTTGGCGCGACCCCGCGCGATAATCGCGAAGCCGGATTGGCCTATATTCCCGCCGATCGCGCCGGCCTCGGGCTGTCGCCGGAAAGCGGGATATGGGAGAATATGACAATTGGCCATCTCGACGAGTTTCGCTCCGGACTTTTTCTCGACATCGGCAAAGCGCGGCGGCGGTCCGCCGATCTCATCGGGAAATTCGACGTTCGCGGCGCCGAGCCCGACAAGCCGGCGCGTTCGCTTTCGGGAGGCAACCAGCAAAAGGTGCAGATTGCGCGGGAATTGAGCCGCGAGGCCCGTTTGGTGATCGCCGAGCAACCCTCGCAAGGCGTCGACATCGGCGCGATCGAGGCGATCCATCGCAGGCTGGTCGAGATGCGCGACGCGGGCAGAGCGGTGTTTGTGATCTCGGCCGATCTCGACGAGATTCTGTCGATCTCCGATCGCATCCTGGTTATCTATCGCGGACAAATCGTCGCCAACCTGCAAGCGGCCGCCACCAACGCCGACGAGGTCGGACGCTATATGGGCGGATTCGGCGCGGCGCATTTGCAGCAAAGCCCAGCGCATGACCCTTGATTCGGCGCCCGTGGCGCGCCGGCGCCTTCAATGGCTAGCGTGGCTGCGGCCGGCTTTGCATCCAGTCGCGGCGATCCTCATCGCCACGATCGTCGGCGGACTGCTGGTTCTGGCGCTGCGCGAAAATCCCTTCGAAGTCTATTGGTTCTTGATTTCCGGCAGCCTCGTCGGGCTCCCCAATTGGCTTGTCACCTTGCAAATGATGACACCGCTCATTTTCACCGGCCTTGCCGTCTCGATCTCATTTCGCGCCGGGTTGTGGAATATCGGCGCCGAAGGCCAGATGCTGGTTGGCGCGCTGGCTGCCGGCATTGTCGGCTTCGCTTTGCCGATGCCCGGCTATCTTCATCTGCCGGCGGCCGTCTTGGCGGCTTTCCTCGGCGGCGCCGCCTGGGCCGCTATTCCGGCCGTACTGCGCGTCTATCTCAACGTCAACGAACTCGTCGTCTGCCTGATGATGAATCCGATCGCGCTTTTGCTGACCGGCTTCTTTGCGACCCATGTCCTGAAGGCGCCGGGGCCGACCAACAAACTGCCCGATATTCTCCCGACCGCCGCTCTGCCGACCTTTTCGCTCTATTCGCAGGTCAATGCGGGATTGATCCTCGCGCTCGCGTGCTGCGCGCTGTTTGCCGTCGTCAATGCCCGCACGATACGCGGCTTTGAGTGGAAGATCATGGGGCTCAGCCCCCGCTTCGCCTATTATGGCGGCATCAATGTGCCGCGCCGGGCGATCTGGGTGATGATGCTGAGCGGGGCGGTAGCCGGTCTTGCCGGCGCCGAACAGGTGCTTGGCGTCTATGGCGCCTTCTACGACAATTTTTCACCCGGATACGGTTTTGACGGCATCGCCGTCGCCATGCTCGCCAATTTCAATCCGATTGGCGTGATCCTGGCCGCGTTTCTGTTCGGCGCGCTCAACGCCGGCAGCGCCGTGCTGCAGATGATGACGGGTCTCAGCAAATATCTCGTCCAGGTGCTGCAGTTCATCATGGTCCTGGTGCTCGCGGCGCAGTTTTCCTGGGAATGGCTCAGCAAGCGCCGCCCCCAAACGATGCCAAAATATCCCGAACAATCGCCGGCGCCAGGCGAGGCCGGCGAAATCGAGGAGGCCTGACATGGATTGGGAGATTCTGAACTCCGCCATCCGCATCTCGACGCCGCTGGTCGCCGCCGCGATGGGCGGCCTTTTGACCTATCAGGCCGGCATGCTCAATATCGCGCTCGACGGTTTTATGATTGTGGCCGCTTTTGCGGCGATCGCGACAGCCTATTTTACGGGAAGCTTGGTCCTGGCGCTGGTCGGCGCGATCGGCGCCTCGATGCTGCTGGCGGCGCTGATGGCGCTCTTCAACATCCGCTTGCGGGCGAATATTTTCATTGCGGGCATTGCCGTCACGTTTCTTGCCTATGGCCTCACGGCTTTGTTGCTGAAAGGCCTTTTGGGCCAGGACGGCGTGTTCACATCCGATCGAATTCCGACCTTCCCGATCCTGCGAATTCCGGTCGTCGACCCTATGCCTTTATTCGGCGCGATCCTCAGCGGCCATACGCTCCTCGTCTATGTCATCTACGGCTTCGTGCCGGTCGTCGCCTGGGGCCTCTACAAGACCCAATGGGGCTTGCGCCTGCGGGTGGTCGGCGAAGCGGCGGAGGCGGCGGAGGCGGCGGGCGTCAATGTCGATCGCGTCAAGTTCCAGGCGATGCTGATGTCGGGGTTTTTTTGCGGCCTTGCCGGCGCCTATCTGTCGCTCGCCTATGTCTCGCTCTTCGCCAATAAGATGACCAACGAACGCGGCCTCATCGCGCTGGCGGCGATCTTTTTCGCGCGCGGCAATCCATACTGGACCGCGCTCGTCGCGATGCTGTTTGGGACGGCGACCGCGCTTTCGGTGCGGATGTCGCAGATGACGGGACTTGCGCCGCAATTGCTGTTGTTGATTCCCTATGTCGTGACCGTACTGGCGCTGATCATCGTCGGCTGGCGCGTGACGAAGGCGCGCAATCGTCACGGCGCCTGGCGCTTCGATCTGAGCTGAGAGATACGCCTTACGGAGAGGCGCGGCCGGATTCGATCGCCTGACGATAGGATCGCAAGCCTTTGGCGAGGTCGAGCCGCGGACGCCAGCCAAGATCGCGCGCGATGCGCGAAACGTCGAAAGTGGTTTGCACGTCGGGAACGTCATCCGCGCCGGGCACAAGCTCGACCTTGGCGCCGGGAATAGCCTGGCGGGCTATCGTCACGATCTCAGGCATGGTCAGCGCCTGGCTGGAGCCGACATTATATTCGCGCGCCGGCGGGGTCTTAGCCTCGAGCGCGGCGATCAGCGCCTCGGCGACGTCATCGACATGTACATAGTGGTAGGCGAATTGCGGATCGCATGGGATTTGCGTCACTCGCCCGACGGCGGCGTCGCGGATCATCGAGCCGAGATAGCAATTGGCGCGGCGGTACGGTCCATAGACGCGCCCGATCCGCAGGCTGACGCCATCCAGGCCATATTCAACCGAAAAGCCCTGGATCAATTGCTCGCAAGCGACTTTGGTCGCGCCATAGACGGAAGTCGGGCGTAGCGGCGTGCCCTCGGAGATATCAGCCGCGCCGACATTGCCGTAGACGCTGATCGACGAGCAGAACACGAAACGGCGCATCGCATGGGCGCGGGCAAGATCCAGCAGCATCGCCGCGCCATCGATATTCACATCGACGAGAAGCAGCGGTTGCCCCTTGGCCATCATCGGACCGGAAATGGCGCCGCAATGAATGATCGCCTCGATGCCCCTTGTTGCGACGAGGGCTTCGAGTCCCGGGCGGTCCCCGAGGCCGACGATGTGAAGCTCGGCGTCGCCGCGGCCAAAATCGGTGATGTCGATCGCCGTTACGGAATGGCCGCGGGCATCGAGCGCGCCGCGCAAGGCCATGCCGATGAGGCCGGCGGCGCCGGTGACGAGCACATTCATGCGAAAGCTCCGGGCGAGTTGAGGACAAGTCGGGTGAGATCCGTCACAGCGCCACCATGCCGCCGTCCACGCAGATATCCGCGCCGGTCATGAAGGACGAGCCTTCCGAGCAAAGGAAAAGGATCACCGAGGCGATCTCTTCCGAGGCGGCAAAGCGGCCGATCGGGGTAAGCGGCAGAAAGGCCGCGCGCTGCTCGTCGGTGATATTCTTCTGGATGCCGGTCATCGTGGTGCCCGGCGACACCGAATTGATCTGGATGTTGAGCGGGGCATATTGCACGCCGGCCTGGCGGGTGAGCGCTAAGACCGCGCCTTTGGAGGCGCAATAGGCGGCGGCGTTGCGAAGGCCGATATGGGCCGCCGTCGAGGCGACGTTGCAGATCTTGCCGCGCTTGTTGTTGATCATCGTCGGCAACACGGCCTTCATGCCGAGCCATACGCCCTTGGCGTTAATGTCCATGAAGCGGTCCCAGATATCCTCCGACACGTCGAGCGCGGTGTCTCCGGCGACGGCGATTCCGGCATTGTTGACAAGCGCGTCGATCGAGCCGAACCGGCCCAATGTATCGCTAACCAGCCTGTCCCAGGCGGCGACGTCGCGAACATCCATGGTCGCGGCGATGGCGGCGCCGCCCGCGGCGCTAATTTCGGCGGCGACCTCATCGGCCCCTTTGACGTCAACGAGCACGACTGTTGCGCCATGTCCGGCAAAGCTCTTCGCTGTCGCCCGTCCGATGCCGTCGCCCGCGCCCGTTACGATCGCGACCTTGCCCTTGAAATCCGTCATGTCAGTGACATCCCCTGGAGAGCCCGGCGGGACCAAGCGCCTTTATCGCCGGAGAGTTTAGAAGGAAGTAGAGCAGGTCGAGATCGCGCCCCGGGGCCGCGACGAGCTGCATGCCAATGCCGCCCGAATCCGGCGTCATCGCGACCGGGATGGTTGTCGCGCAAAGACCCGCGACATTCATCCAGCCCGTGAAAATCGCGTGACCGCGCGGCCCCACCGGCTTGCCGTCGATCGTTGGGGGAAACGCTTCTTCGGCCGGCCACGCGAGCGCGGCGGTCGCCGGGCACAACAGCATGTCGAAACGCTCGAACAAAGCCGCCGAGCTAATCCGCGCCGCGAGTGCGACGGCGAGCGCGTCGAGATATTCCACAAGAGGCCGTTGCGCTCCGCTCGCCGCCATGGCGAGGGCGTTGGCGCCCAGGGTGGCGGGATCGTGCGGCGTGCGGCCAAGATGCCAGGCAAGGCCCGCGCTCGCGATCGTTCCCCACGCGGCGTTGACTGTCTCGAGATCGAAGGGCGCCGCGATAAGGTCGATCCTGGCGCCATCGGCCGCCAACGCCTTGGCGAAGTCGTCGCTCGGCCCGGCGATTTGCGAATCGACCGGGGCCGAGCCGATGCGCGGGAAATAGCCGATGCGCGGGCGGCCTGGAAAATCGGCGGCCGGCGCAAGGGCGGCGAGCGATCTTGCATCCCGGGCGTCGTATCCCCGCAGGATAGAAAACGCCGTGAATAGATCTTCGACGCTGCGCGCGAGCGGACCGATCGTCTCGAAGTCGGAGAGAATCGGTGGAAAGCCGCCGCTGCGCGCGATCTGGCCGATCGACGGTTTGAGCGCGAAGAGACCGCAATGGGCGGCAGGGCGGCGAAGCGAGCCGCCGCCGTCGGTGCCGATGGCGATCGGGCCGATGCCCGCCGCCACGGCCGCCGCGCCGCCGCCGGTCGAGCCGCCGGGCGTGCGGTCGAGGGCATGGGGATTGCGCGTCGCCCCGAACAGAGCGTTGTCGGTATATCCCTGCACTGTGAATTCGGGCGCGTTTGTCTTGCCGAAGAGGACGGCGCCCGCAGCCCTCAACCGCGCCACCGCCGGTTCGTCCTCCCCCGGCACAAAATCGCGATAGGCGGCGCTACCCCAAGTCGCGGGCATTCCCGCGACATGGAGATTGTCCTTGATCGTGAGCGGGACGCCATCGAGCGGCGAGAGCGGCGAACCGCCGAGCCAACGCGCGGTCGATTGCGCCGCGGCGGCTTGCGCGCGGGCCCAATCCAGAGCGATGACCGCATTGATCGTCGGATTGAGCTCATCGAATCGCGCGTGAATAGCGGCAAGGGCGACGTCAGGCGTGAACAGACGATCACGAAATCCAGCCTTGAGCTGCGCGGCCGTCATCGCCCACAGCGGAGCGTCGCGAATCTGGTTCTCGTCCCCGCTCATGGCAGCGGCGCCGGCGCGTCGCGGTAGAGCCGGGCGAGGCGGTTCTGAAAGGCCGGTTCGAGTTTTTTGAGCGCGCCCGCCACCGGGTCGGCGCCCGCCAGCATCGTGTCGGTCGCCTCGCGCGAGAAATCGACGACGAATTTCACGCGGTCGAGACGCCGCCGCTCGACGCGCGCGGGAACAAGGTCCAGAGGTTCGCCAAGATCGAGCGCCCGATTGACTTCGTCGACCACGACGCAGACATCCTCGACCGCCTGCGTCGCGCCCTGCCCCAGCGTCGGAACCATCGGATGCGCGGAATCGCCCACCAGCAGGATTCCGGGAGCGCCGCCATAGCGCACCGTTCCTTCCTGCAAGCGCGCCCAGTGAATCTGGTCAGCGTGGCGTTCGATCGCATCGATGAGATATTTGGCCTGCGCGGACGGGCGGCCTTTGGCGGGCGTGTAAGCCTCGCGCAGAGCGGTCGGATGTTTCAAAACGTCGGGAACATTGCCGTCGGCGGCGATGGGGAAAGATCCCGCGCAATAGACAAAGTCGCCCGGCACGCGAAAAGCGAGCAGCCGGTTGGGCCCGTTAAACCATTGGCCATAGTCATCGATGGGGCAATCCGCGCCCGCTGCAAACAGCAGGCGATAGAGACAGACGCCGAGAAAATTGGGCGCCTCGCCGCCAAAAAAATGATCGCGCACTTGCGAGTAGCGCCCATCGCCGCCCACGAGCAGGTCGATCCCGTCGATGCGCTTCCGGCCGCCTTCCGAGCGATCGACATAGCCGACAAAGAGGCCGCTCTCGTCGCGTCCGCATTCCCTCAGTTCCGCGCCATAGACGATGCTCCTAGCGATCGGCTCGCGCAGCAGCGCGTAAAGCTCCGCCCAGCGGATGCGGATGCCGGGATTGTCCGAGACCTCGCTGAGCGCCAGATCCATCAGGACCCGACCGTCGGTAAGAAAGATCGACCATCTCTCCCAGGGCAGAGAATTGGCGATGATCGTCTGCGCGCGCTCGGGCATGATTTCGCGCAGCGCTTTCAGCGCGTTCGGCCCGATATTGAGACCGGTGCCGGCATCCATATGCTCGTCGGCGCCGACCCGCTCGAGGCAGATCAGATCAATGTCGTCGCGACCGGAAAGGCCGGACGTGATCAAGCTGCCCGCTATTCCGGCGCCGGCGACAAGGATGCGCGCTCGCGCGTTCCGTTTCATGCTGTCGCAACTCGCTCCCGCCACGGCCCCGAAAATTCGCTCCGCAGATCGATTCAATCAGACGGCCCGTTCGGCGATGATCGCGATCATGCCGCCGCCGTCCGGTCCCTGATGTTCCGCGCCGCCCGACACGAAGATCGCGGTATCGTTGATGACACTGGCGACGATCGCGCCCACCGCGGCGCGAATGTGTCGCTGCTGATCGATATCGCCGTCATTGAGCATTGTATGGAGCTTGCCGCGAATCATGCCGTCGCGCGAGGCCTCGCATTTGACGAAAGCGGCCCGGATTCGCAGCGCCTGCTCGCTCGAAACTTGAATGGCGTCGGGAAAATCGAGACGGGAGAGAGCCTTGTGAATCCCCGCCGTGTCGAGCGCGTCGGTCATGGCGGCATGCTCGATGGCGAGCGGGCCGGACCATTTCGAGCTGACGCCGACCACGATCACTTCGTTTGTCCGCACCTCGACGCCGGCCGAGCAGCTGGCAACCGAAGAGTAAAGATCGAAATCCTTGGCGACCGCGCTCTCGACGGCGCGCTCCGCCGAGACTTCGCCGAGCGCTTTGCCGACACCGAGCGCCGAAGCCGCGCGGCCAAGGCCCATCAGCTTGCCCGGATTGTCGCTGGCTGGCTTCGCGCCGGCGTTCGCATCGGCAATGATATCGGCCAGCGTGAACGCCGGTCCCTTGACCTGGACGAAATGCACGTCGTCGGAGGATTCGATCCTCGCCGAATGCATCGCGCGGATCACCACTTCGGCTGTCAGATCGATCTGACGCTGGCGCCCGACATCTCCAGGCTTGAGCTCCGGCGTGAAAGCCACGCCAATGGCGAGCGCCTTTTTGCCGGACGCGTCGGTCGGGCTCGGGGCCACCGTGAAAACGCTATAATGGGGAGACAGCACACCCTCGACGCCGCCCGAGAAGATGAATGGGATTCGCGCCCGAACCCCGTCCGGCGTCTCGCCGGTCGTGGCGCTGATCAAAAGCGCCAGCGACTGGGTCAGGAACCCCCGTGTGTAATCATTGACGAGACCGTTGCCATGCGTTTTGCCGATCACCGCGACAATCTCGCGCGGGTTGACGGCGCCCGTCACAATGGCGCGGCGCAGCGCGGAAACATCGCCGGGATCGGGAAGGGGAAACCGAGTAACGTCAGCGCGCACGCATCTTCTCCAGTCGTTCGGCGATCATTCGCGAGGGGTCATAAAGAGCTTGGCGGACAGAGGTCAGATGTCTTGCCAGTAGAATAAGCAATCCACGAGAAGGCAAGCGGAAATTTTCGGCCGAAGCGTCCATAGGCGACTTCTTGGTTGCCTGATTGCAGGAGATGACATTCTGGATGCATAATTCAATTGTGACCATTCAGTGCCTGGGTATTGCAGCGCGAACGAATTGACGGGTCGCTCCGGCAGCGAAGGAGAACATTTTGGCCAACAACGCGGCGCGCAAGGCGGGGCGTCACTTCCTCCAAATTCCGGGGCCGACGCCAATCCCCGACTGCATTCTGCGTGCAATGGACATGCCAATCATCGACCATCGCGGTCCTGATTTCCAAAAGCTTGGGCGGCGCGTGCTGGAGGGCATGAAGACGATCTTCGGCTGCACCGGACCGGTCATCATCTACCCGGCTTCCGGCACGGGAGCCTGGGAGGCCGCTTTGGTTAACCTGCTCTCGCCCGGCGACGCCGTGCTGATGTGCGAGACCGGCCATTTCGCCGCCTTGTGGAGAAAAATGGCGATTCAACTGGGTCTGCGGGTCGAGTTTCTCGCCTCGGACTGGCGCGTTGGCGTCGACCCACAGGCGATCGAGGCGCGGCTGAGACAAGACGGCGGGCGCCAGATCAAGGCGGTCTGCGTGGTCCATAACGAGACCTCGACCGGTTGCGTCTCGCCCATCGATGAAGTGCGCAAGGCGATCGACGCGGCCGGTCATCCCGCGTTGCTCGTCGTTGACACGATTTCCTCGCTCGCCTCTATCGACTACCGCCATGACGAATGGGGCGTCGACGTCAGCATTTCCGGCTCGCAAAAGGGCCTCATGCTGCCGCCGGGACTGTCGTTCAACGCCCTGTCGGAAAAAGCGATCGCCGTCTCGAAGACCTCGACTCTGCCCAAACTGTTCTGGTCCTGGGAGGAGATGGCCCCCCACAATGCCAAGGGTTATTTCCCTTACACGCCCGCCACGAACCTGCTCTACGGCCTTGCCGAAGCGATCGACATGTTGGGCGAAGAGGGATTGGAGCGGGTGTTCGCCCGCCACACCCGTCACGCCGAAGCCACGCGCCGGGCGGTTCGCGGTTGGGGGCTCGAGCTTCTCTGCCGCGACCCGAAATATTATTCGTCCTCGCTGACCGCCGTGCTGATGCCGGAGGGGCATGATTCGGACGCTTTTCGCGCCACTGCGCTGGAGCATTTCGACATTTCGCTGGGCACCGGTCTCGGCCGGCTCGCCGGCCGCGTGTTTCGCATCGGACATCTGGGCGATGTCAACGACCTCACCGTTCTGGGCGCCTTATCGGGCGTCGAGATGGGGCTTGGCGCGGCGCGTGTTCCCTTCCGCAGGGGCGGCGTGCAGGCGGCGATCGACTATCTCGCGCAATGCGCAGCGGGCGCGGCCAATTGATGGAGGATTGCGCCGCGAGCGCTCGCCGCGTCACAAAAAAGCGCGGCGCCGTTATGTGACGGTTTGCTCGCTTGTGGGGTTTTGTCTTTTTGTGCAAGAAGCGACCGGAGATATCAGCGGAAGGCGGCAGATATTGAACACCGTTTTACTGCGCTCGCCGCCGCTTCATGACAATGTGACCGACGCTCTGCGCGACCTTATCGTCTCAGGCGAATTGCTGCCGGGAACGAAGGTTCGAGAACATGCCCTCTGCACCCGGTTTGGCATATCGCGCACGCCCTTACGCGAGGCGCTGAAAGTCTTGGCGTCGGAGGGTCTGGTGCAACTGATGCCGCGGCGCGGAGCCTTTGTGGCGGAAATCACGCAGACCGAGATCGACGAGCTTTTTCCGATCATGGCGGCCCTCGAGGCGCTTGCGGCGGAAACCGCCTGTAGCCGCCTCACCGGCGAAAATATTGAGATGCTGCGACAGATGCACCGCCAGCTGTACGCGTTTCACGCCGCCGGCGCCGAAAAGGACTATCTGCAGCTCAATCGCCAGATTCATCTCGCCTTGTTCGAGATCGCCGGCAATGCCTCGCTGACCGCCATCTACGAGCAATTGCTGGTTCGCATTCATTCCGTCCGATTTGTCGCACGCAAGACCCAAGAGCAATGGCAGCGAGCCGTCGACGAGCACGTCGAAATCATGGGCGCGATCGAGCGGCGCGACGGACCGCATCTGGCGCACCTCTTGCAGTCGCATTTGCTCGACACCGCGGGCCCGATTGCGCGTCAGTCTCTGTCGAACAAGGCCGCGACTCACTTATGAGGCGCCGCCGCGGCGATGATCGGTCGCATCGCCGCCGGTCACACTTGTGACGGCAAAAGCGGAATGTTACGCATTTCGTAATGCAAAATTCAAAATGAGGAAATGGCCATGTCTGGGCGCGAAACCGCGACACTGTCTCTCAAAGCCGCCGCGCCGCGCTCGCCGCCGCCTCTGGCGGGAATTCGGGTGCTGGATGTCAGTCAGGTGATGGCTGGGCCGTTTTGTTGCATGATGCTCGGCGATCTCGGCGCGGACGTCATCAAAGTGGAGCCGCCGGACGGCGGCGACCAGGCCCGCGGCGCGATGGGATTCAAGCTGAAGGGAGCGGACAGTCTCGGCTTTCTCAATATGAACCGCAACAAACGCAGCCTCGCCGTCGATCTGAAGACGGATGCGGGGCGCGCGATATTCTACGAACTGGCCAAGACCGCCGACATTATTGTCGAGAACTATCGGCCCGGCGTCATGAAGAAGCTCGGCATCGACTATGAAACGGTGAAGGCCATTAATCCTGGCCTCATCTATGCCAGCATTTCCGGCTTCGGCCAGACCGGCCCCTGGGCCGGTCGTCCCGGCTTCGACCTCATCGCCCAAGCGGCCTCGGGCATCATGAGTGTCACTGGCCATTCCGGCGGACCGCCGGCCAAGTCCGGCGTGCCGGTCGCCGACATCGGCTGCGCTTTGTTCGCCCTTTACGCCATTCTTAGCGCCTATATCGGCCGGCAGAAATCAGGCGAAGGCCAATATATCGACGCTTCGCTTTATGAAGCGGGCCTCGCCTTCTCGATCTGGGACATTTCGGAATTCTGGGGCACCGGCAAGCCGCCGCGGCGCCTCGGCACCGCCAATCGCATGAGCGCGCCCTATCAGGCCTTGCGCTCGCAGGATGGCTATTTCGTAATCGGCGCGAGCAACGATCGCCTGTGGCGGCGCCTGTGCGAGGTTATCGAGCGCCCGGACCTCATGGAAAGTCCGCTTTACAAGACCATCTCCGACCGGCTCGCCAACCGCGAGGCGCTCGTCGTCGAACTGGAGATTACCTTTCTGACGGCGCCCTCCGACGAATGGATCGGGCGCTTGCTGGCCGTGGGCATTCCCGCAGGGCCCATCAACGATTACGCGGAGGCGCTCGACAACGAGCAGGCCCGCGCCCGCAATATGGTGATGGAGATCGACCATCCCGTCGAAGGGCATTTCCGCTCCATCGGCTTTCCCGTCAAACTGCGCGGAACGCCGCAACAGGTGCGTCGCACGCCGCCTCGCCTGGGCGAACATACGGCCGAGATATTGTCTGAGCTCGGCATGGCGGACGCGGCGCCCGTTCGGCCCGCCGCATCCTTATGACCGCCGGGACCGTCGAGTTGAGGGTGTCCGACGGCATCGCCTCGATCCTTTTCAATCGGCCGCAAGCGCTCAACGCGATGACCTTCGCAATGTACGAGCAGCTTGCGGCGGCCTGCGCGCAAATTGGCGCCGACAAGTCGGTTCGGGCCGTCGTTTTGCGCGGCGCCGGCAAGGCCTTCGTCGCCGGGACCGACATATCGGAGTTCCGCGACTTCAAGAACGCGGACGACGGAATTGCCTATGAGCGGCGCCTCGATGCGACGATAGAGCTCGTCGAGCGCATCGCGGCGCCGACCTTGGCGGTAGTCACGGGCCCGGCGATGGGCGGCGGTCTCGTCATCGCCGCCGCCTGCGACCTTCGACTCGTCGGCCCGCGCGCGCGATTTGGCGTCCCCATTGCCCGGACCGTCGGTAATTGCCTATCGATGGCCAATGTGGCGCGGTTGGTCGCTTCGCTCGGCGGCGCCCGCGCCAAACGCTTGCTATTGCTCGCCGATATCATGGAAGCTGAGGAGGCGGTCGCCTGCGGCTTTGTCCTGGAGATGGCCGCGCCGGAGGAAATCGACCGCCGGGCCGCCGAACTCGCCCGCACGCTGGCCACGAATGCGCCGATTACTTTGCGCGTTGCAAAAGAAGCTATTCGACGCCTGGCGGCAGCCGAGCTTGCGAACGGCGACGATCTCATTCGCCTTGCCTATGGCAGCCAGGATTTCAGGGAGGGCGTGCGCGCTTTCCTTGAAAAGCGGACGCCTGAATGGAAGAGCCGCTAGGCCCTCTCCCAAGGCGGAATCGGAAGAAAGGCTTTCACCAGGGCGTCCACCGCCACGCTCACTTTGGGGGCGAGGTCACGCGAACGGGGCCAGAGGACATAAATTGGCATGTCATCGATAGACTCGGGCGTCAGCACGCATTCGAGGCGGCCTGTTCGAAGGCCATCGGCCGCCAACCACGTCGACAAATAGGCCAGCCCCAAACCCGCTAAAGCGGCGTCGCGAAGCGCATCGGCATGGCTGATCGTGTGCCGAGGTTTGATGTTCACGTTGACCCGATGGCCCTTGGCGTTGGCAAGCAGCCACGGCAGGGGGCGTCCATCGCGCGCGAAGGCGACGCAATCATGGCTTTCGAGTTCATCGAGCGATTGCGGGCGCCCTTTGGCCGCCAAATAGGCAGGAGAGGCGCACAGGACCGACCGATTGACTCCTATGCGTCTGCCGACCAGGTTGGCCTGGTCTCCGGGATCGCCCAGCCGAACCACGAGATCGACGCCTTCCTCGATCAGATCGACGCGTCGGTCGGCGAAAGACGCTTCGAGGCTGACTTTTGGATGTCGCTGGGCGATTTCGTGCAGGACCGGCATGACCCATCGCTGGCCGAACGACACCGGAAGACTGACTCGCAACAACCCGGCGGCTTCCTGACGATGCGAGGCAAGCAGGGCTTCCACACTTCCGAGCTCGTCCAGAACCCTTAGGCAGCTCCGGTAATAGGTTTTGCCCTCAGCCGTCAGGTTGAGGCTGCGGGTCGTGCGAGCCAGCAGCCGCGTCCCTAGGCTCTCTTCGAGCCTGCCGACGCTCTTGCCAACCGCCGACTTGGATAATCCCATCCGCGCGGCGGCGGCTGTGAAGCTGCCCGCATCGACGGCATGCAGAAGGCCGAAATGCCTTGCAAGCGGGAATGCGGATCCTGGCTCATCGGATTGACGACATATTGGAGGAATTATTCTCCAAAAATATCGCCACATGATCCCAACGATTGTCAATAGAAGAGAATGGCGCGCGTCGTGCGACGGGCCAAACGAACGGACAGGACTGGACGATGGGTGAGGCAAGGACGCAGCGTTTGGCCGATTGGCTTCTCGCCCTCGCTGGAGGTTCGCTTCTCGCTGTGATGATCGATTTCAACGGTTTGGTGGCGAAGCGAAGCACGCCTTTGTTCGCCTCCTGGACAGCTCACGGAAGTGGAGCGGTGGCGGCCCTGTTTCTTGTTGTCATATCGTCAAAAGCATTCTGGCCCGCGAGCAAGGGCGTCAGGCATCGAAGCGCGAGAGGACCGCTGTGGGCCTATTTGGGCGGCATTCCCGGCGCTTTGACGGTGGTCTTGGCGGCAATAACCGTAAACAGCCGTCTTGCGCTTTCTGGAACGCTCGCTCTTTCCCTCGTCGGACAGGTCTGTTTCGGAATCGCTTCGGATCATTTCGGACTCTTTGGAATGTCGAAGAGGAGACTTGCCCTCAACGATTTTTACGTCGTCCTGTCCGTTCTTACCGGCAGTGCATTTTTGATATTCTTTGGACCATAAGCAATGACGTTGTATATTGTTCTTGCCGTCGTGAATGGCGTCATATAGGAGCGAGTCGAGCCCTCAACGGTCGGCTTGGCGTTGAAATGGGGGTCTGACGCACTCTCGATGATGCTCGTCGTGTTCACGCCGCTCCGATGAGCCTCGCTTCAAGAAGGTCGATCTTTGCTCGGCCGTACATCTGACGCTTGATCATCTTCAACCTA
>Ga0182024_10005136_pt1 | contig 29527 bp, 27 predicted proteins | sample P32metaG_FD_120480 | JGI IMG/M metagenome (GOLD analysis project Ga0182024, IMG submission 120480) | Permafrost microbial communities from Stordalen Mire, Sweden - P3-2 metaG (Illumina Assembly) | ecosystem: Environmental > Terrestrial > Soil > Wetlands > Permafrost | place: Sweden: Stordalen...
CCATTGCTTTTCCAGATGCGCGATGATCTGGCTGATGGCGGACGGGGTGACGCCGTGTTTTTCCGCCGCCGCAGAAAAACTGCCGGTCTCGACCACATGACAAAACGCCCGCAAGCTCGCCAGTTGCATGAGGCGGACAGGCTGTGCCGAATTTAAAACCATGTCAATCTAATGCTGATCCTGGCAATGGCATCGTTTGAAGGAATTTTTGGAGTCGCGCGAAGGACGCGGAGAAAACCAAAGGAAAAAGTCTTTTCCCTGCGCGATCTTCGCGCGAAACCTACCGCCCGGTGACAGCGGAAACGGGCAACTGGAAAGTTGCCCGCACCGGCAGGCTGGAAAGCCTGCCCTACGACTTTGACGGCCGCGCTGCTTTCGGCGGCTAGACGATGGTCAGCTGCACACTGCTCTCGATGATGCTGGCGCTGATGGCGTAGCGGGTGAGGCCGGCGGTGTCGTGGATGTCGAGCTTGTCCATAAGATGCTCGCGATGCTTCTCGACGGTCTTGATGCCGATGCCGAGTTCGCCGGCAGTCTCCTTGTTGGCTTTGCCTTCGGCGATGAGCTGGAGCACTTCCATCTCGCGCGAGGTGAGCTGGACGGCCGACGATTTGGACTGGCCGTTGCGACTGGTGGTGGCCTGATGGCTGAGACGTTTGGCGATGGCGGGGCTGAAAAACTTTTTGCCGCTGTTCACTTCGCGGATGGCGTGGCAGACCTCGTGCGCGGAGGTTTGCTTGAGGAGAAAGCCGGCGGCACCAGACTCGGTGGCGTTCTGGACATACGCATCATCGCTGTGCGCGGAGAGCATGAGCACCTTGGTGGCGGGCACGACCTTGAGCAGTTGCCGGGTGGCTTCCAGCCCGTTGAGCAGCGGCATGGCGATGTCCATCAACACCACGGCGGGATGAAGTTTCTTGGCCAGCGCGACGGCCTGCCGGCCATCCTTGGCTTCGCCGACAATTTCAAGGTCGGTTTCGAGTTCCAGCATCTTGCGGAAACCTTCGCGGACGATGGTATGGTCGTCCGCCAACAGCACGGTGATTTTTTTCATGGACATTCGAGGGGGGTTTTGTTGCCAGATTTTTTGAGCGCCACCGGCCGCACTTTGCCGGCGGGCATGGTTACTTGGACGGTGGTGCCATGGCCGGGGGTGGATTCCACACAGAAGGTGCCGCCGACCATCTCGACGCGTTCCCGCATGCCGAGCAGGCCGAGCCGTTTGCCGGCATTGGCGTTCAACGTGCGGTCCACCTGGAACGATTTGCCATTGTCCCGGATGTTCATGCCGATGCCCTTGGGCATTTCCAGAATGTTCAGTTCCACCCGGCTGGCCTTGGCGTGGCGGTCCACATTCGTGAGCGCCTCCTGCGCCACGCGAAAGAGCACCGTGCGCCGGGCGATGTCCAGTTGCTCCACGCCGACGAACGCCTTCAATTCGACGTGGATGCGTGTCCGTTGGGAGAAGTCTTTCACAAAAGTGTGCAGCGCTGGAATGAGGCCGAGGTCGTCCAGCACCGCCGGGCGCAGTTCGCGGGCGAAGCGGTGGACGATGTCCACGGAATGCTCCACCAGCTTTTGCGTGCGCGCGATGTTGCGGTCGAGGCCGGTGGTGTTGACGGAAGCCTCCTTGGCCAGCGCCGCCAGCCGGACATTGATGCCGGTGAGGGTCTGGGCGATGACATCGTGCAGCTCGCGGCTGATCTCGCGGCGTTCCTCCTCCTGGGTGGAGAGAATCTGGCGGGACAACTGCCGCAACTGTTCCTGCATGAGATCCGACTTCTCCAACAACTGGGTGTAATGGCGCTCGCTCTTTTTGAGCGCCGCCTCCACCGCCTTGCGCTGGGCGATCTCCAGGCTCAATTCCTGATTGGAAGTGGCCAGCACCTCGATGCGGCTCTGCGCCTCCGCCGCCAATTGGCGCTCGGTGATGTCGTAAAAGCAATTGATCGCGCCGGTGATTTCTCCGCGTTCGTTTTTCAGCGCGCGGATGTTCACGATGACATGGATCCGCGTTTTGTCGGGCCGTTCAATGATCACTTCCCGGTCGCGCTCCGCCGCTTTTTTTCCGCGCAACACCTCGGCCATGGGACTCTGTGCGTGGCGCAGGAAACTGCCGTCAGGACGGAACAGCTTGAAGGCGCCGGTATATCGGTTGCTGGCGGTGCCTGCCACCGGCTTGCGCCCCCACAACTCCACGGCGCGCTGGTTGAAATCCTGGATCACACCGCCGGCATCGCAGGCATAAACGGCCACCGGGCCCAGCTCGAACAGGATGCGATAGCGCTCCTCGCTCGCGCGCAAGCGGGCCTCCGCCGCCTTGCGTTCCGTGATGTCGCGGATGTTGCATTGGATGACGGCGTGGCCGTCTTCCTGATACAGATTGGCCACCACTTCAACTTCCTGATGCCGGCCGCCCCGGCTTTCGAGCGGCAGATCCTCGTAGCGGACCTCGTGCTTCCGTTTAAGCTTCCGGAACATTTCTTTGCTCGCGACTTCATCCTTGAGCAGACCGATTTCAAACAGCTCTTTGCCAACCAACTGGGCGTGCGAGTAGCCCAGCAGCTTGGTCATGAAGGGATTGGCGTCGGTGATTTTGCGGGTGCCGGGGTCGAGGAGGAGGACGCCATCGTGCGCCGTTTCAAAGAGGCGGCGGTAGCGGATTTCGCTCGCGCGAAACGCGTCCATGTTCTTCAGCCGTTCATCGGCCTCGGCGAGCGGATGTTTCGGATTTGATTTTTTCTTCATGGTTATGACGGCAATGAGCGATCCTTGAAATCACTTTACGCTTGCGGACGATAGCCAATCTCCCGTGCGACCCGGCGCACGGACTTGGCCGATTCTACCACCAAACGCCGGGTGCTGGCGATTTCATTCTTAAAACCCTTGGTGCTGTTGCGGGCCTGCTGCTTCAACGAGAGCAGCCGGACATTGATGCCGAGGAGCGTCTGGGCGATTTCGTCCTGTAGTTCCAGGCTGATTTTCTTGCGCTCATTTTCCTGCACCACGATCACGCGGTGGGTCAGTTGCCGCAGCCGCTTTTGCAGGGCGAGCGATTCCTCCAGCGCTTTCTGGTAGTGCCGCCCCCGTTCGGCGGAGGCATTTTCCAGTACCTTGCGCCGGACGATGCCTTGCGCGAGCTGGCGGTTGGAGGTGGCCAATTCCTCCGTGCGACGACCCAGCGTGGCCGTCAGCTTGTTCAAATAAACCTGCGCCTGCCGGGCGGTGCGGTGCGTTTCCACAATCGGGATGAGCGCCTCGGCAAAAAAAATCTCCGCCTTTTTGATAAACCCGTTTTTACTGCTGGCCAATTCCAGTTTGGCGACCGCCCGCTCGTGAATCCGCGCCAGGCCCAGCGTTTCCAGACCGAGGGCGACCCCCTGCCGCCCCAGCCGCAAGGCCGGCTGCAAACCGTCGCGCGCACCCGGCTGCACGTGTCTGCGCAACGCCACCAGATAGCGCTGGGACAACCGGTCGAGTTTTTGCTTCATATTTTCATGCCGGCGGTGGGGAGGTTCAGCAAATCATGATCGCTGAACTTGCCCGCTGATTTCACAGCAAGCATCAATCAAAAGCCTCCCGGTGTCCATGGGGTGAACACCCCATGGACTTCAGCCGGTTCACTTTTTGCCCCGGTCGGTAGGGTTTCACCCCATGGCATTCAGCGGCGGCTCAGGCGATACTGCCATTCATGAAGAATCAAACATTGCTCATCACGTTCCTCTCCACGGCCGCGTTCGTGGTGGGCTGCGGCAAGGAACCAACCGCGTCCCAGCAGATTGACCAGGTCAAAACCGAAACCACGCAGGCCGCGTCGGACATGAAGGATTACACTTACGCGGAAAAGGCGGACTTCGTGAAATACATGCAGGGCCAGCTGGCCACGCTGAACCAAAACCTGGACACGCTCTCGGCCAAGATTGACAGCTCGAGCGACGCCGTCAAGGCCGAGGCCAAACCCAAATTGCAGGCCCTGCGCGATCAGGCCACGCAGTTGAACCAGCAGCTTGCCGACGACTCGAACGCCACGGAATCCACCTGGGACAGCGTCAAGGCCGGCACCAAAAAAGCCTACGACTCGATGGCCGCCAGCTTCGCGGATGCCCGCCAGTGGGCGAGCGACAAGATCGCGCCCTAACGGGCGGCACAAACATTTCTCCAACCAAATATAATCAATATTATGAACCAACTATTCAAACGCATCGTGGTGCTGGCATTTCTCTCCGCCTTGGTGACCATTGTCGGCATGGGCTGCAACACGGCCAACGGCTTTGGCAAGGACATGTCCGACGCGGGCCAGGGAATTCAAAACGGCACCAAGTGAATTGACCGTTCCGTCCGCGGCGCTTTCCCAAGCGGCACGGTCGGGTTACACCCCATGGTGATGGCTCAACCAACCGCGTAAGGTGACTCCAGAACACTTGGCAAACGAATTGCCATCCAAAACGAAAGAAAACCATGTTACTGTTGTTAACCTCACCCATTCTGGGAAGTGCGCTCTACATCGGCGGCGGCGGCCTCGGCCTCCTGCTCATCATCGTCGTTGTGGTTCTGCTGCTGCGCTGACCGTGAAGCGGTTTCACCGCCAGCGCCGACAGCCCATGCGACATTCACCCAGGCCAGACACTTTTGCCGTCATGTTGGCGGCGAATAAACACCAACCACCAAAACAAGATCATTCATCATGACCACACTCGAAATCAAAGGCGACTGGAACATCACCAAGGGCAAGCTCAAGGAAAAATGGGCGAAGCTCACGGACAACGATCTCCAATACGCCGAAGGCAAATCGGACGAACTGATCGGCCGGATCCAGAAGCGCACGGGCGAAACCCGCGAAGCCGTGGAAAAGGCGGTCAAGGAATCCGTTTCCGCCTGCAACTGCAAATAGTCACCGCCGCCGGTGCCGGTGAAATCCAGCCGCCCATTTCCATGGGCGGCTGGTTTGTTTTCGGAGCGCGGATTGTCCCCCGGTGCCAAGCCGAGATTCGGCCCGCAGCGCTCCGCAGGATTGAGAACGTGGAGTTATTTTACGCGTGTCGTCTGGCCGCATGCTGCGAGTTGGGACAACTCGCGCTCCGCCGGGCGGCGGTCAAATTGAACACACACCAAGTAGGGTAACACCCCATGGCCAGACACCGGCGCATCGGTCAATGTGTCCGCAATGAAAAAAACATATCAACCGCCGAAACAAAAACACATGAAATCAAAATGCCAGCTCGCCATCACCATGGCTGCGGGGGCCATCCTGGCCGCCGGTTCATCGCTGCGCGCCGCCGATGTGGACAGCTCCACCACCAACCAGCCGGCCTTGACCGCCCCTGACAGTTACGAGCAAGGCCGGACGAATAATCTGAATTCGTATTACCATTGCAACGAACTGTCCGTGGACGGCTTCGGGATGGGTTCCGTCGGCAGCTATACCCTGGAAAATCCCTCCGAGCAGCGCATCCGGCATAATTCCGAAGGCGGTGCCGGCGCGGGCATCAATTATTTCATCACCCGGTATGTCGGCGTGGACGGCGAGGCCTATTCGCAGAACACCACCGGCACTTTCGTTGACAACGCCGATGGCAATCTGCTGCTGCGCCTGCCGCTGGGCCAGAGCGGCTTTGCCCCCTACGCCCTGGGCGGCGGCGGCCACCAGTTCGATGCGGCCAAGCTGTGGTTTGGCCAGGCCGGTGGCGGCATGGAATACCGCTTCTGCCAGCATGTGGGCGTCTTTGTTGACGCCCGCTGCGTGTGGCCGAACGAAACCAAATATTACGGCGTCGGCCGGGCCGGCCTGCGTTTCGCCTTCTAAGCAGTGCTCCTCACGGCGCCGGCGGGAAGTCCGCCGGCGCTTTTTCTTTTGCGTTTTGACACGGTTACGGCGAACGGAATTTAACGCCAGGCCGCCAAGGCGCGAAGACCTGACAAGGATTGCCTGAAGGAACACGAATTCAACTGGTTGACTTGTCGCTTCGAAATCCGATGAAGGCGGAAGGCCGGATGAGGTGAACCGCGAACCACGCCAAACACGCGAACGGATTTCACCGTCTCCCGGACAAAAAAATCCGGGCCAATCGCTTGGCCCGGATTTCGTTTTGGCTGAACTGTGATTCCAAGATTACCTGTCGGCGGTCTCCACGACCTCTTCTTCCTCATAGTCCCAGCCGCGACGGATGGCGGCGCGGTCTTGCATCCAGGTTAATCTTCTGGCCGGGGCAATTTCTTCCCATTCCCCTTTAAGCTGCATTTCCAGTTCATCATCCCATTCAGGATATTTGGCGCCGTAATTTGAACGGGCGCCCAAGCCGTAGCGATAGGCCGGCTCCAACTCTTCATAGGTCGGCACGCCGCGCGGTGGGATGGTTTCCTTGCCGGAGGCCTGCCGGGTGGTATTGCCAATTTTTTGATCCGTGTCCGGCGCGTGGCCGCCCAGATCGTGTCTGGTCTGGTCCCAGTCCCGCTTGAACGCGGCCTTGGCGCGTTCCCAGGCGGAGTCGTTTTCCTCGTTCCACCAGTTTGCATTTTTGTATTGTTTCATGATGTTGCTGTGTTTGTGGTTGACCGGTCGTGTTAGCTTCAGCTTTTCAATGCCATGACCATTTCCTGAAACATTCGCGGAAATCTCATCGCACCTAGCGATGAACCCTCTTGCTTGGTGCAAAGGTTCACCGCCCAGCTTAATTTCGTTTGCCGTTCTCGCAAGAGGGGTGAATGCCCCATGGCGCACCCTCAGGCAGCCGGGGTATTTATACGGCAAAGTTTTAAACCAATATTAAACCGAAAATCACTTATGACATTCAAGAGCAACGCGGCCAGGGCGAAGCAATTCTTCGCCGACAAAATGGCTTTCACCACCGGCCCGGTCGAAATCAGCCACCGGATTCAGAAAAAAGACGATGTCGTCATCATAGACGTGCGCGAGGCCAAAGATTTCAAGAAAGGCCATGTCCCCGGTGCAATCAATCTGCCGCAGGAAAAATGGGGCACGCTGGCGGGTCTGCGCCGGGATACGATGAACATCGTTTACTGCTATGCCCAAGACTGTCACATGGGCGCGCACGCCGCGATGCAGTTCGCCGCAAAGGGTTATTCCGTCATGGAAATGGACGGCGGCTTCGAGTCCTGGAAAGAGAACGGCTTGAAAATTGCGAAGTAATTCCTCGCTCGCGGAAGCGGGAGATGATGTCCATAGGACAGGTGAGGGATAAACGGGAAAAACAATTCAGTGGAGGCCGGGTGAGCTGCATCATTGAACGGAGCGTGACATAAGCTCCCCGTCCATCTGCGCGCGGGCAAATCATTTGCCGCGATACTTGGACGGGTTGCGGATGCGGTCGAGCCGTTCGGCTTCCTCATTGTTGAGGACCGTCTGCCGCTGCCGTTCCTTCATGGCCAGGGCCAGGGTTTGGGGCAGTTGGCGGATTTTTTCGATGAACTGTCTGAAGGTCATGCCATTGATCCTGACCGGTTCAAGATGATTTCCCGGCACGAGCCACGGAATTTTTCAACTGCCGGTAGATTTGTTTTACAAACGCGTCGGCGCGGAAACCGGACGGGCCTTCCCACGGTTCAAACCCCTGGCGGCCGTCCTCGACGAAGTCGCCGCGGCGCACCAGTTCATCCCATTCCAAACGGCGCAGGTTTTGGGGAATGACGACGGCGGCGGATGAATTGATTTTGTTCATCAGACGCTCCTGGGTTTGACGAGCAGCAACGCGATGCCGCCAATGAGCGCGAGCGCGCCGGCGACGGGCGGGATGAAATGGCTGTCCGTGGTGGCAATGTGCATCCCCAGAAAATCAATGGTCTTGCCCGGCGTGGTGAAGCTCAGGCCCGAATAGGCGAGCACCACGAGACCCAGGACGATGAGCAGGACGGAGACGATGGTTTTGGTGTTCATGTTGAATTCTTGACTAGCTGGTGAGTATTTCAAAAAATGGTTGGTGGTTCCCGATGGCGCGACTGCCGCCGTTTTACAACACCGGTTTCCGGCCGGAGATGACCCGCAGCAAAACCACGACGATGGCGATGACGAGCAGGACATGTATGAATCCGCCCATCGTGGTGCCGGTCACCAGCCCCAGCAGCCACAAAATGACCAGCACGAAGGCGATGGTGTATAACATAATTTTTTACGGTAGTGGATGGCCGGCGGACGTGTCACCCTCCGCCGGCAATCTTTGAAACCGTTCAGTTCGCGGCCACGGGCACGGCGATGGTCATGTTATTGATCACGCTAGTCACACCGTTGATGTCGGTGGCGAGCTTGGTGACGAGGCTGCGTTCCGCATCGTTTTTGGCGATGCCACCCAGGGTGACGACGCCGTCCGTCGTGGTAACCGTGGTGTGCAGCGCGCTGGTCGAATGGTGCGACAGCAGCGACGACTTGACTTCCGCCGTGATGGAGGCGTCGTCAATCTTGTCGCCCATGGTCGGGGCCGCCGTGGCCGGCGTCGTGGCGATGGTCATCTCGTTGTTCACGGAGGCGACGTTGTCAATGTCCTTGGCGTATTCGGTGGTGAGCTCCTTCTGGGCCATGCTGTCCGCCACGCCCTGCAGGGTGACGACGCCGTCCTTGGTGTAAACCGTGGTGCCGGTGGCGCTCACGTTGCGATGGAACAGCAGCGTGGTTTTGACCTTCGTGGTGATCCAGGCGTCGGAATGTTCCGCCGGCTGTTCGCCGCTGATCACGAGCTGGTTGTTCACGCCGGTGACGCCGGGCAGGCTCGCCACGGTGTTTTCGGCCATGGATTTGTGCGATGAATCGGCGACCGTGCCGGTAAGGGTGACATTGCCGTCTTTGGAATCAACCTTGATGGAATCGTCCTTGAGATAGGTCTTGAAGGTGTAAGACTTCTCGGCGGAGGACTCGATGCGGCTGTCCGTGTCGGCCGCGTATAGCGGCGAACTGGTGATTAACATTGCGCCCACGATGGTCGCGAGCGTCAGGGGATGCATGGTTTTCATTTTATTTCTTTCAGTTGTTTGGTTGTTGATTTTTAACATTGGCCACACAGTGACGCAGGCACCGGTCTTTAGCTATGGGGTGTAACCCTACCGGAAAATTGACCCGGCGAAGTTTGACGCGGAAGCGGCGGAAGAAACGCGGGACGCGCTGCCCGGATTATTGGAACAGCACGGCGAAAAGTTTCCTGCCGCCAAAAATCCAGATGACCGCAGCCAGCGCGATGTAAGGTCCGTAAGGCATCCGCGACGACCATTCGCGCTTGCGCCCCACGATGAGCGCAATGCCCACCGCCGAGCCGATGACCGAACTCGCCAGCAGCGAAAAAACCGCGCCCTGCCAGCCGATGAACGCGCCGATGGCGGCCATGAATTTCACGTCGCCCAGCCCCATCGCCTCGCGCGGCAGCACAATCTCGGAGCAGAGCACCTCCATGTGCGGCTCGTTTTCCGGGTTGATGCTTTCGTCGCCCAGCTTGAGCGTCTCCGGCGTCAGGCGCAGCGTCACGTCACGGTAGCTGCGGTCAACCAGTTCCACCGTCCGCGCCTGCAGCACAATGGCGTCGGTCTGGCGGTAAAAAATTTCCTCGTAGGGGATTTCCTTGTCCGGCAGGCACAGCGTGGTCTCGGTGAAAATAATTTTTGTCTCGCCGGGCAGTTTTATTTTTTGACGGCCGAACAGGAGTTTTCCCAATCGCAGCACCGCATAGACAATGCCCGCGCCGGCCACGATGCCAATCAAACTTCGCTCCACGCCCTGAATCGGCGAACGCGTGCCGTGAAGCGCCGGCAGAAAAATGGAAATGATGAATCCGACCGCCACGCCGCCAAACGTGATTTCGTCCGGGATGATGAAATGCTCGAAGTCAATGAACGTCGCCGTGATCAGCCCCGCGAGAAACAGGCAGTCCACCGCCGCGATCCACGGCGACGTGCGCCCAAACGCCAGCCAGCACGCGAGAAAAGCCAGCCCGGTGAGCAGTTCCACGATGAAGTAGCGCGGCGAGATCGGCGCGCCGCAGTTCTTGCAGCGCCCGCGCAGCGCGAGCCAGGTCAGCAGCGGGATGTTCAGGTAGAATGGAATCGCGTATTTGCAATGCGGACAATGCGACGGCGGCGAGACCACGCTCAGATCCAACGGCATCCGGTAGATGCAGACGTTCAGGAAGCTGCCGACCACGCAGCCGAACGCGAAGAACACCAGCGACCAAAAATGAAACGGCACCACCGACCAGTTGTGCGGGTCGAACACGGCGTCAAACCCCATAAACGCTCCCTTCCACCGCGCGCCGCATCACGGCGACCGGCGCGGGCTGGCCCGTCCAAATCTCAAACGCCTTCGCGCCCTGCTGCACCAACATCCCGATGCCGTTGGCCGTCTCGCAGCCGGCGGCTTTGGCGGCGGCGAGCAGCTTCGTCTCCGCCGGTTGGTAAATCATGTCATACACCGCGCGGGCTTGTTTCAACGAAAATTGTTTTTCATCGAGCGGCGAACCGTCGGCCGGTTTCAAGCCGAGCGACGTGGCGTTCAGCAGCAAATCCACCTTTGCTTTCGGATAACCAACGGAAATCTTCACGGACGGAAATTGTTTTTTTATCTCGCCGGCGATTTCTTCCGCCTTGCTCATGGTGCGATTTACGAGGAAAAGTTCCGCGACATTTTCCGCCGCAAGCTTCAATGCCGCCGTGCGCCCCGCGCCGCCGGCACCGAGCAGCAGGACTTTTGCCCCGTGTAATTTCACCGCCAAATCTTCGCGCAACGAACTCGCCAGACCATCGGCGTCTGTATTGAAGCCGACCGCGCGAACCTCAACCGGCTGGGAACTTTGGACTTCAAACCGGATCGTGTTCACCGCGCCCCACACTTTTGCAGAAATATCCAGTTCATCCACCATTTCCACGGCCAGCAGCTTGTGCGGCACGGTCAGGTTGAGGCCGGCGAAGTTCATCGCCCGCGCACCTTCGATGGCGGCGCGGAGATTTTTCGGGTCCACTTCAAAGGCGAGATAGCGCCAGTTCAGGCCGAGCGCCGCGAACGCCGCGTTGTGCATCGCCGGCGAGGCCGAATGCCGGATGGGCGACCCCAGCACCGCGCACAGGCGCGTCGCGGCGTTGATGGGGGCTAAATCAGGTTGCGGCACGCGCAATTTATATGCGGCGGCAGCGCGACTTCAAAGCGCAAAGTCCGGCACCGTCCTTTGTTCCGGGCACGCGATGTGCTAGTTTATAAAACTCCAATCCGCTGATGCACTCAATAATCAATCCAAATGGAACCGGGGGTCCGGTCTCCAGAAAAACCGTGTCCGCCTTGTTTGCCCTGCTGTCCATCCTTTCGGCACCGGCGGTGACTTTCAACGCGACCTACGACGCCAGCGTGACCGGCCTGACCAACGCGGCGCAGGTCGAGGCGGCGTTCGGCATGGCGACGCAGACCTTGCAGAGTCTTTACACGAATGCCATCACCGTCAACCTCACCGTGTATTGGGGCCCGAACGGCCCGTTCGCCAACGGCATCAACCTCGGCGCGAGCTACACGCAGTTTGCCGGCAGCAGCGGCTTCAAATATCCGCAGCTGACCAATGCCCTGCGCGCCGCCCGCACCACGCTGGCGGACAGCAACGCGGTGGCCAGCCTGCCGGCCAGCGACCCGACCGGCGGCAGCTTCCAGTGGTGGGTGCCGCGGGCCGAGGCCAAGGCGCTGGGCGTGTTGAGCATTTCCCCGACCGATCCGACCACCGATGGCGACGTCGGTTTTGCGACCAATGTCACCTACACGTTCGCCGCCACCAACCGGGCGGTTGCCGGCAAGTTCGACTTCATCGCGGTCGCCGAACATGAAATTTCCGAAACCCTTGGACGCGGCTATGCGCTCGACTACGACATCAACGGCTACATGCCCTACGACCTTTTCCGTTTCACCAACAGCGGCGCCCGCAGCCTCAGCGTCAATGACGCCAACGTCTATTTCTCCGTGGACAACGGCGTGACGGCGCTGAATTATTTTTATTCCGACGTCACCTCCGGCGATGTGCAGGACTGGGATGGCAGCGGCCCGGTGGACGCCTACGACGCCTATCTTTCCGCCGGTGACGAGGCGCCGCTTTCCGCCGCCGACCTCACGACGCTGGACATCCTCGGCTATGCCCTGAATTATTCGCCGCCGCATTTGAAGGTCGCGGTGGCGGGCAACGGCACCCTTCAACTGACTTTCACCAATGTGCCGGGGCTGAATTATAGCATCCTCAGCAGCACCAACCTGACCGTGCCCATCGCCAATTGGACGGTCCAAGGCACACCGGTCGAAAATCCTGCCGGGCAATACCAGTTGACCGACTCAGTCACCAACGCGCTCCGCTTCTACCGTGTGCGGTTGAATTGAGGTTTGCGCGGCCCGGATGGTTTGCAGTTTGAAGTGGAGCCGGCAGATTTGAATTCGCGGCAGGGCTTTGCGCCTTTGCGCCTTTTCGTTAAAATCCGTTCGCATGGCTCGCGGTTAATTCAATACAACCACTTCCCAATCTTCCCCTCCGCATCCAGAGTCACGCCTTGGCGGCGGAAGGCCCAGCACATGTAGCTCACGCTCACGAAATACGACGCCGGCACGCGGTTCGCCACGCAGATTTTCACGCCCAGCAGCGTCGTCTTGCCGCCAAAACCCATCGGGCCGATGCCGAGTTCGTTCGACGTTTTCAAAATGTCCTGTTCCAGCGCGTCCAGCTTCGGCTCGGGATTGCGGTCGTCGAGCAGGCGGAGAAACTGCGTCTTGCTCAACTCGTAACCGGTCGCGCGGTCGCCGCCGATGCACACGCCGAGCACGCCCGGCCCGCAGCCCTTGCCCTGCGCCTGCAATACCTCGTCGAGAATCGCCTTGCGGCAGCCGTCGAGGTCGCGGTTCGCGTGGAGGCTGTCGTCCGGCAGCGAATATTGCGCGCCGACATTTTCGCAGCCGCCGCCCTTGAGCGCGAGCTTCACGGAAATTTCCGGCGAACGATGCTGGTGAAAATGAAACGCCGGCGCGCCCGGCCCGACATTCGTGCCGTCGTTCTTGCCGGTGAGCGAATCCACGGAATTCTGGCGGAGATAACCCTTCTTCGTCGCCAGCGTCACGGCTTCGCGCGCGGTCTCGGCGAACGTCACCTGGTCGTAGCCGACCGGCACGTCCACAAAAAACAACACGCTGCCGGTGTCCTGGCAGATCGGCTGCGACTTGGTTTTCGCCAGCGCGATGTTCTGGTCAATGATCTTGAAGGCATTCGCGGCGAGGGAATTTTTCTTCTCATTCTCCAGTGACGTCAAGATGGCGCGGTGGACGTCTTCGGGAATCTCGGCGGATGTGCGGCGGATGAGTTCCACGAGTGAATCTAGCAATTGGCTCATAAAATTATGCAAACAGCGTAAAGCTTGAACGTGCCAGCGTCAATCGGCGGAGCGCGAGTTGTCCCAACTCGCAGCATGTCGCCAGACAAACACGCATAAAATGATCTCACGTCATCGGTCTGACACCGCCGCTGCGGATTGGGACAATCCGCGCCCCTTGCCTTTCCCCTCGCCGCTGGTTTACCGTCCCCGCATGAACAGCGACATCCACGTCGCCACGCCGCCGTCCAGACCGCTGCTGGTTTTCGACGGCGACTGCCATTTCTGCACGCGTTGGATCCGCCGCGGGCAGCAGATGACCGGTGATGCCGTGGACTACCTGCCTTCGCAGGACGCCAGCATCGCCGCCCAATTCCCGAAGATCCCGCGCGCCCGGTTCGCCGCCGCCGTCCAGCTCATCGAGCCCGACGGCGCGGTCTATGCCGGCGCCGCCGCCGTCTTCCGCACGCTCGCCCATAATCCCGACTGCCGCTGGCCGTTGCAGGCTTACGAAAATATTCCGGCCTTCGCGTGGCTCACGGAACGCGCCTACGCTTTTGTCGCCGGTCACCGGACTTTTTTCTCCCGGCTCACGCGCTGGGGCTGGGGCGAACGCGTCGAACGGCCGGATCATTTTCTCATGCGCTGGTTTTTTCTTCGCGCGCTCGGTGTGATTTATCTCATCGCCTTCGTTTCGCTGTGGACACAGATCAACGGGCTCCTCGGCTCCCATGGCATCCTGCCGGCCGACCAGTTCATGTCCGCCGTGCGCGAGCAATGCGCCACGCAAAACATCGGGCTGGAGCGTTATCACCTCCTGCCGACGCTGTGCTGGTTCAACGCGTCCGACGGTTTTCTCCATTTCCAGTGCGCCGCCGGCACGGCCCTCGCCGTCCTGCTCCTGTTCGGCGTCGCGCCCGCGCCGTGCCTCGCGTTGCTGTGGCTGCTCTATCTCTCGCTCGTCACCGTCGGCCGCGATTTTCTCGCGTTCCAATGGGACAACCTCCTGCTCGAGGCCGGCTTCCTCGCCATTTTCCTCGCGCCGCTGCAGTGGCTGCCACGTCCATCGCGGGAAGCGCCGCCGTCGTGGATTGTTCTCTGGCTGCTGCGGCTGCTGCTGTTCAAGCTCATGTTTTCCTCCGGCTGCGTAAAACTCCTGAGCGGCGATCCCGCCTGGCGCAATCTCACCGCGCTCACCTTCCATTATCAAACGCAGCCGCTGCCGACGTGGCCGGCCTGGTATGCGAACCTGCTGCCGCTCTGGTTTCAAAAATTTTCCTGCGCCGCGATGTTCGCGGTCGAGCTCGGCGCGCCGCTCCTGATTTTCACGCCGCGCCGGCTGCGGTTTTTCGGCGGCGCGGCCATCGCCTCGCTGCAAGTCTTGATCCTGCTCACCGGCAATTACACCTTCTTCAATCTGCTCACGCTCGCCCTGTGCTTCCTGCTGCTGGACGATTTTGTGTTTCAGAAAATTCTCCCGGAGCGATTCGCCCGCTTTTTCTCCATCAACCATCAGCTATCAGCCATCAACCGATTCCGCAGCTGGCCCAAGTCGTTGCTCACCACCCTTGCGGCGGTGGTCGTCGCCATCTCGCTGTTTCAAGTGGCCTCCCTGTTTGGCGCGCGTTCCGGCCTGTGGTGGCCGGCGGCGTTTTTGGAAGTGCAGCTCGGCCCCTTCCGAACCGTCAACAGTTACGGCCTGTTCGCCGTCATGACCACGCAGCGCCGCGAGATCATCGTCAAAGGCAGCGACGACGGCACGAAATGGCTCGCCTACGAGTTCAAATACAAGCCCGGCGACGTGAACCATCCGCCCGCCTTCGTCGCGCCCTTCCAGCCGCGGCTCGACTGGCAGCTGTGGTTCGCCGCATTGGGTGACCAGCGGCAGAATCCCTGGTTCGGCGATTTCTGCGAACGCCTGCTGCAAGGCTCGCCGGACGTGCTGGCGTTGCTGGCCAAAAACCCGTTTCCAGACCGCCCGCCGCACTACCTCCGCGCCGAATTTTACGATTACCATTTCACCAACGCCGCCGAACGCCGCGCCACCGGCGCCTGGTGGCGGCGCGATTTCATCGGCGACTATCTCCCGTCCATTTCCCTCCCGCCATGATTTTGCCCCGCCCGCGCTATTTCCGCTTTCCGATTTCTGCTTTCCAAATTTTATTTCAACGCTTCCCATCTGCCAACTCCCATTCCCCTCCGCTCGGGTCCAGTCTAGATCTTAGATAGGTCTTATGACTGGATGGGGCTGGCGCGCCCTCCCGAACAACTGATTTTGCCCAGTTTTGTCACGCCCGTTGGCCCGGCGGCTCGGTGTAACCATTCACGATTCAACATTGTCACGATCCACTCCTTCCAACCTTCACGCCATACCGCTTGAGCCATCTGGCCGGCCGCAATTCCCTCCGCGCAGGCTTGCCGCCGGTTTCGGTTCGGTCTTACCATGACGCGCGTCGTTCATGACTGATCCATCCGCCCATCCCGTCCGTGCCGGCTTTGCCCCGTGGCGGTTCGGCCTGTTCCTCGCGCTGCTGATGGGCGCCAGTTTTCCGCAGGTGGTGCTCGGACTGGAAACCTTCGTCGCGCGCGATTTCGGCTTTTTCGCCTATCCGCTCGCGCATTTTCAACAGCAGTGCCTGTGGCACCGCCAACTGCCCTTCTGGGATCCTTACAACAACTGCGGCGTGCCGTTCCTCGCCCAGTGGAACACCATGCCGCTCTATCCGCCGGCGCTGTTTTATCTGGCGCTGCCGCTGACGTGGTCGCTGGGGATGTTCTCGCTGCTGCACCTGTGGTGGGCGGGCTTCGGGATGTATTTCCTTGCGCGCCGGTGGACGGGCAACGACTTCGCCGCCGCGTTCGCGGGCGTGGCGTTCGCCTTCAACGGGTTTTCGCTCAACCTCATCATGTGGCCGAGCCATATGGCGACATTCAGCTGGCTGCCGTGGGTCGTGCTGCTGGCGGAACGCGCGTGGCGCGAGGGCGGAAATAAAATCATTCTCGCCGCGTTTGCCGGCGCGTTGCAGATGCTCGCGGGCGGACCGGAAATCATCCTCTTCACCTGGCTCATCGTGTCGGCGCTGTGGCTGCAACAGTTCATTGGTGGCGAGGCGTCGCGCGGCGGAATGCTCTGGCGGTTCCCGCTCGTGGTCGGGCTGGTCATTCTGCTCACGCTGGTTCAACTGCTGCCGTTCCTCGACCTCGTCGCCCATGCCCAGCGGGAAACCGGCTTTGCGGATCTGCGTTGGTCCATGCCGGGTTCCGGGCTGGCGAATTTTCTCTTGCCGATGGCGTTTGGTTCCACCGGGACGGAAGGCATCTTCTTCCAGCGCGGCCAATATTGGACTTCGTCGTATTATCTCGGCGTCGGCACGCTCTGGCTGGCGCTGCTCGCGCTGGTGTCCCGGCGCGACCGCCGCGTCTGGCTGCTCGGCGTCATCGCGGCAGCCGGACTGGTTTTGGCGCTTGGCGAACACACGCCGGTGCTGCCCCTGCTGCGCCGGCTGCTGCCGCAGTTGAGCTTCATCACCTATCCCATCAAATACGTGGCCGTGACCGTCTTCGCCGCGCCGCTGCTGGCGGCGTTCGCGCTGGCCAATTTTGCAAAGGCGCAGAAAAAATTGCTGCCGCTCGGCGGCGCGCTCCTGGCGCTGCTCGGTGGAATTTTAATCTGGACGCAACGGTCATCCCTGCCCGGTGACGATCCGGCGGCGGCATGGCTCAACGGCCTTTCGCGCGCGGGTTTTTTGGTTTGCATTGGCGTTGTTCTCTTCGCCCTGGCGCGCGCCGCGACGTCCGCATTGCTCCGCTTTGCGCCGCTGCTGCTCCTGCTGGCCGCGTGGGCGGATGTCTTCACGCATCAGCCGGCGCAGAACCCCACCGTGCCGCCGTGGATTTTTGAACCGGGCCTTTCCCGTACCCGACTCGCGCTCCGCCCGCAGCCGGAACTCGGCGGCTCGCGCGTCATGGTCTCGCCGGCGGCCTACCAGGAATTTGTCCGCTTCGCCGTGCGCGACCCGAAGAACAATTTCCTCGCCAAGCGGCTCGGCTATTGCGCGGACGGCAACCTCCTCGACGCCGTGCCGAAGGTGGACGGCTTCTTCTCGCTCACGCCACGCGAAAGCGACGCGGTGCTGTCGCTGTTTTACACGACGACCAACGCGAGCTATCCCGGGCTGGAGAATTTTCTAGGCGTCTCGCAGATCACCGCGCCGGACGCGGTGTTCCACTGGCGGTCGCGGCCGGATTTCCTGCCGCTGGTGACCGCCGGGCAGCAGCCTGTTTTTCTGGACGACGCCAAAGCTTTGGCCGCGCTGATGCAGGCTGATTTTGACGGCGGCAAAATGGTTTTTCTGCCGCCGGTTGAAAAGTCGGCCGTCACCGTATCAAATCAAACTACCGCCAAAATTCTCAACTCCAGCTTCGGCGAACGCACCGTGGACATCGAAGCCGAGGCCGCCGGGCCGTCGCTTGTGGTGGTGGCGCAGACGTATTATCATAACTGGCGGGCGGAAGTGGACGGCAGGGCAACCTCGCTGCTGCGCGCCAATGTCACCTTTCAAGCCGTGCAGATTCCCGCCGGCAGACACACGATTCACCTTTTCTACCGCGACCGCGCATTTGAGATCGGCGCGGCGATCTCGATTTGCGCGTGTATGTTTGGTTTCGCCAACCTGCTTCTGATCCGCCACCGTCCGCCGGGCTGTAAAAAAGGATCACCACCGGCATAGGCCAGTGGTGATCATGAAAACGGAAGAGGATTTTATTCCGCCAATTTTTTCTTTGTGAATGTGTGCGTCGCGTGGCCGTAAAAGGCCTCGGCGCATTCCATGAGCGTCTCGGACAGCGTCGGATGTGCGTGGACGGTCAATGCGATGTCCTCGGCGGTGGCGCCCATCTCCATGCCCAATGTCGCTTCGGCGATGAGCTCGCCGGCGCCGGCGCCGCAGATGCCCACGCCGAGAATCCGGTCGGTGTCAGGATCAATCAACATCTTGGTCACGCCGTCCGTGCGGTCGAACGACAGCGCGCGGCCCGACGCCGACCACGGAAATTTCGCAACTTCGTATTTCACGCCTTTTTCCCTGGCCTCGGCTTCCGTCAAACCGCACCACGCCAGCTCCGGGTCCGTGAAAACGACCGCCGGAATGATGATGTTCTCAAACACCACGTCGTCGCCGTTGATGTTTTCGATGGCGATGCGCGCCTCCTTGTGCGCCTTGTGCGCGAGCAAAATGCCGCCCGCAATGTCGCCGATGGCATAGATGGCCGGATCGTCCGTCTGCTGGTGATGATTCACTTTGGCAAAGCCTTTTTCGTCCAGCACCACCTTGGTGTTTTCCAGACCGAGGTCGGCGCTGTTCGGCACGCGGCCGACGGCGACAAGCACGCGGTCGTAAAGCTCGGTGAGCTTCTCGCCGTTGAATTCCGATTCAACTTTGATCTGTTTGCCGGCGGTGGACATTTTCGTCACGCGCGCCTTGAGCCGGATTTCCTTGAACGATTTTTTGGCGTTCTGGACGACCGGCCGCGCAAGATCGGGATCGGCACCGGCGAGAATCGCATCCAGCGCCTCGATCACCGTCACCTTGCTGCCGAGCGCGGAATAAACAAAGCCCAGCTCCATCCCGATGTAGCCGCCGCCGACGACGAGCAGGCTTTCGGGAATGTCCTCGACTTCGAGCGCGCCGGTAGAAGTCATCACGCGCGGGTTGCCAAGGTCGAACGCCTTCGGCATCGCCGCGAGCGAACCGACCGCGAGAATTGCCTTGTCGTATTCTACAAACTGCTGGCCGTTCTCGGTTTCGACGCGCAATTTGTTGGAACCTTCAAAATAAGCGCGTCCGGTGATGAGTGTCACGCCGCGCATTTTTGCGAGCGTCGCCACGCCGCCGCCGAGCTTTTCCAAAATGGATTCCTTCCACGCGCGCAGCTTGTTCACGTCCACATTCGGCTCGGTGAACGTGATGCCGCGATGCGCCGACTCGCGCGCGCCCACAATCTGGTGCGTCGCATAAAGCAGCGCCTTCGAGGGAATGCAGCCGCGGTTCAGGCACACGCCGCCGAGCCGTTTCTCGCGCTCGATGAGGATGACTTTTTTGCCCAGGTCCGCCGCGTAAAACGCCGCCGCATAACCGCCGGGGCCGGCGCCAACAACCACAATTTCAGTTTTGATGGAGTCCATACAAATTAAATTTTAACGATGGCTTCGTCGAAGTTTTCAAACGCCTTCACCAGATCCACCGTGAACCGCGCGGCGCTGCCGCCGTCAATCACGCGGTGGTCATAGCTCAACGCCACCGGCGTCAGCAGGCGGATCTCGACTTTGCCTTCGCGCACGACGGGCTTGAGCGCGCCGCGACCGAGGCCGAGGATGGCAACCTCCGGCAGATTGATGATCGGCGTGAAATGCGCGCCGCCAATCGCACCTTGATTGGAAATGGTGAACGTGCCGCCCTTCATTTCGTCGGCGGTGATTTTCCGGTCGCGCGCCTTCGCCGCGAGTGATTCCAGTTCCTTCGCCAGATCGAACAAGGATTTTTTGTCCACGTCGCGGATGACGGGAACCATCAGACCCTGATCCGTGTCCACCGCGATGCCGAGGTGGATATATTCCTTGAGGATGATTTCGCTCGCGACCTCATCAAGGCTGGAATTGAAAATCGGATGTTTCTTCAAGGTGTCCGCCACGGCCTTCAAAACAAAAGGCGTGAGCGTAAGCTTGACACCTTTTTTTTCATAGTCGGCGGCGAATTTTTTCCGCAGCTCGCCGAGTTTGGTGAAATCAATGTCGTCAAACTGCGTGACGCGGGCGACAGTGTTCCAGCTCTCGCTCATGCGGCGCGCAATGACCTTGCGCAACGGCGTGACCGGCTTCTTGAGAATCGGCCCCCACTGCGAGAAATCAATTTGAACTGCTGCGGGCTTGGCCGGAGCCGCTTCAGCTTTCGCCGCTGGCGCAGGCCGGGAAGCCGCTTTGATGAGGCGTTGAATATAATTCCGCACGTCCGCAGCAACGATGCGTCCGCCAGATTCGCTGCCGGCAATTTTGTGCAGATCAATGCCGAGTTCGCGCGCCATTTTGCGGATGGATGGCGAGCCGGAAGGATTTTCGTTGACGATTTCGTCCGCCGATTCCGCAGCCGGTTCGTCGTCCGCTTCTTCCGCGACGGGCGCTGCCGTGGCCACGACTTTTTTGGCGGCCGGTTTTGGCGCGGGCGCGGCAGCGGCGGCAGCGACGGCCGGAGCCGCGCCGTCGGCGATGCTGATGATTTTCTGGCCGACGCCGATGCGGTCGCCGGCCTTCACATGAACTTTTTCCACGACGCCGGCGCCGGTGGACGGAATGGAGGCCACGGCCTTCTCGTTCTCCAGTTCCATGATGGCGTGGCCGTTGGCAATCGTGTCGCCGACCTTCACGAAAACGCCGACAACGACGCCGGAATCAGCGCCTTCACCGAGCTTGGGAAGTTTTACATCCATAATTGAACCGTTAGCTTGCCGCAGGACGGCGCACTTTTCCAGCAGGAAATTTTTTGCCGTGGTGCCGGCAAAAATTGTCCGCCGGCCCGGTTCAACCTTTGTAGAGCGTGAACGCGCTGGCGAGCAGCAGCAGTGGAGGGTTCGCCGACAATTTCGGCAGCACCACCCGGATGCGCGAACGATACTGCGCGAGCTGCTCGGTGAGCGGGTGCAGGTTTTCCACCTTGTCGCAATGCAGTTTGTTCAAGTCCAGCACAAGCCGGTTTCTGCTGCGCGCGAGCGAATCCCGGAGCCGCTGCGCCAGGCCTTCCGCATCCTTCGACGAAAGCCTGCCTTCGAGCCGCATCCAGACCTGCTGCTTCGCGTGCTGCAGCTCGACTTTGACCGAAAAATTCGGGCTGGCCATTTTTGCGTGAAATTCCTCCCACAGATGAAACTTGCTCCAGCTTTTTTCCGGCAGGCGATACGCCGTGCGCTGCAATTTTGGATGCTGGAACAAATCTAACTTCAAGGTGAACGCCGTCCACATCGCCGCGCCGACGGCCATGACGGACTTGATTTTTTGCGCGAGCGGTGGCTGGCCGAGTTCCGCGTGGAGGCGCCGTTCCAGGTCGCCGATCCATTTCCGCACGGTCGCATTCGGACCAAATAATTTCCCCGGCAGAAAAACCGGATACGCATAGCGCAATTCCCGCGCGTAATATTCCGCCTTTTGACGTAAAACCGGATTCGGCGAATCCTTGAGCTTCAGGTAGCCGAGAAAACGGCCTTCCAGCACGCGATAAATGCTGGGGCCGAGCCGTTGAAAATCCTGCTCGAAACACCAGCGCTGGATGTCCTCAATCTGCTCCGTCGAAAGGGTCGGATGTTTCATCATCGTGCGAAATCCATCCGCGCGCCGGTAAAACAAATCCTTGTCGGTGGTGTAAATGTCCTGCAATAAATTTTCCTTGATGACCCGTTCGTGGAACGGCGTGCCCGGCACCGGTCCGTAAATCAGGTATTGCCCGAGCGCCGGCTTGAGCTTCATCAAACCGTCCAGTTCCTGCGCGACGATTTCTGGCGTCTGATAATCAAACCCGACAATCATCGAGGCCAGAATGGTGATGCCGTGCTCGCGGAATTCGGTGAGAATCTCGTCTACCGGCCGGCCCTGCTGCTTGGCATAGCCCGATCGCGTGCCTTCGTAGCCGATCCAAAATCCGTCAATGCCCATCTCCAAAATTTCCTCGACCTTGTATTGGCTGATGGCTTTGATGCTGGAAAACGCGAAGATCGAAGGCCGCTTGGCGCCCGCCAAAACACAGTCGCGAAATTCCATCGCGCGCTTTTTGTTCAGCAGGAAATCCTCGTCAATAATCAGAAAAACCAGGCTTGGGTCGAGGTCGAAATACCGTTCCACGACGTTGTAAATGTCACGCCCGGTCGGCAGCAGCTTGATGTGCTTGCGCGAAAAGAAATGCGACGTGCAGCAGAAATCGCAGCCGTTCGGACAGCCGAGACCGCCGAAAATTTTGCCCGTGCCGGAAACCTCCCAGCCAAACACCTTCAGCTTGCTCACGATCAGCGGATGTTTGTAAGGCATCGGAATTTCCGGTTCTTCCAGCAGCCGGCGCATGAAGGCGACACCTTCCTCGCGGCAAATGTAATCGCCATAAGGCTTCAGCACGTCGTCCTTCAGCACCGTGCCGTAGCCGCCGAGCACGATCTTACTGTTGGGCGCGTATTTGCGGATCAGCGCCACCGTCTCTTTCATTTTGTGCATCAAAGCCATGATGAACGAAATGCCGACGTAGTCGTAACCCTTCTTGAGTTCCTTGATCAGCTCGCGCTTGGACGGGTATTGCAGCACCACCGTCGGCATGTCCAGATTTTCCGCGATGTAGTCCAGCCCGAATTGCACATTCACCGTGCGCGGACTGAAAATGCCCTGCGCGCGCGTCACCTGCCGATAAAGAAGTTCATAACCGACGGAAGCGGCATCACCAAATTGCGGTCCCATTGGACGGCAAACGCTGGTCAACAATACTTTTTTGCTCATGATTTTTGAAACGGGTTTTCCACGGACAAGATGAAATCGCTGCACGGCACTCGGAGGAGGCTGGCTCGGACGGTTGCAACTCGACTGTGATAAATCTCTGCCGAATTCCCCCGAAAGTCAAAGCGCGAATCCGCTTATTTCCCTTGTAATATAAGCATTTTTTGCACAAACCCAATCATGTGATTTTGCTCAATGTTGGAATTGAAGCTGCTTGCTTACCTTCGCCAGACGCCGCTCCCAGTCGCCCTTGTGCGCCAGCGGATCGGCGTCCGTGCCCCAAAGTTTTTTCACCATCTCGCGCTGCGGCACGAACGGACATTTTGCCTTCGGATTTTTGAAGCTGTCCTCCATCTCACGCAGGGCCAGTTGCGCGCCGGTCATCACGCTCAATTTGCCGAACTGCGTGTTGAGCTTGTGCGCCGCGTCATCGAGCGCACCCCAACGCTCCTCGCCGGTGCGGCCCCACAACGTCGGCTGCGTGTCCAGCCGCGAAAGATTCCACATGGCGATGCGGATTTGCCGCACCGTTTTGAACTGCCCGCTCATGAGGCCGCAAAAAATTTCCTCCAGCGCAGAATTGATGACGGAATTCCGAAACTGCGCGTGTTGAAAACGATGCGACCCTCCGACTTCGGAAAAATCGTCGAAGCGGATCGTCAACGACAGTTCGCGTGCCTGCAACTGCTCGCGACGCAACTGGCCGGTGAGCCGCGTCGTCTCGCTCAACGCGAAAGTCAACGCGGCATCATAATCCGGCTCGTCGTAAGGCAGTGTCGTGTTGCTGGAAATCGTCGTGCGGTCCTTGACTTCAAGCAACAGCGGCTCGTTCCAAAGTCCATTGGCAAAAAGCCAGAGCTGTTGTCCCCAGATGCCAAATTTCTTTTTCAGCAAATGCGACGGCAGCTTCGCAACATGGCCAAACGTCAGCGCGCCGAGCGCCGCGAGCGAGCGTTGCCGGTTTTTGCCGATGCCGGAAAGCTCGCGCACGGAACGGTCCTTCAGGAATTCTTTTTCCTCACCGGGTTTGACTTCGAGAAAACCCGGCTTGGCCGCGTCCGTCGCCAGCTTGGCCAGCCGCGACGAATTAGCGAGGCCGGCGGACACGGGAATTTTTATCTCACGCGTGATGCGCTCGCAGATTTCGCGCACATATTTTTCCGGCGTCGTGTTCCGCCAGACCACGCTGTCCATCGTGGTGAAATCAAGAAAGCCTTCGTCAATCGAAACCGGCACCAGCATCGGCGAGTATTCTTCCAGCACCCGGAACATTTTTTGCGAGATGTCGCGATACTCGTCGTAATGCGGCCGGCACAGCACGCCGCACGGACAAATCCGCTTCGCCTCAAAACACGCCATGCCGGTTTTTACGCCGAACTTTTTCGCCGCGCGGTTCGCGGCGATGACGATGCCGTCGCCGCGCCGTCCGCCGCCGACCCACACGGCGCGGCCCTGCAGTTTTTTATCGAGCGCGATTTCGCAGCTCGCAAAAAAACTGTCGCCGTCCACATGCAAAATCCGGTTGTTCTTAAGCACACTCAAACCAATTGAAACTAAGCTGCCGACCGCCGCCGCGCCATGTTGAATTGTTCACAACGGCAAACACGAAAAACATTTTGACAGAATCGCATGGACAACTGCCGTCCAAGGCAAAATTAATTATCAGCCCTCGAAAATCATTTTCACCATTGAATTTAATGTGTTTTTTTCAATGTCTCAAAAATGAGCACTCCTGTCCCGCCAGCGCATTGTCGAAAATCACCTTTAAGCTATGATGGCGTCACGAGAAGAATTGAATATGAAAAAACACACTCTAAAAAATCTGATGATGACGGTTGCGACCGTCGGGCTGTTAACCGCGATGGCTCCCAGCCTCAAGGCCAATCTTGTCCTTGATCTTTCATCGGCGAAGTATATCAGCGGGACTTCAAGCCCGACTGAAAACCAGATCTGCTACGCCTTGGGCATCAGCTCAACCCAAATTGGATCCTTGCTTTGCCAGTTTGGCAGCCAAGGGGCGATTGGCGGAACGCTGGATAATTCCTACACCTGTAAGTCCGGCCTCACGACGGTGGATTATGTCGGGGGAAATTGCGCCAGCGCGACCTGCTTGATCCTCAAGAACGGCAATTCGGGCTGCTATGTCTGGAACATCTGCAACTGGAACGGGACTGATCAGATTGACTGCAACGTCAAAGGCCATCCCACCGAGTGTGATTTTTATGGTTGCTGCCAGTCGCCGCCGCCGCCCAAGATTACTTCAGTGCCAGAGCCTTCAACCATTGTTGCCGGCGCGCTGCTGCTGCTGCCGTTCGGAGTAAGCACGGTGCGGATTCTGCGCCGCCATAAAGCGGAATAATCCAACCGATTTCATCGAAAATAATTTGGTGTCGGGGCAGCCTTGATGGCTGCTCCGATTTTTTTTGTTTTGATCTTGCTGCCAAATCGGCATCAATCGAATTTGGGCGAGTTCCATTGAAAGAATTTCACGGGTGCCGCTTTGCCTTCGAAAACGAGGGCGGCGGAATAGTCCGGCCTGGGTTCCATCAAAAACATCGTCCATTTTGTTGCCGGCCCGTATTCTTCCGCCACATCCAACAGGGCTGCGGGCCGGCCCGGCGCCAGAGAGACGGAAAAACGGTTGAGCGGAAACGCCAGCCCCAGCCCGATGGCTTTCACAAAGGCTTCTTTGCGCGTCCAGCAGTTATAGAATCCGGCCGCTTTCAATGATTCGGGCAAGGCCGCCAGTTCGCGGATTTCAGCATCGGAAAAATAAGTTCCGGCCAAACCTTCGGCGTCAGCCAATTGCCGGTGCTGCTCCAGATCCACTCCAAGTTCAATCCCGCGCGCGAGGGCAACCAGCCCCAAATCCGCCGAGTGGCTGCAGCTGAACCGCAGGCCGGCGACACCCTCCTGACCGGCGATGGCCGGTTTGCCGTGGGATGAAAACCGGATGTGAACGGCCTCCGGTTTCTTTTCTAGGCACACCGCCAACAGTTGCCGCCGGACGGCGCGGCGGATGATGAAACGCCTTTGGTCGGCAACGAAATGAAAGCGTGCGGCTTGTTCACGTTCTTCGGCGGATAAAAAAAGTTCGAGCCGGGCGACATCGGCTGGAGCCGCCAGATTGATTTTCCAGACGTGAATTTCAACTGGTCCGGGGGCCAAAACTTCCGACGGTTCATGCCAGTGGGTGGGATGGCTCGCGCTCATCAGCGGGATTTTAAATGCTTTTTGAAATGGTCGGCGAGGGTCAGCAGATGCGGGCGTTTGAGCAATGAAAAATGATCGCCCGGCGTCTCCACCATTTCGATTCCACATGCCAGCAGGCCGTCCCAGCCCAGGTTGCCGTCAATGGAGTAAAAGAAAGCCATCTCACTTTCTTGGGCGCGGAAGACGATGGCGCGGCTTTGCAGGGGGCGGAGCTGGTAATTTTTCCGGGCGTGCCGATAGACCCGTTCCAACACTTCCCAAGGCACATCTCCGATGGGCTGATTGGCCTCCTCCAAAGCCGGATCCGATACGGAGGCGGCTTTTGAACCAGATGATTGGCTTCCGTTGGGATTGATCCCAGTCCGACGCATTTTTGACCACCAATGCTTCGCCCGAAACTGAATGGATGCGCGGGCGCGGGCCAGGGAAAGCACCTTCAACTTGCGCCACCAAGGCGGGGTGGCCGCCCAGGAGTCCAACAGAAAAATCATTTCCACATCCCGGCCCTGCCGCTGCAGCTGGTGCGCCACTTCAAAGGCCAGCAAACCGCCAAACGAATGCCCGGCCAGCAGACATGATCCCGAGGGCTGGTGTTTTTGGATGAGTGCGGTGTGATAGGCGGCCAGTTCCTCCACGGTCGCCAAACCATTGGTTTTATTGAGTCTGGCCGCACGAGCCACCGCCGCCGGCAAAGGAACAGTGGTGGCGAATGAGGCGATTTCCGTATCCAACAGTTGCGCCAGCCGGCATTGGCCCATGCTGGCGTCGAGGAAAAAAAGCGCGCGCCCCGCCTCGCCCGGCTGCAACGGTATCAGCCTCGGTGTGGAATTGCCGTGGTTTTCCCGTTCGAGCACCTGCGCCATTCCCTCGATGGTTGGATTTTGGAAAAATGTCGGGATGGACAGGCTTTGACTGAACGACTTGTTGACTTCGCTCACCAGCCGGACCGCCAGCAATGAGTGGCCGCCGAGATCAAAAAAATTATCGCGGATGCTGAGGGTTTTGACATTCAAAATCCGCTGCCAAGCCAGCAGAATTTGCAGTTCCAGCGGGGTGCGAGGCCCGTCCAATGACTGCGTCTGGGCGTCCTTGGTTGAAGCCCCAGCCGGCACCAACAGAGCCTTGCGATTAATTTTTCCGTTGGCAGTCAGCGGCAACTTCTCAAGATTCACGAAGACGGCGGGAATCATGTATTCTGGTAATTTTTGCCTTAAGAAGTTGCGCAGCTCTTTATTGGCTGGAACAAAATGCGGATCGGCCGTCACGAGATAGGCCACCAGCCAGTTATCCCCCCGTTCGTGCTCTTGCAGCACGGTGACACACTGGCTGATGCCCGGATATTCTTTCAGGGCCGCCTCAATTTCGCCCAGCTCGATGCGGAAACCACGGATTTTTACCTGCTCATCTTTTCTGCCGAGGAACTCAATCCGGCCGTCAGGCAGGTATCTCGCCAAATCTCCTGTGCAATAAAGCCGCGCCGCCGGGTCGGAGCTGAAAGGATCGTGGATGAATTTTCCCGCCGTCAATTCCGGGTTGTTATAATATCCCTGCGCGACGCCGTCGCCGCCGATGCAAAGCTGCCCGCGCAACCCGAACGGCACGGGCTGGAGACTGGCATCAAGAATGTAAGCCTGTGTGTTGGCGATGGGCCGGCCAATCGGCACGGTGGTCATCGCAGCCTCCCGCTCCGCGCCAAATTCTTCCTCGCCCAGCGTCAGCGAGCCAACCGTGGTTTCCGTCGGGCCATAATGATTGATGATGCGGCAGGTGCCCGCGAGGTTTCGGATCCGGGCAATCAACGGCGACGGCAGCGCCTCGCCACCCAGAATCAAAAAACGGCGCGGCAGAATCGTCCGCGATTTTTTCGCGGTGATCAGCGCCGCCAAATGTGACGGAGTGATTTTCAGCACGTCAATTTCATGCTGCGCAGCATAGTGGGCGAAACTTTCCGGATTCACCGCCAGATCGGAGCTCACCACATGGAGGCTCCCGCCCGACACCAGCGAGGGATAAATGCAGGTGTTTCCCAAATCCGCTGCGATGCTGGAAACGGAGGCGAATTTTAGTCCCTCAGGAAACGCCGCCAGATTGAGGCGGCGGCAAATATAATGCGTATAATTAACCAAATTGCGGTGGCGGACCGCGACGCCCTTGGGCACGCCCGTGGAGCCGGAGGTATAAATGACATAGGCCAGATTTTCCGACGTCCCCGTCAATTTGGGATTGGTTTCTGGCAGTCGGTCAATTTCATGCCGGTCACGATCAAGACAAATAACTTCTCCTGCAAAATCCGGCAATTGCGACAACAACTCCGCCTGCGTGACCAACACCTTGACACCGTTCAACTGCTGCTGCAAACGCGGCTTCGGATTTTTCAAATCCAACGGCACATAGGCGCCGCCTGCCTTGAGAACGCCGAGCAGCCCAACGATCATCTCCGGCGACCGTTCAAGATAAATAGCCGCCAAGCGGTCCGGTCCGATTCCCAAAGCGCGCAGGCAATGCGCCAGTTGGTTGGCGCGCCGGTTGAGTTCCTGATAGGTCAGTTGCCTTTCATCATACACCACCGCCACCGCGTCAGGAGTTTTTTCCGCATGCGCCTCAAAAAGCTGATGGATGCATTTGTCCCGCGGATAATCGGCGGCGGTATCATTCCACTCCGTCAGCAATTGATGCCGTTCGGCTTCAGACAACAACCGCAGATTGGCCACCTGCTCCAGCGGGTTGGCCACGATGGCCGCGAGCAGATTCTGAAAGTATTCCAGCAGCCGGTTGATTGTTTCCGCTTCAAAAATCCCGGTGGCATACTCGAACATTCCCTGCAAGCGACCGTTCCTCTCGCTGAGCGTCAAGGTCAGGTCAAACTTGACGGTGGGCGTCCGCAAAAAATCCCACTCTAAATTCAGTCCCGCCATTTTTGGAAAAGCCGGCGGCGCGCTTTCAAGAACGAAAGCTGTTTGGAAAATGGGGTTGCGGCTCAAGTCACGCTGGGGTTGAAACTCCGACACCAGTTTCTCGAACGGCAATTCCTGATGATCCTGCGCCTCCCAGACCGCCTGGTGAATTTGACGCAATAATTCCGTAAATTTTGGATTGCCGGAAAAATCCGCCTTGAGCGGCAATGCGTTCATGAAGGAGCCAATCAAATTCTCACTGTCCGCCAAAGTCCGACCCGACATGGGCGAACCAACAAGAATGCTCTGCTGTGCGGAAAAACGATGCAACAAGGTCTGAAACGCCGCCAGCAACGTCACAAAAAATGTGGTTCCCTGCTGGCGACCCAGTTCGCGCAGCCCCTCTGAGAGTTCTGTCGGCAAGATAAACTCTCGATGCGCTCCGCAATGATCCGCCACCGGCGGACGCGGTTTATCAAAGGGGAGGTCGAGGGTGGTCGGGGTGTGGATGAGGTGATGGCGCCAGTAGGCGAGGTGGTGTTCGACGGCGGCCGGGGTGAGCTGGCGGCGCTGCCAGGCCGCATGGTCC
>Ga0182024_10005137_pt1 | contig 29524 bp, 24 predicted proteins | sample P32metaG_FD_120480 | JGI IMG/M metagenome (GOLD analysis project Ga0182024, IMG submission 120480) | Permafrost microbial communities from Stordalen Mire, Sweden - P3-2 metaG (Illumina Assembly) | ecosystem: Environmental > Terrestrial > Soil > Wetlands > Permafrost | place: Sweden: Stordalen...
GATCTGGCAGTTTCCACTTTCACCACCTCGGGCACCACCGACACAATCGGCCTGGACATCCTGCTGGGTAACGGCGACGGAACGTTCAAGCCACCGGTCGTGACCGTCGTTAAAACTGGCCCGAATCTGTCACAGAACGACGCATTTTTCTTTGTGGACGATTTCAACGGCGACAGCAAGCTCGATGTGCTCACGCCCTTCGGGATACTGCTTGGCAACGGCGACGGAACGTTTAAGACTGAGACAACGCCGTTACCGGTCACGCCAAACCTCGCAAATCCCGTTTTTACGGACGGCGACGTCAACAATGACGGCAAAGTTGATCTGGTGATGGTCGCCAGCAATTCGCTCCCTGGGCAGGCAGAGCTGCTAACCGGCAACGGAGACGGCACATTCACCGACGGCGGCGCGATCAAAATCGCCAGCTCCGGCACGATAACCGCCCTGACAGTGGTCGACCTCAACGCCGACGGATTTCCGGAGTTGGTTGCGGGCGTGCAACCGACCGGATCCTCGCCGGAGATCGCGCTGTTGACCAACAATGGCAGCGGCGCTTATGGCGCCGCGACGACATTCGCCGTAGATGGAGCACCGCTGGCGATTTTCGCCGGGGACATGAACGGCGATACGATTCCCGCAATCATCAGCGTCGACGCGACACCCGGCCTAACCGTCGGCGCCGGCACGACGTTCAACGCCAGCGAAGTGGCCGTGCTGCTCAGCAACGCATCCTCCACCAGCGGAACCGGATCGACGGGAAGCGGCACGGGCACCACCGGCACGGGCAGTACGGGTTCCGGCAGCACGACGACAACCACCGGACTGCGGGCGCCAAATATCTTTCTGCGAAGCACGACAAATCCGGTTGTATCCGGGACGTCCATAACACTCACCGTTACGGTGACTCCGCTGACTGGCGTCGTCTACCCGACCGGCACGGTAACATTTTCGATTAATGGCAGGCCGATCGGGTCGGCAACGCTCAACAAGTTCGGCCGGGGATCAGCAAGCATCCGCCGGCTAGGGTTGGGCTCGCAGCCGATCGTGGCAAGCTATCCTGGCGACTCGAATTTTGGACCAACGCATACGGCGATCGCCGAAGTCGTATTAACGTCGCTGGCCAAGTCGCCGGTTGTGTCGGCATCGCTTCCGAAAGTTGGCTTCACCGCGGCATTCGTGACCGGAGACACCGGCCGCGTGACCCTTGGATTCACCGACGCCGGGAACGCATCGGCCAGCGGTGCCGTTTCGGTCGCGCTCTATTTGACTCAGAACGGGCGCATTGACGACGCTTCAATCCCGCTTGAACTGACAAACTCGGCCAACGTCAAGCTCTCCCTCAAACGCGGGCAGCGGCAGGAATCGACTTTTGATTTTGTCGCGCCAAGCGTGGCGATCGGACTCTACCGAATCATCGCGCGGGTCGCGGCCGTGTCGGGACTGACCGCTTCCCAGCTTTCAAACACGACGCTTGAGTATCGATCCAAATTTCGAGCGGCAGACAACCAGTTCGGCGTCGTCTCGCGCGGCAACCGCATTTCGGCAAAGATCAATGACGGCAGCGGACACGCCGCGATGTTCTCAATGACCGGGCCAGGCGTCGCGACGTTTTCGACGGGCGCTAATGGTCTTGACCTCACGCTGACCAATACGTCCGCCGCCACAAATCTGAACGTCGTCGGCACGGCTGGGTTTAGAATTGACCACATCACCGTGAACGGCGCGATCAGTACAATTAACGCGCCCGGTGCGAATTTGACCGATGGCCTAACCATCCTCGGAGGGTTGAAGTCGATCGTGATCGCCGCCGCAACCGGCGGCGCTTGGGCCATTCGCAACTCCATCGACTCGATTCGGATCAGCGGCGCGCTATCGAACACGCAGATCTTCGCGGGCGCCAGCGCCGGCAAGGATGCGATCCTGGGAACCAAGGACGACAGCTTCGCGGCGGCAACAATTGATTCGATCTTTGTCGGCGGAGCCGAGACATCCAGCACCGTCGCCGCAGGCGTTGCGCCGGCGCCCGGAGCGACGATCTTCTCGCGACAGGTGCTGCTGCCGAAAGGGCGGATCGGATCAATTACCGTCCGCGGCGCTATTGACTCGGGAAGCCGCTTTATTGCGACGCTGCTGCCAACTCGCGCCGTACTCGGCAATCGCACGGTAGCCGTCAACGGCGATGTCCACTTCGTCTGATAACCGTGGGCTGTCGCGAACGTGCGACTTCTTCGATAATCCGCGGGCGCCCTTCTATTATTCGCCGATTCATTGGGCGGAAGAGGACAGCCGCCGCGGGCATCCGGGCGGCTGTTCTGCCATTTCGTTGTCTGCTCATGGCCAGTTGTAGAATCGCTTCGTATTGGCCGCGGTAATCCGATCAATTTCGGGGTACGGTGCGCCTTTCACGGTCGCCACTACGCGCGCGACGTGCACCACCAGTGCCGGCTCATTGATCTTCTGCGAGCGCATCGGCTCCGGCGACATGTACGGCCCATCCGTCTCGACGAGCAATCGAGCGAGCGGCACCAGGCTGCACGCCGTTCGCAACGCATCGTTTTTCTTGTACGTGACGGCTCCCGTAAATCCCACCAGATAACCCGCCGACACGATCTTCTCGGCTTCGGCGGGCGTGCCTGTGAAGCAGTGGAAGACCGCGCGAATCGCCGGAAAGTCCTTTATGACCGCGAGCGTGTCATCGATCGCTTCGCGCGAGTGGATGACAACGGGACGATCGAACTCGGCGGCTATCGATAGCTCGCGCTCGAAAATTTTCTTCTGGTGTTCGCGCGGAGCATTGTTGTGGAAATAATCGAGGCCCATCTCGCCGAGCGCGACGACGGATGCGTCGGCTTGCAGACCGCGAAGCTCGTCGAGTTGCTCGATTGAAACGCCCGCGCAATAGTTGGGATGCACGCCAATGACGCAGCGCACGTTCGGATAATCGCGGCAAAGCTTGATACACGCCGCGTCGTCCTCCAGATCAGTTCCGATCGTCACCACGCGATCGACACCATTGGCAGCGGCTCGCGCAAGCACAGACGGCAGTTGCTGCTGCAATCGCGGGTCAGTCAAATGACAGTGTGAATCGATCATGGTCGGCTCATCGTAGGATCAGCGCTGGCGTAGATTGCCAGTATCTCGTCAACGATTTTCTCGATCGGTCGATCACCGGCGATCCATTTAATCTGCGGCCAGCGCCGGAACCATTTCATCTGCCGTCGCGCGAGCTGCCGCGTGGCAATCTTAATCTGTTCGACAGCATCATCGAGCGACTGTCGACCCTCAATGCAATCAATGAGCACACGATAGCCGGTGGCCTCTGAAGCTGTCGGCGAGAAGCCGCCAAAGCGATTGAGAATCCCGCGCGTCTCGTCAAGCCAGCCCGCTTCGATCATCTGCTTCGTTCTCGCGTTAATCCGCCGATTAAGCGCCTCGCGATCCCATGACAGGCCAATCCAAACGGCGTCATGCCGAAGCAACCCCGTCGACCATTCCGTTTGAAAGGATGAGATGGGTTTGCCGGTAATTTCGAACACTTCGAGAGCACGCACGAGCCGCTTGTGATCATTCAGATGGATTCTGTTTCCGGCGGCGGGGTCAACCTGAAGAAGTCGATTTCTGAGGTCTTCATTCGGCTGTTCGCGAAGTCGAGCGCGGATATGCTCGTCCGCGCCCGGACCATCGAAAAGGCCCTCAAACAGCGATTTGTAGTAGAGCGGCGTCCCCCCGGTGAGGATCAGCGGCTGCGTCGCCGTGCGCAACAATTCGTCGGCAAGTTCGACGAATCGGCCGACTGCAAAAACTTCATTCGGGTCCACCAGGTTGATGAGATGATGCTGAACGCGCGCCTGCTCAGCCGGCGTCGGCTTGGCCGTGCCGATGTCCATCCCCCGGTAGACTTGCATCGAATCAACACTAAGAATCGCCGCGCGGATTCTCTCGGCGACCTCAAGCGCGGCAGCCGATTTTCCCGACGCCGTGGGACCCAAAATCACCAGATTTTTATGCTCGCCTGCCAACTCGGCACCACCTGTCAACTTTGCAGCTTTGCCCAAAGGATGCTCATCTGACCGTCGCTCGCAAGTGCCTTATTTTTCGACAGTTCTGGCATGCGTTCTCGCTTCGCGATCTGGCACGCCATTTGAAGGACTCCTGGCGTGGCGCGTCTGAGAAAAGGCCACAACTATTACAAAGGTATTAAACGAAGGAGTTATTGCCATGGCATTGCCAACACGAGTTCATCGCGGGTCATATGCAGACCCATACGAATCCGTCCAGCGAGAGTTTGACGTCGTTTTGGGAAGGCTTTTCAATGGGAACCAGAGCAACGGAAACAGGCTTGCGCCGTACGCCGTTGATGTACGGGAAGACGCCGACCACTTTTACGTGGAAGCCGAGCTTCCGGGATTCAAGAAGGAGGACGTCGAAATCACCCTTGAAAACCAGCAACTGACGATCTCAGCCGAACGTAAGGAAGACCGTCATGAGGAAGGACCCAAGGGCGAACTGCTGCTCAACGAGCGCCGATACAACCGCTTCCTGCGAAGCTTCACGCTGCCGCCGACCGTGGACGAGCAGACCGTGAACGCCAAGCTGGAGAACGGCGTTTTGACGGTGACGTTGAACAAGCGTGAAGAGAGCAAGCCGCGGAAAATTTCGGTGAGCTAATCGATCGCGGAAACGATCTCTGTTCCTTGGCTCGCGACGCGAACGCGAGCAAGCGAGGCGTGTTATGAACATGCCTCGTTTTTTATGCGCGCTTCGAATTGGCCGCGACGATCGCGGCGTTTCGCTTCAGGATCGGCAGCTTCACGCGTTTCATAGCGCTGCCGCGAAGGGCTGTGCGAAAAGTCTGCTCGTCCCAGTTCAGGACGTCATCGATCGGCAGTGTCCCTGATGAAAACCGGGGTTGGAATTCGCTTGCCGTGGCCGGCGGCGCTTTGCGATTGTGCGGACAGACATCCTGGCAGATATCGCAGCCATAAACCCAATCGTGCATCAAAGGCTGAAGCTCCTCGCTGATCTCCCCCCGATGTTCGATCGTCAAGTATGAGATGCATCGGCGCGCATCGAGCTGATAGGGCGCGGTAATCGCCTGGGTTGGGCACGCATCAATGCAGCGCGTGCACGTGCCGCAGTGGTCGGTAGCGGCGGCATCAGCCGGCAGTTCAAGTGTCGTCAGAATCTCGCCCAGCAACAGCCACGATCCGATCTTCGGATTGATCAGGCAGGAATTCTTCCCAAGCCAGCCGATGCCGGCTCTTGCCGCCAATTCTTTCTCGGAAACCGGCGCGGTGTCGACGGCCGCTTTCGTCTGCGCATCAGGAGCAATCTCTCGAATCCTGTCTGCCAGTTGGTGAAGTTTCGTTTTCAGAACGTCGTGGTAATCATCGCCCAGGGCATAGCGTGCAACGCGACCGTTAACGCCGAATGGGGGCGGTTCGAGCGGCACGAAATAATTCATCGCCACGCAGATGACGCTGCGCGCGCCGGGGAAATAAGTCTGAGGATCGACGCGCTCGTCAAATCGCTTGTCGAGATACGCCATCTCCCCCGCCTGTCCGGCGGCAAGCCAGGTCCTGAAATAATCCGCGTAGTTCGAGGCTTGCGCGCCGGCGATTCCCACGAGATCGAATCCCAACTCCTTCGCGCGCCGCTTGATTTGGTGCGCGATCGCAAATCCGGTCACGGCATGCTCCGCTGCCGAAATCGCGTCAGCTCGGCTTCGACGGAAAGCATCGGCAGATCAGTCTGAATCGCGTTGGTGCCCAGCGTGTTGATATTCGTCAGCCCCATGCCGGGATTATACGCGGGCGTGGCGCCAACCGCCGTGGAAGAAGCGAAGGAAAACGAGCAAGCCGCGGATGGAGAGTTCAGTCGCCAGCACAATCCAGATCGCGCCCAGTCCCAGCTTCAGCCAGTAGCCGACGATGATCGCCCCGGTCAGGCGGATGCCGATGACGGTCGCAAGATTCAGCACCATGACCCAGATGGTATCCCCCGCGCCGCGAAGCGCGCCGGCGAAGATAATCGCCGCCGCAAAACCCGGCTGGGTGAACGCGGTGATGAACAGGCACGTCGCCGCCAGGCTCGCAACGTGCGGATCGTTCGTCATCACATGCGCGAGGTTGCGACCAAAAAGGATGAAGACCACGCCGCCCAGCGCCATGATTCCCCCGCCGACGCCATACGACAGATACGCGGCCCGACGGGCGCGATCGGGATCGTTCATGCCGAGCGACTGCCCGACGAGCGTCGCCGCGGCCGTCGCGATGCCGAAGCCGATCATGTAGCTGATCGCTTCCACGCGCACGGCGATGATGTGCGCCGCCGACATGACCGCCGTCGAATCCGCATGGTTGATCACCATGATCACCAGGAATTGCGCAATCCAGGTCAGCAGCGTTTCAGTGCCGCTGGGGATGCCGATGCGGAAGATGCGTTTGAGGGTCGTCCAGTGCGGCCTGAGGCGGTGGGTATAAAGCCGCAGCTTGCCGCGACCGCTCAGCAATACGCCGAACATAATGAATCCGCCACAGACGTAGGCGATGATCGTGCCGATCGCGATGCCGCGAAATCCCATCACCGGCAGGCCAAACCACCCACGGGCGAGCGCGGTGCTGAAGCCCATGTTGATCAGATCGACGATGATGAGCGAGATCGCCGGCGTCACCGAATCGCCAGCGCCACGAAGGCAAGCGCCCGCCGCGTACATTAGAACGCTGAACGGCAGCGAAAGGCTGAGAATGCGGATGTAATACAGCGCATAGGTGTGTGCCGTTCCCTCAAGACCGGTCATCGCGGCAATCGGAACCGCCAGGACGATGAACAGCACCGCAACCAGCGCGCCGGTAAGAATCGATGCGGTGACGGACTGCCCGCAGACGCTGTTGGCCAGCGAATTGTGCTTGGCGCCGATCGCGCGAGAGATGATCGCCGTGCTGCCGACGCCGATCGCGCCGGCGATCAAACCGATGAGCCACAGGATGTACGCAACCGTTCCGACGGCGGCGGTGGCCGCAGGCGCGTCGGTCGGCAAATGGCTGGCCAAAAACACGTCGGTCAGCCCCACCATCATGTGGAGCATGTTTTCGACGACGATCGGGAACGCCAGCATCAGCAGCGACACAATCAGCGCGCGCTGAGGCTGAGCAGTGCGCGCTGGTTGTGCCAAAATGCTCATTGAACTCCGCCGCCCCCGCTGAGCCGCGCCTCTACCGACGGCCCATCAGGTTCTTGATGATGAATCGTTCCAGGCCCTCGTAATCACGCACGTCAACGTAGCTTTTCCACGCATTGCGATCGATGGAGTGAACCAGATCGACCAGGTCGAGGAAGATCTCCTTCGAATGCTTCAGATGCAGCGTCGCCTTGTCGGCGTTCTGCGTGCGCATCGCCTTGACGTCGAGGCCGATCACTTCGCCGGCTTTTCCGTAGCCGTTGCGAACGAGGACATCCACCTGGTTGAACGCGCGGCGCAGATCGACCGCGCCGAAGGCTTTGTCCTGGTCGTATTTTAGGCCGTTCTGGTCGTTAAGGTGCACGCCCCACAGTTTCTTGTGGAACAGCGCGTAAGCCATCTCGTCGCTTGGATCGAGGCCCGCGAGAATTGTGTGGGCTGATTCGATCAATACTCCTACGCGCGACGGATCGGATGACTTGTACGCGAGCGCCAGGAAGTGACCCGTCGTCGGCAAGTACATCAAATCCATCGGCTCATTTGGCTTCATCTCGCCGAGGATGCGAATCTTCTTGTCGTATTCGAGCATCGCATTCAGGAAATCGAGCATGCGATTGAACGAGGTTGTCGCATCCTTCGATTCGCGAACGTAGGTGCCTTCGCGGGCCGGCCACCAGACGAAACGCTCGGTGCCAAGCTCACGTGCGACATCAATGCAGCGTTTGCCGCGCTCGGTAGCCCACTGCCGATCGGCGGCGTTGTTGCTCGTCACCGGGCCGTCGATTCCGTGCGAATGTTCCCAATGCCGTGGCGCGCAGATCTCGGCTTTCAGGCCATGATCATCCAGCAGCTTCCTGATCTCGCGCGCCTTCTTCTGACGATCGCTCGGCGAGAAATCATCCGGCACGGCATCGTCATCGTGAAACTGCACATATTCGAAACCGAGGTCTTTGAATGCCTTGAGCTTGTCGGCAAACGTTCGCTCATCGCGTACCGGCGGGCCGAATGGATCAGCGCCGGAATGAATATTCCACGGGCCGGCCGAAAACTTGAAATCCTGCTTGGTGCTCCACGCCGCGTTTGACATTGAACGTCTCCTTCTCGCCTGATTGAAACCGGCAGTTTAGTTGCGTTGCTGCTGAGCCGCCACGGCTTCGATCCAGTCCCAGTCGATCGACGCGGGATTCGGAATCGTCGGCAACTTTGGCGTCACAAGGTGTGGATACTTCTGAAACGCACCGCAGTTGAAGAGAACGACCTGTTCATCCGGATGAATCCACCCTTCGCCAGCGAGCTTTTTCGCAGCAGAGATGCACGCCGACGATTCCGGGCAAAAACTGATTCCCTCGGCGGCGATGCCGCGATTCATCCAGTGTAGAATCTCGTCGTCGGAAACCGCGATGGCCGTTCCGTTGCTCTCGCGGATCGCATCGAGCATCAGGAAATCGCCGACGGCGACGGGAACGCGCAAGCCGCTGGCGATGGTGTGCGCGTTGGCGAATGGCTCGGCGAAACGTGAGCCGGCTTCAAAGGCGCGAACGATCGGGCGGCAACCGTCGGGTTGCACGGCGACCATTCGGGGCGGCTTTTCTGATTTGAGCCAGCCGAGTTCGCGCAGTTCGGCGAAGGCTTTCCACATGCCGATCAGTCCCGTTCCGCCGCCGGTCGGATAGAGGATGACGTCGGGCAGCTTCCAGCCGAGCTGCTCGGCCAGCTCGATGCCCATCGTCTTCTTTCCTTCGACACGGTAAGGCTCCTTCAGCGTGGAAAGATCGAACCACCCCATCGGCTTCATTCCCGCGCCGACGATCTTGCCACAGTCGTTGATCAAGCCGTCGACGAGAAACACATGCGCCCCGGCAACCGCAGCTTCGATCTGATTGATGATGGGTGTATCGCTCGGCATGAAGACGAACGCTTCGATGCCGGCCCGCGCCGCGTACGCCGCCGCCGCCCCACCGGCGTTACCCGCGGTGGGCAAAGCGATGCGTTTGACGCCGAAGCGTTTGCACATCGACATCGCGGTTGTCTGCCCGCGGCTCTTGAAGCTGCCGGTGGGAAGCTGAGATTCATCTTTGATCAGCAGGTTCTTAAGACCCAGCATCGCGCCAAGTCGATCGGCCCGCAGAATCGGCGACGAACCCTCGCCGAGCGAAACGATGTCGCTCGGATTTTCAACCGGCAACAACTCGCGATAACGCCACAGTGATTTATCGCGCGGCAGGAAATCAGCCGGCTTCACATCGCGGGCGATGCGCGGCAGGTCATATCGCACCAAAATCGGCCGACCCTGATGCAACTGGTGCGGCTGCGACGGATCGAGCTTCGCGCCGTCGATCGCGCCTTCAAGATGCGTAACGTAGCTGCTCATTGCGCCTCGGCGGCCGGAAGCATTTGGACGGTGATCGACGAACCCTCATCGCCGCCGTGATAAACGCGCTGCGTCGCGACCTGGAAATCCTCTGGCTTGGCGTGATAGATGTCGCAGAACTTCTGCGGGTTAATATCAGCCAGCGGGAACCACGTGCACTGCACCTGCACCATTACGCGATGGCCTTTGCGGAAGCAGTGATTGATGTCGGGCAGCACCCAATTCACATCGGTCGGCTTGTTGGGCTCGAACGCCTCGGGCTTGTCGTAGCCGTTGCGGAATTTGCCGCGGAAGATGTCGCCGCGAACGAGTTGCTGATAGCCGCCGAGCTCCACCGCGGCCGGCTGCGTGGTGGAAAGCTCGTTGGGATAGACGTCGATCACCTTGGCAACCCAATCTGAATCGGTGCCGCTGGTGGCGACGCGAAGATGAACCGAGATCGGGCCGGAGAGCGTCAGATCATCTTCAAGCGGCTTGGTTTGATAAACTAACACGTCGGGCCGGCGGGCGGCAAAACGTTGATCGGCATCCATGTAGTCGCGGGCGGCGCCGATGGTGATTCTGGGAAGGTCCGGGACGGGCTTGTGCGGGTCGGCGACGAAGCCGTCGCTCCCTTCAGTGGAAGCCTGGTCGAATCCGAGACCGCCGTCGGCCTGGAAGTAGAGCGTCTTTTGCGCGCTCCATTGGGGCGGCCAGGCGTCGTAGCGCCGCCACTGATTGGTGCCGGTCTCGAAAACGTATGCCTTGGGAAGTTTCGCCGATGATTCACCTTTCAGATGACTCTTCAAGAACGGCAACTCGATATTCTCGCGATAGAATTGCGCAGTTTTGGCCTGGAAGCTGACGTCGCCCAGGCGGTCACCATCGCCGCGCGACCAGCCGCCGTGAATCCATGGGCCCATGACGAGCGTGTTGGCGATGTCGGGGTTGTTCTTCTCAACCGATCGAAAAACGGCCAGCGTGCCGAACAAATCTTCCGCGTCGAACCATCCGCCGACGGTCATCACCGCTGTTTTCACATTCTTCAAATGGGGGCGGAGGTTGCGGCTCTTCCAGTATTCGTCGTACTGGCCGTGCTGCATCAGGTCTTCCCAGAAGCTGACGGTACCGTGGAAGTAACGCGTGTCGGCGTTCGAGAGCGAGCCCATGTCCTGATAGAACGCGTAACTGTCCTGGGTGCGAAAATTGAACGGCGTGGCGCGATCGCGAAGCGGATCTTCCAGCTTCTGGTGAAAGGTGTAGAGGAAGCCGAATGAGTCGGAGAGGAACAACGCGCCGTTGTGGTGAAAATCGTCGCCGACGAACCAGTCGCTGATCGGCGCCTGCGGCGAGGCGCATTTGAGCGCCGGGTGCGAATTGATCATCCCGGCGGCGGTGTAGAAGCCGGGATAGCTGATCCCCATCATGCCGACGTTTCCGTTGTTGTTGGGTACGTGTTTCACGAGCCAATCGATAGTGTCATACGCGTCGGTGGATTCGTCGATATCCTTGTTCGTCGGATGCTCGTCAAGTTGCGGCCGCATGTGGACGAATGTTCCTTCCGATCCGAATCGCCCGCGCACATCGGCGGTGACGAAGATGAACTTCTCCTTGCCGTAGTGAAGCAGCGGGCCGGACAGCGTGTCGGGATAGAGATCTTCGCCGTAGGGACGAGCGCTGTATGGCGTGCGCGTGAGGACGATCGGATACTTCTGCGAATCGTCCTTTGGCGCGTAGACCGAAACGAACAGCTTCGTCCCATCGCGAACCGGAAAGCGATACTCCGATTTCGTGTAATTCTCGCGAACGTAGGCCGGATCGACATCGGCTTTCGCGAGAGCCGACAGCGCCACGACGACAAGGCATATCCCTCGGACAAGCATTTGCTTCACCCTTGAATTAGAACCTCTTTGTCTGACTTCGCGAGTATCTGCCGAGCGCGATCGATGACCATCCGCGGCGTGACCTCGCGCATGCACTGATGATTGAACGGACAGTCCCGCAACTTGCGGAGATAACACGGAGAGCATGGCAAATCCACGCGCACGACCGAATCGGGCTGTCCGTAGGGGCCGACCCAGACGGGATCGGTCGGACCGAAGATCGCGACCACCGGCGTGCCCAACGCGGCGGCCAGATGCATCGGGCCGGAATCGTTGGTGACGCAAAGCCGGGCGCGGTGAATCAGTTCGGCCAGTTCGGGCAGGGACGTTTTCCCCGCCAGATCGACCGCTTCCGGCAACTCGTTTTTGATTTGTGAGCATACCGCCCGATCGCGGCCGGCGCCGATCAGGCCGACGCTCCACCCCTCGGAATGAAACTGCCGCCCCACCTCGGCAAAGTGCGATGGAATCCAATGCTTTGTTTCCCATATGGTTCCGGGCGCGAGCAGAAGAAGCGGACTACCCGACAGGCCGGAAGATTCCAGAACCGCCGCCACCTTCTCACGGGCGGATTCATCGATTCGAAGATCAAAACGCGGCGTTGATTCTGGGAGGCCGAGCAATTCGCTAAGCCACAGGTAGCGATCAATCGCATGGGCATCGAGCGTCGGGATCGGAATGCGGTGGGTGTACGCGATCCACGAGCCTTCGCGCGCGCCCTGCCACGCGTGATCGAACGTGTCTTCGGTTAGCTGACGTCCAAGTTTTCGGACACGCTTGCGGGGGCGATCGAAGCCGATGCGCGTGGGGGCGGCGGTGGCCAGTGCGAACATCGCCGAGCGAAATTGGCCGTGAAGGTCGATCACCAGGTCGTAGTTGGCGTAGCGAAGGTCGGAAAACATCTTCACCAGACCGGCCGGCGATGACCAGTCTTTCCAGGGCTTTCCATATGCCTGGCGCTCGAAAAGCACGACATTCGACAACGCGGGATGATTTCGCACCAACTCCGCGTTATGCGGGGTGAGCATCCAGTCAATTTGCGCGTCTGGATAGCGCGACCGAAGCCGATCGAGCACGGGAAGCACGTGAATCACGTCCCCCACCGCCGACGGCTTGATCAGAAGGATTCGCTGAAATTCGTTGTTCCGCGGGTCGCTGATTCGCAAACATTGCCTTGAATATTGACGTGCCGTAACGGTACACGCATCGCGGCGGATGCTCAATTCGCGCGCGGCAAAGACAGCCGCGAACAAGCCGGTATAATCCGCCGACCGCATGCACGTACTCTATATCCACCAGAACTTCCCGGCCCAGTTTGGGCACATCGCGTGGCACCTTTCGCGACAGCGGGGATGGAAATGCACGTTCGTCAGTGAGACGCCGGGCGGCGTCATTGAAGGACTTGAGAAAGTGCAATACTCGCGCAACGGCGGCGCAACGGAGTACACGCACTTCTGTTCGCGAACCTTCGAAAACGCGATTTGCAATTGCGACGGCGTCTACAAAGTGCTGCTGTCTCGCCCGGACATTCGGCCGGATTTGATCGTGGGACACAGCGGCTTCGGCAGCACATTGTTCCTGCGGGATTTGTATCCAGGCGTGCCGATCGTCAACCTGTTTGAATATTATTACCGCCCGCGGCATCCCGAGAGCGACATGGGGTATCGGCATGATCTTGGGTGGAAGCTGCCGGATATGTTTTATCTGCGAGCACGGAGTCGCAACGCGATGATCCTGCTCGATCTGGACGCCTGCTCGCTGGGGTATTGCCCGACCGAGTTTCAGCGATCGACATTTCCCACGAATGTAAGCCAAAAGCTGCGCGTGATCTTCGATGGGATCGAACGGAGCGTTTATCACGGGCACAACGAAGCGCATCGGCCACCGATCGCAGAACGCCGGCAGCGGATGATCGCTGGCGTCAGCATTCCGTCGAGCACGCGTATCGTGACGTACGTGGCTCGCGGGTTTGAATCGATGCGGTGCTTTGATCTGTTCATGAAGGCGGCGCAGAAGATCGCCGAGCGTTTCCCGGATGCGATCTTCATGGTCGTCGGCGCGGATCGCATCGCCTACGGCGGCGACGAAACATTTTTGCCGCCGAAGACGACGTTCAAGCAGTGGACGCTTTCTCAGCAGAATTTTGATCTGTCGCGATTCAGGTTTCTCGGCACGATTGTTCCATCTGATTTGGCGCTGCTGCTGGCGGCCTCCGATCTGCACATCTACATGACCGTTCCTTTCGTACTGTCGTGGAGCATGATGAACGCAATGAGCTGCGGCGCCGTTGTGCTTGGGTCGGATACCGCTCCGGTACGTGAGATGATTCGCGATGGAGAAAACGGATTGTTGGCGGATCTGTTCGACACCGAGGCATTTGCGGCGCGAGCCGTCGATGTGCTGCAAGATCCCGGCGCGTTTCGACCGCTGGGTCGGGCTGCGGAGCGCATGATCGCCGAGCGATACAGCCTGGAAGCGGTGTTGCCGCGGATGCTGAAGCTCTACGAGGAGGCGGCTTCGTCGCCGCGAAACTTGAGCTGATTACCGAGCCGCCATTGATTGGCGCGTTTCAAGATGGCCCCATCCCTCGGGCGCGACGGCCACGCGCTGCACGCGCTTTCCGATGCGGCAGAAAACTTCATATGGAATCGTGTTGCTCCACTGCGCCAGCGCGTAAGCACTCACTGGCGAAAGCGGATCATTATCGAGCAGCGTCACGTCATCGCCTAGCTGCGCCTGCGGAACTTCGCCTAAATCGACCGTAAGCATGTCCATGCTGACATTGCCAACCACTGGCGCGGGCTTGCCGTGAATGAGAACGACGGCGTTGTTGCCATAAGCGCGGGGGTAGCCGTCCGCGTAGCCACAGGGAACGAGACCGATGCGCGTGTCGCGGGGAGCGCGCCAGTTGAGCCCATAGCCGACACCGACCCCACGACGAATCGAGCGGATGTGAATGATCGGCGCGAGCCATTTCATGACCGGACGTAGCGCTCGGCGAACATCGGGCTGGCCGGTAGGGTCGATCCCGTACAGCGAGATTCCAGGCCGGACCATCTCCATGTGCGATGCCGGGAGAAAGAAGATCGCCCCTGAATTGGCGACGTGCCGCAGCACCTTTCCCTGGAAGGCTTCGGCGTACGGGTCGGTCGCCTGGCGGAAGCGCGCGAACTGATCAAGCGAGTGGGCGCTATGCGGCTGCTCGGCGTTGGAAAAGTGCGAGCAGATCCCAACCAGGCGCAGTGAAGGCCGCGAGTCGATCTTGTGCAGAAGTTCGTGGAGTTGCGAAACACAAACGCCGGCGCGGGACATCCCCGTGTCGACCATCACCTGCACCGAGACGCGCTTCTGGCAGGCAAGCGCAATACGCGACAGATCTTCCGCGGCCGCGGTGCTGCAGACCGTGAGCACCCACCCCTGTCGAATGGCGTCCTCGAATTTTGAACGCTGGCGGCCGAGAAATGCATTTTCGATTGGCCGGAAGACGATCACCGGCACACGGATTTCAGGAAGTGCCGCTGCTTCGTCAATGCTCGCAACAGCGACGGAATCGACCGCGGGTGAATCAGATTGATCGGCCGAGAAATTGCACAGCGCATCGGCAACGATCGACGCATCGTGCCCGTAAGCGTCTGCCTTGAGAATGGCGCAGATTCGCGTGCCTTCCGGCAGCGTTTTGCGGATCAGACCGGCGTTGTGCAGGAGAGCCGAGCGGGAAATGAGCAACCGCGGTTCGCCGAGGGATTGTTTCGCGTCCATGCGAAAAGCGACTCCTTCGATGAGATAAGAACTGTCGTTCGAAAATTTCGAACGGGCATTCAACGTGAACGTCGATCAGCCGGCCGCGAGTATATCAACTGAAGCGCAAAGCAAAAGTCCAACTTCTTTTCGTGGCATCCCTCGGCAGATCTTGCGCCGCACACAACGGTGAAGAGCGCTTTGTTTCATGTGTCCGGTTGTTTAGACGTTGTGGCGACACATTAGGTTCGAATGGCGCCAATATATTCTTGACGGGTTGTCGCGGCGGTCGCCGACTTGTCGGCGTGGGGCACGAGCCGTATGATCCGGTTTCGTATCCCCCGTGCAGCGTGTCCAGCGGAGAACCTAGTGGCGAAGTCTGAAGCGATTGAAGTTGAAGCGACCGTGACCACCGCATTGCCCAACGCAATGTTCAAGCTCAAGCTGGACAACTCCAATCACGAAATCCTGGGTATTGTCTCCGGGAAAATGCGCAAGCACTTCATCCGCATCCTGCCTGGCGATCGCGTGAAAGTTCAGCTTTCCCCCTACGACCTGACTCGGGGTCGCATTGTCTTCCGCCAGAAGTAAGCCACGCTTAGTTACTTGCCTGTCGCAAAATCGCCGCACTTTGAACCGTTTCTGAATCGCTGACCAGCGTTTGAACAAATTCCCGGTTTCGTTCAGGTGACAGCGGAGTGTACTTGGCAACGCCGATTGCGAGCAAATCTCCATTTGCGTTGTGAACCGTGGCATCGGTTTCGATGAGTCGAGCCCGCGCCGAAGAGATGGCGGCACGAATTGACAGCCGTTCTCCCACCGCCACCGGCTTTTTGAATCGGACGGTCAGCTCGCCGCAGACGCAGAACCGTTTTCCCGACCACGTAGCGGCCCACACCATCGCTTCGTCAAGAATTGTTGCAATCACGCCGCCGTGAACGATGCCTTCGAACCCGATGTCGGTTTGATGGGCCGTGTAGTTGCAGGTGACGACGGATGTCTCAGGATCAACGTGCAGATCCAACCGATGGCCGCGAGGATTATCGCGACCGCAGACCAGACAACCTGCCGTGTGGGGAAGCGGGATCGAAGGCATGGCGGATTTTAGCCGGCGTCATGTAGAGGTCTGTAGCGGCGGGGTTCAGACCGATATCACCTCGGCAGCCGCGGCCAGAGCGGCGGCAGCTTCCTCGGCCTGCTGATTCATGCGCCAAAGGACATAGAGCGATGAGAACCCCACGTAGAAGTAACCGCCGGCGAAGATCATCAGGAACGGAATCGTGGAGTATCCGAACCCGTACCACAGGCTGATGAGAATGCAGGTGGTCATGTAAAGGCCGAATGCCACCTCAAGGATCGGAAGCCAAAGCTTCTTGACCGTAAACGTGCGGGCCTGGCGCCAGCGGGTCGTGCTGCCGGTGATTCCGTATTTTGGCGTGCGGACAAACTCGGCGGGCTTGCGACGAATCGCACACCAGATGGCTTCGAAGACCGCCTTGGTGTTATTTAAACCCACGCCAACGCCAAGCGCCATCAATACGGGCAGATAGAGAACGGTCTTCCAGCCCGCGAGTTTGCCAAGCAATTCACGCTGGGCAAAGACAAAGAACGTGCTCGCCGAGCAGGTGGCCAGAATGAACAGGCTCGCGCTGAACAGGTAGTGACCCCAAACATGCTCCTTCAGCGGAGCGTTGATGTGGTGGTAGTAGCCGAAGAAGACCGGATACATCAGCAGCGTCAGCACGACCATCAGCGGATAGACGATGGTGTTGGTCAGATGGAAAAACGCTTCAAGCTTGATGCGATACGACAAATGCCGCGATTGCAGGATGCGATAGAGCAGCTTACAGGCGGTTTGCATGGAACCTTTTGTCCAGCGGTGCGCTTGCTGCTTAAAGCTGATCATCTCCGGCGGAAGCTCTGCCGGTGCACAGACCTGGGGCAGATACACGAACTGCCAACCCTTCATTTGGGCCCGATAGCTGAGGTCGAGATCTTCGGTGAGCGTGTCATGTTCCCAACCGCCGGCATCATCAATGGTTGAGCGGCGCCAAATGCCCGCCGTCCCGTTGAAGTGCATAAACCGGCCGCTGCGATTACGAGCCGTATGCTCGATGACAAAGTGCCCATCCAGGAAGATCGCCTGGCTCTTGGTCAGTAGCGATGCATCACGATTGAGGTGATCCCAGCGCACCTGCACCATGCCGACTTTGTCGTCAGTGAAATATTGAACGACGTTCTGCAGGATATCCCGCGGCGGAACGAAGTCCGCATCAAAGATCGCAATAAAGTCGCCAGTCGCCTCCGGCAGTGCGTCAGCCAGCGCGCCGGCTTTGTAGCCGACGCGATCAGTGCGATGAATGTACTTGATCGGATAGCCCTTGGCGGCCCAGTAGTCGCAAGCCGCCTTGGCAATATCGGCTGAGTGATCGGTGCTGTCATCCAGTACCTGTATCTCCAGTCGATCCAAGGGGTAATCAATCTGACAGGTGGCGCGGATGATTCGCTCCGCGACCACATCCTCGTTGAACATCGGCAACTGCACCGTCACCCGCGGGAGCACCTTGAAGCTGCTCTTGGGCTGATAGACAATGTTGCGGTACTTAATATACAGGTAGACGAGGATGTATCGATGCAAGCCGTAGAACGCGATGATCAGCAGCAGCGCTACGTAAACGCTTAGCAAGGCGTGCTGAATGAAGGAAGGCTGATCAAGTATTGCGTGTATGTTACGTGCGCTATCCATGTGTGTAATGGCGGTTGGCTCCATCCAGGCCTCACCCGGCTCCTCTGTGGTTCCCGTCTTACTCGCTGGAAGCAGCCCCGACTGTGAGACCACGGATTGTAAGACTGGTGGCAATAATGTCAAACATGCATTGGCTTTAGCGTCATACCGTACGGCGTTTGCGTGGCCGAACTGTCACTCGATTGGTCATGCGGGGAGGCAGTATCGCATACTGTTGAAGTCGCGGCCAGTGGTAAAACGTTGCCAAGCGCGCGGAATTGTGCAGATGCGGTAGAATGCGTGGATTATCATGAGCGAATCGGGGCTTCGTCGCCATTCTCGACCGAAAGCGAACGCCGCGCTGCTGATATCGGCCGCGGATCAGCCGCCCCGTCGCGTTGAGCTGGACCGCGAACGCATGACGCTGGGTCGCGACGAAACGTGCGATATTCCGCTAACCGGCACAACAATCTCGCGACGACACGCGGAGATATTTTCCGATCCATTTGGGCGCTGGTGGGTGCGCGACCTGGGAAGTCGCAACGGCGTGTACCTCGACGGACAGCGTGTTGCAGAGCGCGCGCTTCGCGCGGGCGATCTGCTTCGCATCGGCGAGTTTGGCGTCGCGCTGGAGCAAATTGAATCGCGTCACGGGCGGCAGACGCCCGGGTCAACGCTTTTCGTCTCCCGCGAAGACGATGTGCTGGTGAGCCTTCAGGAGATGGAGCCGCCGAAGATCGCGGCGGAGCATCTTTCGACCCTCATTAGTTTCGGTCGCGAACTGGTGAACGTCGACGACGAGGCCGAACGCCGAGTGCGATTGTGCGGGCTGCTTTTGAAGCCCGAATTCGGCGCGCAATTCGCGCTGCTGGTGAGCATATCCGACGAGCAGGAGCCGCAGACGCTCGCCGGGCCATTCTTTGCGAAAGAAGGTTCGCCCGAGCCGCATATCTCTCGACGGTGTTTAGACGCGGTGCGGCGTACCGGTCGCTCAACTTTGGCCAGCTCTCAGATCGTCGGCCCCGAGGTTTTGAAGATGAGCATCGTCATGGGCCCGGCTCAGGCGTCGTCGGCCGCCGCCTGTCCGCTGAGCTTCGGCGGCGAGTCACGCATTCTGTATGTCGGGCTTCCCCCTGAACGCGCCAATGCCGAGTGGCTCGCGATCGTATCGCTGGCCGCCGAGCAGTTTCGCACCGCTGAAGCGGCGTGGCTTTCGCGCCAGCAAGCTGTTTTGCACGCGTCGATCGAGCAGGAGCTCGAACAGGCGACGCAATTGCAGCGGCAACTCATACCGCGCGATGTTGAGATCGCGGGAGTAGAGGTTGCGATTGCGTTTCGACCATGCCGTTGGGTTGCGGGAGATTATGCCGGCGCGCGGGCTCTTGCTGATGGCCGCGTGTTGCTCACGGTGGCCGACGTGTGCGGCAAAGGAATGCCGGCCGCGCTGGTGGCCTCGTCAGTTCATACGATGCTCTTCGCGTCACTTCGCAGCGGAGCGGAATTATGCGAGCTGATGGCGGCGCTGAACGCCTATCTCGGGGAGACATTGGGGACGCATCGATTTGTAACCATGGTTTGCTGCCTGTTCGATCCGGCAAGCGGCAGAATCGACTACGCCAACGCCGGCCATCCACCCGCATTGGTCTTGCGACCGGGCCACTCACCGCGCGAGCTTGGCCACTCACACAGCCTGCCATTGGGCGTCAGTGACGACGAATGCATATGTCAATCGGACCAACTGGAAGCGGGGGACGTTTTGGCTTTCTATACTGACGGCCTGTCAGAGCTGCGCGATCCGAGTGGCCAGATGCTTGGTATTCAAGGTATCGGCAGTCTGATGTCGGACGAGCTCAACTTGAATGCGAATGTTTCACTGCGGAGCCTGGCTCAATCGATCGATATACGGCTCGACGCCGCTCGCGACGGAATGATGGCTCAGGACGATATGACGCTGTTGTTAGCGCGGCGACGGTGAGGCCGAATCCCCAATCGCCTTGTTTTTGCCTTTTTTGGCCTGCTTTCTCAGCTCCAAGTCTCTGGCAATCTTCTGGCATTACCTTTGCACATCAGGTCGGTGAACGGAGGACGGCTAAGCCTTCCGCCGCCAACGAGACGCGTGTGCGTCTTGGGGCGTTGCGCGTGGCGGACCGTCCAGCAGAAGGAGTTCTGTCATGAAGGCGCTTTGCACACTCGCGTTTGCTGCATTGTTGTTTGGTGGTATCGCCCTCACCACTGGTTGCGAAACGTCGCACTCGGAAACCGATAAGCCGGGCCTGCTCGGCGGCAACACGCACGAGGAGACCACGACCACGAAGAACCCGATCACGGGTGACGTGAGCACGAACCACACCGAGCAAAAGAGCAATTAGGCTCTCCCTGGATCTGAATCGCTATATGTTCGAGCCACGCAGCGCGCTATTGCACGCCGCGTGGTTCTTTTGATGTGGGAAGTATGTTCAAGGCGAATCCGTCGAAATTGCCGAACTAAAGGCGCTCCAGGAAAGTTAATTATCATCGCCGATAGGGCGCCTCATGTTGTGCTCGCGACCGAAGCTGGCGGCAATTTTCCCAAAGCTTCGCGGGCGGGCGCGAAATTAGGATCGAGCGCCAGCGCCGTCTCGAAACAAGAACGTGCTTCGGCCGGTCGATTCAACTGCAATTGGATCATCCCCAGCACCATCTGCGTCGCGGCGCTCCGCGGGTCAAGTTGCGCCGCCAGGCGGCAGCGATCGAGCGCTTCCTGGGCGCGCCCGAGCTGCGCCAGAACGACGCTGAGAACCGTGAGCAGCTCCGGGTCGTTCGGCCGCAGCGATACGGCAACGGCGAACTGCTCATGCGATTCGTTTATTCGGCCGAGGCGTCGATAAAATTCGCCCAGGTTCCGGCGGTAGTTTGGCTCCCGGGGCTGTAGCTCGACCGCGAGCTTCAGGGTGTGCAGGGCGTCGACGGGCACGCCGAGTTCCCATTCCAGCCGGCTTATTTGGTTGTACACCTCTGCGTTGCGCGGCTCAGCGCGCATGACGCAATGCAGCACTTCTTTGGCTTCGGTATAGCGCGACTCGGCACGATATTGATTGGCAAGCTGAAAATACTCGGGAACGGTCAGGCCGGCCGGCACGCATGTCTTGTAGCGATGCACGGCTTCTCGCGCGACTCGTTCGACCCCCTCAATGCCCTCCTTGTCGTACACGCGAGCAAGCACCGTGTAGTGATCGTTGAACTCAACGCCCCCCGCGCTGTGCCAAACGCGCTTGCCGATCAGCGACTTGCCGATGCGGATGTCATCTTCGAGCTGGCGCCGGCGTGCTTCTTCCTCAGGCGTCATCCGCACGACTTCGCAGGCATCGTCCGGGATGACCAGAACCTGTGCGTAGGCGTCGCCTTTGCGGAAGATGTGGCACTGGCCTGGGAATGGAATCTTGAAGACCATGAACAACTTCTTGGGCCACCATTCACTTTGTACATGCCCATACATCGCCGCTGGAGCGGCACCGGTTGTATCGGAAAAAAATCTCGGATGCGGCTCGGTCCGCAGCACGTAGCCGGGCGGCGCCTGGATATCCAGCCCGGTTGCAAAGAGATAGTTCTGCGATGGCGGCGGCGCGGATAGCGTGAAGTTCATTGGCCCGTGCGACCCGTCGGGATCGACGTTCCGATCCCATTCGATTCGAATCCTTCCGTTGTCGTTGAAGATCTTGGTTTCTGTCTCGTGCGAGTAGATCAATTCCACCCCATGCGTGCAGCCGGACACATGGAGCGGGCAATGCCATGGCTGCGGCTGCGACCCGTTCTCTTTTTTCAGCTCAGGAGACCCGGCCCAGGTTTCAAAAGACACCTTCGGCACTCGCGGCCCCATCACGCCGCCGCTGGTGCGATATTTGATTTCCAACTTCGCCATGCCCTGTGCGCTGAAATGCGTGCGCGGTTTTTGCCAGACCCGGAATTAAGAGATGTGAACCGGTCTATCTTAACATGTGATTTTCGAGCGCCAATCCACGTCCGAATAACCTGATGGCGGTGGATTATCGGTTCGACCGACGCGATCGGATTTTTTTGACCTCCAGGCAAGCGAATCGTACATCAAATCTCGACTGGCCTGCTTAACGCGGGCTGGTGAAGTGAGGATCCCCGACAAGGGTTAAGCCGTCGTAAGGCGGCGTCGGATCGGAAGATCCGGCTTATCAACGCGATTGCTGGGAGCAAGGACGTTGGTGATGCGCAAAGCGTCCGATCCTGGGAAACCAGGACCGAGGGCGTTGCCGAAAGGATGCTCTGCAAGTGAACCAGCGAGAGGCGGAGCTTCTCCAAAATTGCGAGGCCAGCTTTCGAAAGAAGGCGACGCCTTGGACGAGAAGCGGAGCTTCTCCTACGAAAAGTTTAACTTTTCCCGGCGGGAAGGATTCCTGCCGATCTGTTCACGAGCTGTCTTATCGGTCCTCCTTCCTCGGCGCCTTGGGTTTTGACACTCGGAGCGCCGCGGGAAACCGCGGCGCTCCGCCGGGTCAAACACCCTCGGATTAAGTTGGATTCCGCGTGCGTCGATGCATTGTGCATCAACGCCTGATGCTTAACGGCATCGGCGGGCGCAACGTGCGATCCGTTTGACGAAAGGAGGCGGAGTTGACGCACCGCCGGCTTTGTGGCCGGCACTTGTGCAGGGATCGCCATAACGCGTCCCCATGCTGCAAGGCATCTGCGTCGTAAACCCGCGCCGTGCATCGACCGAATTCGCGCAAAGCCATGGTTGGCCAGCGCAGTCTCAAGGCAGTCCGATTACTGGAGGCAGAATATGTTCTCGCAACGCGTTAAAAAGGGCTTCACGCTCATCGAAATTTTGATCGTCGTGATCATCCTGGGCATTCTGGCTGCGATCGTCATTCCGCAGTTCAGCAACGCCAGCACCTCGGCCAAGACCAGCGCCGTGACGAGCACCGCTCAGTCGCTGCGCAGCCAGGTGGCGCTCTACAAGCTGCAGCACAACGACACGTTGCCGGCCGCTGCGACGTTCTGGACGTTGATGACGACCCAGACCGACCAGAACGGCGTGGCGTACACCACGGCCAGCACGTCGGGCCCGTTCGGCCCGTACATGCAGTCGACGCCGAGCAACGCGCTCAACTCGCTCTCGACCGTGACCGACGTTCCGGGCGCTTTGTATCCGGGAGCTGCCGCTGCAGCCACCGGCTGGGCTTATGACTACAACAGCGGCACCGGTTCGGGCCGCGTCTATGGCACCGGCACCAACAGCCTGATCCTCGTCGGCCCCTAAGTGCTGATTGCTTCGAATCATCTCCGGCCGGTGGGCTAACGCTCGCCGGCCGGATTCGTGTTATGAGTTTGATCTGACGTTTCTTACGCAAGTTACTGAATCGAATCGTATGTTTGGGTGTGTCTCAACGGAGGAGCCATTCGTGAAATCGTCAAAAACCCTCGGTATTGTAATTGTTCTGCAAGCCATCCTGATGGCCGGCTTATGGCTCAGCTCAGCAAGCTCAAAAGCCCAGGCGGATGTCCCGGTCTCGAACCCGAGCGAGCGCCAGCTTGCGATGCTGGATGAGCTGCGCAATCTGAACAGCAAGCTGGATCAGCTCAACAAGCTGCTGTCGGACGGAAAGCTGGAAGTCAAAGTCACCCGCGTCGACATCAAGCGATAAGTCGAGTACGGGTCTGTGACATGGGCTTCCAGCCCATGCAAACCAAGTTCACGTTCAAAGGACGCGCCAAGTCAACAACAGAAAACTTGCCGTCTCGGCTCGTGTTGAAAGCATAAGAGCGCTGCGCTTCAAGTTGAGACAGCTGAGTTAGTGCACGAGTAGAAGGTTGATGAGCGCTTCGCACGGCCAAGATGGCCGTGTCACGGACACAGATCCGGAGTCAGCTATGTGCAAATTCAAGCCTTATCGCGAGTCTGGTCGCGGCTTCACGCTGATCGAGATTCTCATGGTCGTCGTGATCATGGGGATCGCCGCGGCGATTATCGTGCCGCAGATGGCGCCGCGCAATGACTTGCAATGCGCCTCGGCGGCGCGCTCGCTCATGGGCGACTTGCTGTATGCCCAGAGCCGATCGATAGCGTTGGGCCAGATGCAATACGTGCAATTCAACACGTCGACCAATACGTATCAGGTGCTCGACACGATTTCGCCGAACCACGTCATCACACATCCGGTCAATCAGACGCCGTACACTGTCACCACGGGAACGGGCTCTCTGCCTAACGTGGCGATCAATTCCGCGAGCTTCGATAGCAATACAACGGTGGCATTTGATTCGATGGGCATACCCTACTCCTGGACATCTGGCACGGGGCCGGTTGCATTATCAGCCGGGTCAGTCATCTTTAAGGCCGGCGCCAATACGAAGACCGTGACGATTTCCCCCTTCAGCGGCGAGATCAAGATCAACTAACGAACGCCGGCATAGACTTTCTCCAGCGCTTCCACCATCACCGACGTATCAAACCGAGCCAGCGCGAACTCGCGGCCGGCCGACCCCATCTGCTGACGCAGGCGCGCAGCAGGCAGCAGTTTTTCCAGCATTTGCCGCAGCGCGGCTCGATCGAACGGAGCGATGGCAAAACCAGTTTTGCCTTCGATGAGCGCTTCGCGGTTGCCGTCAATGTCATAAGTGACGACGGGCTTTCCCGCGAGCGAACCCTGCGGAAGCGCCCGCGCCAATCCTTCGCGTCGTGACGGATGCACAAGGATGTCCATCGCGCCGGTCAGTTCCGGAATTCGCGTCGGTGAAACCAGGCCGGTAAGGATGAAGCGATCGGTCAATCCCATTTCGCTGATCCGCCGCTCGAATTGCGGACGAAGCAGGCCATCGCCGATCCACAAAAATCGCAGGTTCGGATGCCTGACGCACAGATCAGGAGCCATGTCGAGCAAGTCGGCGTGGCCTTTGAGGTGAAACAGTCGTGCGATCGTGCCGACCGCGATGTGCTCCATTCGCAGGCCGAGCTGTCGACGAATTTCTTCGCGCGGGACCGGCGGATTGATGAACGGAGCGGTGTTCATTCCGCTGTAAACCGTTACATATTGCTCCGGCTTGCCAATGCCGGCCGCCAGAGATTGGTCGCGCATCGCGTCTGCCACGCACACGATGCGCTGGCACTTGCGCGCTGCGCGACGCTCGGCGAATCTGTAAAATCCGTTGACGAGGCGAGACGCCGACGCGGTAAACGCCAGGCCGTGAATCGTATGAATGATCGCCGGCACGTTCGCCTTGGCGGCAGCGTAACGACCGATGATTCCCGCCTTGCTGCTGTGGGTATGGACGACGTCGGGCTTAAGCTGGCGAAAGCGACGAACCAGTTCGTGGTAAGCCGAGACGTCCTGGCCTGGCAAAATCGCCCGCCGCATCTGTTCGAGCACCTCAACGCGATAGCCGCCGTCGCGGGCGCGGTCGAGCAGCGATCCTTCCGGACCCAGCGACGGGCCTGTCAGCAGCGTCACCTGATGTCCGCGATCGTGCTGGCCTTCGCACGATAACAGCGTGTTCTCTTGCGCGCCGCCGACGATCAGGCGGGTAATCACGTGAACGATGTGCATGGGTCGAGCAATGATCGCGGCAGAGGTCGCTCACGCAAGGTGGTGAACGATTGCAAATTGACGGACCTAGTGAAACAGCTTTCCGAGCTTGCGGAACCACGAGCGGATGCGCCCCGGAGCCGGCGGCGATTCCAGCACACCAGTCGGACGTTCCGGACCCTCCGGCGAAAGTTTCCGATCGCGCGCGCCGTCGCGCTGATCGGAATGAACCTGCAATGCCAGATCAATCTGGGGCGAGCGGCGTCGACGCACCCCATCAATCTGCGGAGACTGAGGAGCCTCGGCTTCCTTGCGCCGCGCCTCGTCGTAAATCGAATCCCACGAGCTGGACACCAGTTCCGCGACCAATCCGCGAACATTCTCCTCGCCGTAGCTGGCGGGCTCTTGCGGACCCGGTCGCGGTTTGGGCAAATTCTCTGTATTGCGAACTGGACCGCGCGGCTGGAATTCAAAATCGGATATCGTTCCGGAAAGCGCTTCGAATGGGTCGGCCGGACGTTGCGAGCCGGATGGGGACGGAGCAGCGCCAGGAACAAATTCGCCCTCGAAGAATCGAAGCGTCGATTTGCCCATACGGATGACGTCGCCGTCTTCCAGGGCTTGACGTTCGACGACTTGGCCACCAATGCGGGTGCCGTTCTTGCTGCCCTCGTCGTTAATGAACCAATGGCCGTTGGCCTGCTTAATGGTGCAATGATGCCGGCTTAACAGGATATCACGGATGGAGATCGCGCAATCGGCCGCGCGACCGACCGATGCCTCTCCTTCCAACTTCAGGCGGCCAAGTTCCTGATCTTTATAGAAGTAAACGATATAGGCCATTGCTGAACCAGGTGCTCCGCCAGGCAAATTGTAGCCGGGATCGCACTGGGCGCACACAATAATTTATACGTTTGAACATGTGTTTTGGACCGGTTGGTCCGGACCCGGTCCACGACTGTTTTTCGGACAAATTGAAGCCAGTTCATCAATACCGCGGCTGGAGGTGTAAGGATTACTGGCAGGAAATCGACCAAAGGGAATCTTTAGCGCTAGCCGGGCGGTTATTAGATTAGGATATGGGGCGCGGTACTGTAGGACGGATCGAGGAATCATGCTGATCAAGAATCCGGATGACGTTCCCGCGAGCCAAATCACGCCGGAAAGCTCGTATGTCAATCGGCGCACGTTCATGCGGTTGGGCGTGCTGGGCGCGTCTGGGGTGGCGACGGGCGCTTTGTATCAATATCTGTCAAAACCCGGCAGCGCGCAAACAAAACCGCCGGCAATGCTCATCAACGTGGCGGCGACAACCCAGAACGCCGCGCAAGAGGGATTCACCACATCTGAGATAAAGACGCCTTACGATGCGATCACGAATTACAACAATTTCTACGAGTTCTCGCTGGATAAGGGCGGCGTGGCCGAAGCGGCGGCGGGATTTGTGACCAGGCCCTGGCAGGTGAGCATTGGCGGGTTGTGCGCGAAACCAAAAGTGTTCGACATCGACGATCTGCTGAAGGGCTTCCAGCAGGAAGAGCGAATCTATCGCATGCGCTGCGTCGAAGCGTGGTCGATGGTGATTCCGTGGGATGGGATTCCGCTGCAAAAGGTTTTGGCGGCGGTCGAGCCCCTGTCATCGGCCAGGTTCGTCGCGTTTGAGACGCTGCTCGATCCGAAGCGAATGCCTAATCAGAATGGCGCGTCACTCCCCTGGCCCTATGTCGAGGGGTTGCGGATGGACGAAGCACTGCATCCACTCACGCTGTTGGCGACCGGAATCTATGGCCGAGCGCTTCCGCCACAGGATGGCGCGCCAATTCGACTGGTGACGCCTTGGAAATATGGCTTCAAAGGCATCAAATCGATCGTGAAGATCACTCTCACCGACACGCAGCCCCCATGCACGTGGAACATCTCCGCCCCGGACGAATATGGCTTCTACGCGAACGTGAACCCCCAGGTCGATCACCCGCGCTGGACCCAATCGTACGAGACCCGTCATACCACGACCCAGGACCGGCGGCCGACGCTGATGTTCAACGGCTACGCCGATCAAGTCGCCAGTCTTTACAGCGGCCTCGATTTGCGAAAGAACTTCTAAAACGTGCCTTCAAAGAAAACCAATTACGTGCCATTCGACAAGGCGATTGTCATCATCAATGGCGTGATTCCCGCCGCGATTCTCGCGTGGGACGTGGAGTTCACGAACATTGTTGCGTCGCGCGAGTACGTGCTGCACCAGACCGGATTGCTGGCCATTATTTTCCTGACCCTGTCGCTCGCGGTGACGCCCCTTCGCAAGCTCACGGGCTGGAACTATCTGAGCCATTTCCGCAGGTCACTTGGGCTCTTCGCATTCTTCTACGCGCTGGCGCATTTCATCACCTATTTCATCTTCAACAAAGGCGGGAACTTTGGTGAAGTGATCGATGACGTCGTCCAGCGCCCATTCATCCTCCTGGGGATGGCCGCCCTGCTGTTGATGATCCCCCTGGCGCTGACTTCCACGAACGGCATGATCAAACTGCTCGGCGGCAAGCGCTGGAAACGGCTGCACCAGCTTGTTTACGCGATCGCGCTCATCGCCGGGTATCACTACTACATGTTTCCGAAGTCCGATCGGACCAAGCCGGAGATCTTGCTTGCCGTCATTGGCGTGCTGCTGATCTACCGGCTGGTCGACAACTACCTGCCCTCATTCCGCAAGACGCGCCGGCAAGCTGCTGTCATCGGCAACTGAGCCGCTACTTGACCATGAGGATGGCAGTCCGCAGCGCCAGCCGCGTCTGGCGGTCCTGGGTTACGAAAAGATCTTCAGGAAACTTGCGATAGGCCGACATCTCGCGATAAATCGCCGCCTCGTTGTACGAGTTCAGGTCCATTCCGGCCAAGTATTGCAGTCGCAGATCGCGATCGTGATTGATCTCGGCATTTCGCATCCAATCGGCAAGATCCGAAGCGCGCCCGCCATATGTCGCAAGCAGTCCGACGACGGAATGAAACCCAACTTCCTTCAGTGACAGCTTCGCCGCCAGGTGGTTCTCGCTGTAAAGCTTTTTGGCGATAGCATCGATATCAATCTGCATCGGCTCAACCTGGCCGAGCAGCACGATGTCATAACCCTTGCCAAGTTCATCGTTGCTCCAGATTGTTCCATTGGGGAAGACCTTGAAAAACGTTGCGATCTGGCTCTTCACGGCGGCCGTATTGCTCTCGTAAAGCGGGACCCACTGCGTCACCAATCCGCCGGGCGCAAGGTGCTCCTTGCACATCTGAAAGTATTCCTCGGTGTACAGCGTGGCGGCGCCCTTTACCCACGGATTGATCGGGTCGGACGTGATGACGTCAAACGTCTGATCCGTCGTCAGCACGAAATGGCGTGCGTCGTCGTAGACGATGTTCACGCGCGGATCGTTCACGACGTTGTAATTCTCGTTCTTAAAATAAGTCGAAACCACCTTCGGAATCAGCGGCTCAATTTCGCAAATTGTCTCCTGCTTCAGCTCGGGATAAGTGAGGAACGACCCGGCGGTGACGCCCGCGCCGCATCCGACGACGAGCACTCGCTGCGCGTTCGGATGAAGCAGCGCCGGAATATGGCCGAGCATGCGCTGCAGCCGCATGTCCTGTGGTTCGCTGGACGCCTCCACTTTCCCCGCGACGTGGAAATACCGCGTGCCGCCGATTTCTCCCGTGACGGCGACCGACGAATTAATCCCTTCACCCACGTAGAGAATGTGCCCATCACCATTGGTCGGGAGACTGCGCCCCTCGGCGACGAGTCCGCCGGGCACCGGCTTCACCGCGTCGATCAAATAGATCGAAACGCCCACGATTGCCAGCGAGGAGGCGAGCCCCGCAACTCGACGAAAGCCGTCGAAAGAAAGCCATTCTGGCGTGACCGCCAGCAAACCGGAAATCGCCGCGATCGCGATGAGCAAGCGATCGGCATCCTGGGTCCCATGCCCCTCCGCGCCGCGAAGTGGAATCACAACCAGGCTGAAGATCAATGCCCCAAGAATGGCGCCGAGTGTATTGGCAGCGTAAACCCGCCCCACCATCCGACCCGCATCCTGCCCGGCCCCGGCGACCGCCGCCAGCGCCAGCGGGAAA
>Ga0182024_10005138_pt1 | contig 29520 bp, 28 predicted proteins | sample P32metaG_FD_120480 | JGI IMG/M metagenome (GOLD analysis project Ga0182024, IMG submission 120480) | Permafrost microbial communities from Stordalen Mire, Sweden - P3-2 metaG (Illumina Assembly) | ecosystem: Environmental > Terrestrial > Soil > Wetlands > Permafrost | place: Sweden: Stordalen...
GGAATGGTGGAATGGTGGAATGGTGGAATGGTGGAATGGTGGAATGGTGGAATGGTGGAATGGTGGAATGGAAAAAATCAATTTCATTTCAAGACGTTCGAAAATATACACTGCCCACATTAAAATAATCGCAATGCGGGTGGTGTAAATTGAACAACACCTAAATGTCAATAAGGAATAATCAAGTGGCGAAGTCAAAACGGGATAGACAAACGGAATAAGCTAAAAGTAAAATCAGATGGAACAATCAGACCGAACAGTCAAAATAACGCTTTTACCTGGTCCTGGATGCTTCGCGCGCGGCGGCGACATCTCCCTCAATCTGTTGTTGTAGCACAGCCGCCGATGGGAATTTGCGCTCTTCGCGCAGCTTCTTGAGAAACGTCAAATCTATTTCCTGGCCGTAAATGTCCCCGGCAAAATCCAGCAGGTGCGCTTCCACGCACAGTCGGGCTTCGGGCGAACGCAGCGTGGGACGGTGGCCGATATTGACCGCGGCCCGGCGGGTTTCCAGGCCAACCTGCGCGTCCGCAGCATAAACGCCTGCCGGCGGGACGAGTATGCCGGCAACATCGAGGTTGGCCGTGGGAAAACCGAGCTTTCGACCCAGGCGCTCGCCGGCGATGACCGGCCCGCACAACGTGTAGGGGCGGCCCAGCATTTGTGCGGCCAGATCGAATTGGCCCGCGCGCACGGCTTCGCGGATGCGGGTGCTGCTGACAGGCTGGCCGCTCAGGGAGACATCGGGCAGGGCATGCAGCGCGAACCCCAATTCCCCTCCCAGCGCCTTGAGCAGGGCGACGTCCCCCGAACGGCGACGGCCAAACATAAACGTTTCCCCGACGGAAATGGAGCGAATGGCCCCGGCATCGCGGGCCAGGCCGCGGATGAACTGTTCGCCGGAAATTTCGCTGAAAGGCTTGTCAAAATGAATGACGCAGGCGGTGTCCAGGCCGAGGGAAGCGATGACTCGCAGCTTCTTGGAAAGCGGGTAAACAAGCGGCGGAACGTTCTGCGGCGCGACCACGGCATTGGGATGGCGGTCGAACGTGACCACGACCGAAAGGGCGCGATGCTGCCGCGCATCTTCCCGGGCCTGCCCAATGACGGCTTGGTGACCCAGATGCACCCCATCGAAGACGCCGATGGCTACGCAAACGCCGCCCGGCCCGGGTTTCAAATCAGCGGCGGCATGGATGATGTTCATCGAAGGGCGGGCAAAGTGTTTCAATTCGCCTGGGCCAGGGTCAGAAAAGGCAGGACCCGCTTCTGCAATTCGCCGGAGGAAAGTTTGAGGGCGTCCTCGAAAGGGATCGAGTCTTTCACGTCAAATTTTCCGGAAACAACCCGGCGCAAAGAAGCGAGGTGCGCGCCGCAACCGGTTTTTTGGCCGACTTCATGGGCAAGGGCGCGGACGTAAGTCCCCTTGGTGCAGGCGATGCGGAATTGGCCGAATGGCTCGGTGTAGCTGCCAAAACGGAAGCTGTAAATGTGAATCAAGCGCGCTTTGCGTTCCACTTCAATGCCCTTGCGGGCCATTTTGTAAAGCGGCACGCCTTTGATCTTGACAGCCGAGACCATGGGCGGCGTTTGCATCAGGTCGCCCTGGAAAGCGGCCGCCGTTGCGTTCAACTCCTCCAACGTGATGAGCGGCACGGGCAACGACGAAACCAATTCGCCGCCGGCGTCGTAACTGTCCGTTGTCTCGCCGAATTTTATCGTGCCCTCATAAACTTTGTCATCGGACATGAGCTTTTCGGAAAGTTTGGTGCCCTTTCCCAAAACGATGATCAGCAAACCGGTGGCGTTGGGATCAAGGGTGCCGCAGTGGCCGACTTTTTCAATGCGAAAGGCGCGGCGCAAGGCGTCCACCACGTCGTGCGAAGTCGGCCCCGCCGGTTTATCAATCAGGACGGCGCCGTCAAATGGATCGAACTGGTGCATGAATCAAGGTGCGGAATTGAGGGCCTTTTTAATCGCGCCGATGACGCGGCGTTGCACGGAAAGCGGTTTGCCAACGATGCGCGCCCCGGCCGCCGCCGCGTGGCCGCCGCCGCCAAATTGCGCGAGGATTTCGTTGACATTGATGCGCGGCGATTTCGAGCGCAGGCTCACGCGAACCAGGTCCGTATCGATTTCCTCAAAAACGCACGCGACCACCACCGGTTCAATGGCACGAATATGATCGATCAGGCCTTCGGTATCGCTCCGGTCCGCCCCGGTGCGCGCAAAATCCTTTTTCTTAAGCCAGAACCAGGCGATCTGATTGTTGTGCGTGAGGCGGAAATGGCTGTAAACGTGTTTCAGCAAACGAACGCGGGAGAGGGAAAACGACTGATAAACCTCGTGACAAATGATTTCGAGATTGGCTCCCAATTTCACCAGTTGGCCGGCGGTATGATAGGTCACCGGCTGGGTGGTGGGATATTGGAAGGAACCGGTATCGGTCGAAACCGCAGTGAACAGGCAATCCGCAATGGCGGGCGTGATGGGCCAGTTGGCGGCCTGCAACAACCGGAAAATCAATTCTCCCGTGGATGCCTCGCGGGCCGAAATCCAGTTCAAATCTCCGTAGCGCGTGTTGCTCTGATGATGGTCGATATTGATGAGGAATTTGCGCTTTGCCACGGCCTGTCCCAGAACGCCGAGCCGGTCAAAAGAAGCGCAATCGACCGCAATGACCAGATCGAAGATTTCCGGGCGGTTGGGTTTTTGCAGGATTTTATCGGGATCAAGAAAGGCGTACTTTTGCGGCATCTCGTCTTCGTTCCAGCAGCGAACGTCCTTGCTCTGCTTGCGCAAGGCCAGGGCCAGACCCAATTCCGAGCCGACGCAATCCCCATCCGGACGAACGTGGCCCACGATGCAAATCGAGTGGCTTTCGGCGATCTTTTCCAAGATGCGATCGATGATCTTGAGGTGGGATTTCATTCCGAGGTTGAGGATTTCTCCAATTCATCCAGGATTCTCAACACTTTATTGCCGCGTTCAATGGAATCATCGAGGATGAAGCGCAATTTTGGCGTGAATTTGAGAACGATGCCCCGCCCGACGAGGCCTTGGATGCGTTTGCGGCTTTTTTCCAGCGCCTCCATGGCCTTCTTCTTTTGGGCGTCACCACCAAGAATCCCGATGAAAACCGCGGCCGTTTTCAGGTTGGGGGCGACATTGACGTCATTGACATTAATCAAACCGACCTCGTTGACGGGCAGTTCGCGGCGGATGACTTCGCCGATTTCGCGCTTCAACAATTCGCGCACGCGTTCCAATCTGAGGGACATTTCTACTTTCCGGTTATCAAGCCGCCTTCGGGGCCACTTTTTCAGTGGTGTAACATTCGATGGCGTCGCCGACCTGCATTTCATTGAAGCCTTCGATGCGGATGCCGCATTCCATCCCGGCGCGCACTTCGTTGACCTCATCCTGGAACCGGCGCAGGGTCTGGATAATGCCTTCGTAAATCAATCCTTTTCGGCGCAGGACCCGGGCTTTGCCCCGGACAATGCGCCCGCTGCTGACCATGCAACCAGCCACGTTGCCGCCCTTGGACAGTTCGAAAATTTTGCGGACGTCCGCCGAACCGATAATGACCTCCTTGATATCAGGCTCCAGCAAACCGGCCATGGCTTCTTTAACCTGGTCGATTAGTTCGTAAATAATGGAATAAAGTTTGATCTGCGCGCCTTCCCGCTTGGCCAGATCGGCCACGCCCACATCAATGCGCGTGTGGAAGCCAAGAATAATGGCCGAGGAAGCCGAGGCCAGCAGCACGTCGGATTCCGTGATCGTGCCGACCGCGCTGTGGATCACTTCCAAGGAAACCAAACCGCCTTCAATTTTCTTGAGCGCTTCGACAATGGCCTCAACCGAACCCTGTGTGTCGGCTTTGACCACGACTTTGAGCATCTTAGCCTGCGAGGCGTCGAGCGTGGCAAACAAGTTTTCCAAAGTGACTTTGGCGCGGATCTCGGTCGATTGCGTCCGGGCCTCCTGCGTGCGCTGGTCGGCGAGGTCGCGCGCGGCTTTTTCGTCTTCGAGCACGCTGAATTCCAAGCCGGCTTCGGGAATGCCGTTTAGGCCGAGAATCTTCACCGCCACCGAAGGAGCCGCCTCTTTCTGGCGCGCGCCTTCTTCGCTGATCAACGCCCGCACCTTGCCCCAATACGGCCCGCAAATCACCACGTCGCCCACCCGCAAAGTGCCTTTGCGCACCAGCACGGTGGCGGTGGGTCCGCCGGGTTCGAGACCCGATTCAATCACGTTGCCCTTGGCGCGGCGGTCTGGATTGGCCTTCAGTTCGAGCAAATCGGCCTGGAGCAAAATCATTTCCAACAGCTTGTCCACGCCCTGCTTGGTCAACGCGGAGACATCGGCGAAAATTGTTTCGCCGCCCCAATCATCCGGCACCAAACCCCTTTCCTGAAGTTGCTGGCGAACTTTCATCGGGTTGGCGTTGGGATGGTCGCATTTGTTGACTGCCACAATAATGGGGACCTTGGCCGCCAGCGCGTGGCTCAAGGCCTCCAGCGTTTGTGGCATGACGCCGTCATTGGCCGCCACCACCAGCACCACAATATCCGTCACTGTGGCCCCGCGCGCGCGCATGGCGCTAAAGGCGGCATGACCCGGAGTGTCAAGAAAAGTAATTTGTTGCAGGTCATTTTTCCGTTCCGGATGAGGAAACGAAATGGTGTAAGCCCCGATGTGCTGGGTGATCCCGCCAGCCTCGCCCGCCGCCACGTTGGCCTTCCGAATCACGTCGAGCAGGGTGGTTTTGCCGTGATCGACATGGCCCATGATGGTGACCACGGGCGGACGCGGCTTCATTTGTTCCGGTTTGTCCTCGATGTCCAACTCGACCTTCTTGACCGGGGTATGGGAGCCGCCGCCCCGCTCCCGCTTTTCCACCTCGAAACGGAAATTGTACTTGGCGCAAATCTTTTGCGCGACGTCTTCGTCAATGGACTGATTGACATTGGCAAACACGCCCACTTCCATCAAGTCGGCGATGATTTGAAACGGTTTGCGCTTCAGTTGCTCCGCCAGATCACGGACGATGATGGGCGGCTTCAAGGTGATCATCGCGCCATCGGGCGGGGGGACAAATCTTTCCGGCGGCTTGGGCGCCGCGGGACTAAGCGGCGGTTTTTGCACCGATTTCTGGACAAATCTTTGGCCGGGGAAAGGCTGGGCGGACGGAGCGGTGGGGCCGCCTCGAACACTGCGAATATCGCCGCGCCGTGGCAATTCCGTTTTGCCGGCGGGGAAACCGCGGGTGGGTGGTTTCTCGGGTGATGGGCGGGCCGCAGGCTTGGTTGGCAACACCACAAAACCCACCTTTTCACCAATTTTAGGCAAAGGAGGGGTCAACGGTGGAGGAGGACGGACAGGCGCCGATATTTCCGCGGGCTCAGGATGGGGTTCAGGAACGACCTTGGCCGCAGGCACCGTGGTCTCGACGGTTTCTGGCGGCGGCGCTACCGGCGTCTCAACAGCGGCGGGCGCCGGCTCTTCTACGGGAACCGGATGAGATATAATGGTAATCGGCGCCGGGGGGGGCGGTGGAGCAACCGCAACAACGGGAGCGGGCGGCGCCGCTTGAGGGTGCTCCTTGACCAGTTCGTCCTCAAGATACTGCGCGGTGATTTTGTCGAGCGAACTGGAAGGAACTTTGGCTTCCTTCATGCCCAATTCCTTGGCTTTGACAAGGACGACCTTGCTTTCGACACCAAGTTTCTTTGCTAAATCGTAAATACGAACGGGCATAATAATTTTTCGGGCAATCGGCCCACAAAGCTTTCATGACTTTAACATGCCAACATTGTGAACTTCCAGCCCATACTAATTAGGCGTTTCCTGCTTGCCGCCATTGCGCCGCGCCGCTTCGGCCTTGATGGCTTCCATGATCACGGGCGCCTGGTCCTTGATCTGGTCAATCTGTTCCAAATCATTCAGTTCCGCCTGAAACAACGCTTCCAAAGTCGAAAATCCCGCATGCACCAAAACACTCGCGGTTTCCGGCGTCAGGCCGGGAACAACGGCAATGGTTTGCACCGCTTGCGCGACTTTTTCTTCAAAACCAAAGACGACAACCGTTTCCGGTTCAATGTCAATTTGCCAGCCGGTCAGCTTCGAGGTCAGGCGGGCGTTTTGGCCGCGCTTGCCAATAGCCAGGGAAAGCTGGTCCTCCGCCACCATGATTTTTACCCGGTGCCGGCTTTCATCCACGCTGAACGCCTTTAGTTGGGCCGGGGCCAGCGCGTTGGCGATGTAATTCTTGATGTTCGGGTCCCACTTGATGATGTCCACCTTTTCGTTGTTTAGTTCGCGAACGATATTTTTGACACGCTGGCCGCGCAAGCCGACACAGGCGCCGACCGGGTCCACTTTCGGGTCGCGCGTATGGACGGCGAGCTTGGTGCGGAAACCCGGCTCGCGGGCAATGCCTTTGACCTCGATGGTGCCATCGTTGATTTCCGAAACTTCCAACTGGAAAAGTTTTATGACAAACTGCGGGTCGGCCCGCGAAAGAATGATCTCGGGGCCATGGGGGCCGCTTTCCACGGCTTTGACATAGCAACGAATGCGTTCGCCAATTTGATATTCCTCGGTCGGGACACGTTCCCGGTTGGGCAGCAACGCCTCGTATTTCCCCAGGTCGATGGTCACGTCAGAACGTTCAAAACGGCGGACGACTCCGCTCATAATGTCGCCGACCCGGTCTTTGAATTCCGTGAAAATCAGTTGTTTTTCGGCGCGGCGAATATGCTGCATCAGCGCCTGCTTGGCGTACTGCGAAGCGATGCGCCCAAAACCCGCGGGGGTGACTTCCACCTCCAACTCGTCGCCCAGTTGGGCGTCGGCCTTAATGCGGCGGGCGTCAAAAACCGAGATTTGATCGTGCTTGGAAACGGCCTTTTCGGAGACAACCAGTTTGGCAAAGGCCTTGATGTCGCCGTTCTTGGTGTCAATGGCACAACGCAATTCCCGCGCCGGACCGACCGCCTTTTTGGCGGCCGAAACCAGCGCTTCTTCAACGGCCTGGACCAGGACGTCGCGACTAATGCCCTTTTCGCGTTCCCAGAATTCCAAAACTGCTAAAAAATCCGCGTTCATATTTTTTCCATTTCCCCTTTGGGGAATAAAAAAGTCGGCAGAACCTGGCTCTCCGACTTCCGCGCTGGACGAATCCAGCAAAAACTGTACGTTGCCCAAATATCATACCTAATCCCGCAAACCCGTCAAGCCTCAAAAACGGGTATTGGGCTACTTTCAAAAAAGATTGTTTCCGGCCATGTCTGGCATGGTAATCTATGGGCATGGTTAAACCGAAGAAAAAACGCAAGGGCGATGTCTTGCAGGTGGCACACAGCGTCTTTCAGGACGTAATCAAACTATCCCAAAAGCCGATTAAAGCCCCGCCAAAACGGCGCAAACGCCAGTGATTCACAATGTTCTCGTTTTGGCGGTCCTGGCCGTCGTTTCCGCGCTTTTGACAGCCGCTATAGGACTCTACCGGAAAAAAGGCTGGAGCAACTTTGGGTCCTGTGTCAATAGATTGTTGCTGACTGTTTTTAAAAAGCCGAGTAAATTCTCGGCATGAAATTTTCAGGCAAAGGCTGGCAGCATTTCTCATTCGGCGGGATCGTCAAACTGTTTCATCGCCATAATAGCCATAAAGGCTTGCAGTTCGTAAAAATCAAACCTGTCCCCGCGATTAACTGCCGCGAATATCTTGGAGATTTGTTCCTGCAACATCAGCCCTTTTCGAGTAAACTGGATATGAACCATCCCCTCTTTGTCTCGGATGACAGTTCTGGTGGCAAACCCAAGCTCGACTAGTTTTTTGCCCACGTTGTTTATGGCTGTCTTATACTCTGGCGAAACGTCATCCGGTAAATTTTCACTCATACAATTCCTGTTTTAAGACGAACCCTTGCTTGACACCGGCAAGAAAACTGGCAGGCTAAATCAGCGAATGATTCTGCGCCGCTTGTCGGTGCTCCGCTGTCCGGGGTTAAATTCGGCAACGGAAATCAGATTGGCCGTCACGGCTCCAACCGTGGCGGCTTTTGCTTAAGGGGAAAGTGCCACAAAACGAACAAGCTGTCCAACATTCAATTGCCGAGCCTCGGTAACTGTCGCCGACATAAATAGACACGAAAAAATAAAATGAAAAATGTTGCCAACAGGGCTTGACAGGATTTCAACGTTTGGTATGCTGTAGGAGCTATGGCAACAACATTGAATGAAAAGTTAGTAATCCAGTGGCTCAGAGAACGGGCTAAACTGTTGACACAAACAGCGGACGCGCTCGAATGCGGGGCAATGCCCTCCGGGGGTAAAAACGAGGCAACTCCGCCGTTGAACGGCTTAGGAACCATCACTTTGGCGAGTGTTAAAGAATTGGTGTCCAAGAAAGACCAGCGCGTTAAAACGCTGGCCAAACATTTTTCAGTCCAGCCCTATGAGGTTGAGAAAATTATCGACGGCCCCGATAGCGGATTGGTACGCGGAAACCGGGGATGGATTACGATCAAGAAATGAAAACGGCCAGCGGGTGCTTTTTGAGGGCTTGCCCGCTGGCCAAAACAACAAACCGGAGAGTTGGCCGAGTGGAAAGGCGCGGGACTGTAAATCCCAAGCCCACGGTGCTTAAATCACCGTGGCGCAGGTTCGAAACCTGCACTCTCCGCCATTCGCCGTCTGTCTATCTCTGAAGATAGTTCATTCGGGGATGGCAGTCAATAGGTAAAATTATGAACATATTAGCGACAGATGAGCGGGCAAAGATTCTAAACTGTTTGATTGAGGGGTGTTCTATGAGAGCAACATCCCGGCTTACAGGTGCGGCAAAGAAAACCGTTGAAAGACTGCTTGTGAGCGCGGGAACGGCTTGTGCCTCATACCAAGACAAAATCATGCGGAATCTGCCGTGCAAGGTGTTGCAGGTGGATGAGGTTTGGGCGTTTTGCGGCATGAAGCAGGCCAACGTGCCGGAAGGAATGAACGGGGAAGGCATCGGGGACACTTGGACATGGGTTGCGTTGGACAGCGAAACAAAGCTCATTCCATGCTGGCATATCGGCAAGCGGGATTACATTGACGCCTCTAAATTCATTTTCGACTTGTCCGAACGGCTGGCCAGTCGAGTGCAATTAACCAGCGATGGCCATGTTCCCTACATCAAAGCCGTCGAGGATGCTTTTGGGGCCGATATTGATTATTCGATGCTGATAAAGCTTTATGGCAAGCCATTAGGCACGGAAACGCGATACAGTCCGCCAGTCTGCATAGGAGCGCGAAAACGGCGCGTAATGGGGTCGCCAAAGCGCGATTTGGTGTCAACCAGCCATATCGAGCGGCAAAACCTCACCATGCGTATGTCCATGCGCCGATTTACCAGACTGACCAACGGATATTCAAAGAAAATCGAGAACCACGGCCACGCAATGGCGATCTACACCATGCATTACAACTTTTGCCGGATTCACCATTCGTTGCGTGTTACCCCAGCAATGGAAGCGGGGATTTCTGACCACGTTTGGAGCTTAGAAGAACTGGTGAATCTGATTAGCGTTTGAGAATGAAAATCAATCCGCCTCCAGACCCAAACGAATTTGCCCGTAAAATGCTGTTCTACATTTGCGGGTTAGAGTCTCAACTTATCATCATGATGCAGATGATGGCTCGCCAATGCGAACCTGACATAGATAAGGCTAACCAGCTTTTTTTGGTTTGGTCGGAAGCCGCGCTTGTTCAGCACAAAAAACTTTACGAGGAGGCCTTAAAAGAAATTGGCATCCCGCCGAGAGAACAGCATGATTCGGAATCCAGCGAGGATTAAATTTAACAGTTAATTTTTTATTCACCCGCCACTATCACTCAAAGTAGCCCAATACCCAAAAACGGGCCAATAGCGGATCGCTAATGGGGAGTGTAAAGCTTGGACTGAAGAATTCTGCACTTTGCACTCCCAAATCCTCCACTTTGGATGATAGCTCCGAAAAATCGGCAACCCCGAAAGCCCTCGGGGTTTATAGTCAAGGACTTCTAAGAAACACATTTTGCAATATATTGTACATGAGTAAGTTACATATACCCACAAAATTACAAAAAGGAAATGCCGCAAAGTCAGTTTCTTTAACAATGAGCGTCCCATCCCGGACGTGGGGGCTTAACTGGCAACACGAAAAACTACAAGCGGCAACTTGTTGCCGGGATTATGCCTTTGCGGGCTCTCCCATGAACTGGGCAAATTCTTATTCGGCTGTTTCCTGTTGCCGCTGGCCTTCCTGTTCTGACGCTTTTTCCGCTTCTGCCTCTTTTTAGCCGAATTCCTGCCCTAGTTGGGGGGAGGCCGCAGAAGGAAGGTCATTAAGTCGCGTTGTTGTTGCGCGTTCAATCCCTTGAGCAGGCCTTCGGGCATCAGCGACACTTTTGATGCTTTCATTTGCGCAATATCGCTCTTGGCAATCTCCAGCCCTTTGCCGCCGACCTGGCCCAAGACAATGCGTTCGTCTGTCTGGCTCAATATAACCCCGGTCTGGATGTCCCCGTTCTTGAGAAAGATGTTGTAGGCGGTGTAATCGGGATTGATGGCCGCGCTCGGCTCCACGATGTCTTTGAGAACGGACGCGTAATCGCGGGAAACAAGGACCGAAAGGTCGGGACCGATCTTGCCGCCTTGTCCTCCGATTTGATGGCACTTATAACAACCGGGTTGTTCGCCAAAGAAAAGCTTTTTCCCGCGCGCCCAGTCGCCGCCGGCAATCTCTGGAATTTGACGCGGCCCGGTTGCCACCGCCTCCGCGCCAGCCGGCCTGACCCAAGGGAGAAAAATGCGGCGCAACGGCAACGCGCGTGGCCGTGGGTCTTCATCGGTGAACCAACTGACGTCCAGTTTCGTCTCTTCGCCGCCCGTCGGAAGCTCCACTTCCAACGGCAGCCATTGATTTTCCTTGGAAACAATGGTGATCTCGCATTCGCGCGCGCTGAGGCGGCGGACGGGCACATCCGTCTTCAATTTCAATTTGCCGGCCGCCTTGAGCACGAGGGTCACGGTTTCCGGCGGATATTCGAAACCTATTTGCCCGCCGGGTTGAACCATCGGATGAAGCATTGACCAAAGATCGAGTTGGGTCTTCAGGGTCAAGGTCCCGCGCTGGTGGAGAAGGGAAAAGAATTGCCGATGTTCCGCGCTCGGGGCCGTGAACGAGCGGGCCACGGTCAAGTCAAGATGAGGAATCCATCCGGACCACTGCGCTTTTTCGCGGGCCGCCCGCCATTGCGCCTCGACGCCGGTCAGGTCGCTCAAAACGTCGATGTCATGATAAGCGGAGTTGCGGGCCGGATCATCCGGTCCAGGCGCATAGGGCAGCGTGACAGCATAGTTGACAGCTTGGGCGCGCGGCGTCGTTTCGAGCACAATGGCGCAATTGTCCGCCGTCACGCCGGCGGAAAGAACGGGCAGACGGTAGCGCGGCTGGGCCGTTTGATATTCGACCTGTTGGTAACCCGGGTGAAACGATTCAAAACGGTTGCCGGCCGTGACGTATCTGCCCATGGAAATGACCGAGTGCGCGGCCAGATTCTTAAACTGCGCCGGATCCAGCGGGCGGTCAAAGACGACGCGTATTTCGGCTGGGCCCGACGCATAGGCCAAAACCGGTTGCGGCGCTGCCTTGTCGGTGTACGAAATTCTGAAGAGCTTGCCCTTGCCTTCCGGCCCCGATCCCCAATCAGGCTTGCCGCTATGGCAACAGACCAGCAGGTCTCCTTGCGGTGTCGGCATGGCGTCAATGGCCAGCATGTTCAGACAGGCGATCAAATTGTTTTGCGCCACATAACCGGCCGCGGTTTTGACCAGCGCGGTTCGCCAGAGTTTGCCGCGCGATTCCCCGGGAATGATGGCATCGTCCCGCCACCAATCCGGCCCGAAGGCGGTCCCGCTTCCGCCCGCGGGATTATCGAAATGCAAGCCGCAGGTGGACTGGTGTTGCGGGCCGAAGTCGAACACGCTCGGCTCATCAATGACGTCAGGAAGAAATTTTGGATGGCGCGGCGGAAATCCATAATGGCGGCCCGGCTGAATATAAAGCAATTCGTCAAATGGATTTCCATTGGCCAGCCAGGTGGCGCCTTCCTGGTCCGTGCAAAATAAATCGCCCCTGGCGTTGAAGGCCAGGGCAACCGTAAAGCGCAAGCCGGTGGCAATGGCCTTGCGCTGCTTCCAATCGGAGGACACTTCCTGAATGGTGCCCCGGTCGCTATGCAAATGGTAATCGCTGTGGCCCGATTGATTGGTCACGTACGGATTTATCCAGTCGTCAGTGCCCAAACCAAAAAAAACCGTTCCGTCCTTGTCCACGGCAATCCCATAAGTGTCCAGGGCCGAACCGGCTGGGGCGGTCGGGCTGACCCAGCCGCTGGCCACCGTTTCCAATTCGCCCGTGCCATCGCCTTTGTCGCGTAAGCGCACTACGCGGCCGTGACTGGCGATATAAAGTCCTCCCGGCCCCCAGCACATTCCGATGCTGGGCGGGATTTCGTTGTGTTCGTTCTTGAAAAAATACGTCGCTGTGTCTTCAAGTCCATCACCCTTGGTGTCCTTGAGTTGCAAAACATTCCCGTCGTAACACAGCGCGAAAATGCGCCCGTCCGGCGCACACACCAGGCTGTTGATATTGTTCACCTCAAGCGGCAATTCCCGCACCGTAAAACCGGGGATCAGCATCTGCACCGGCGGCGGATTGGAAACAATCACCAATGATTCGGCCACCGGCCCAAGCGGCGCTCCGGATGAAAGTGCCGGCAAAAAAAATGTGGCCGCCGCGGCAAGTAAAAAAACAAAACGATGCATCTTGGCGCCGATTCTAACTCCGGCGTGTGAGTTGGTGCTAGTAAAAGTAGCGGTTTTGCGGTATAAGTGCTAAGGTCATTTAATGTTAATGTCATGAGAATTGGCAGGATCAATCGGAGGCAGTTTTTCTTTCTGTCCGTGCTGGCCACCCCGGCGCTGGTCTGCGCGGACGCAAAATGGCTGGAGCCGGACTGGGTAAAAATTCGCCACATCAAGCTGGCCGGAGAGAACCCGTCTCATCGCATCGTTCACTTTACGGATGTGCATCACAAGGGCGACCGGGCTTACCTCGAACACGTTGTGGCCAAAATCAACGGACTGTCGCCGGATGCGGTCTGTTTCACGGGAGATTTGATCGAGCAGGTGCGATTTCTTCCTGAGACGCTGGAAGTCCTGCAAAAGATCAAGTCGCCGCTTTACGGGGTCCCGGGCAATCACGACTATTGGAGCGACGCCAATTTCGGGGAGATCGGAAGGGCCTTCGCGACCACGGGAGGCGCATGGCTGATGGATTCCCAGGTGACCACGGTTGACGGCCAGGTTCACATTGCCGGCCTGACAGGTTTGCGGGGCAAGCCAGTCGCGATGAAGCCGAAAGAGGGCGGCAAAAACATCCTCCTGATACATTACCCGCTGCTGGCATCAATGGTGGCGCACCGATATGATTTGCTGCTGGCCGGGCATTCGCATGGCGGCCAGGTGCGCATTCCATTTTATGGCGCGTTGATGCTGCCGTATTGGGTGGGCAAATATGACATGGGAATGTTTCGCGTCCCGGCCGGACCGCTCTATGTCAATCCCGGTATCGGCTACCTCATCACGAACATCCGCTTTAATTGCCGCCCGGAAATCACGGTCTTCGAGATTTGACGGGCGTTACTATTTGGCGTGCGCTTCTGCCCGGCGCTTGCGGTATTCCTCGATCACTCTTTGCTCCAATTCGCGCGGCATTTCCGTGTAATGATCGAATTTTTCGGTGTGAACGCCCCGCCCGGCGGTCAGGGACCGAAGCTGGCTGGAGTAACGATAGAGATCACGAGCCGGGACATCGGCGTGAATGACTTGAAACTGGCCGTCGGTGTCGATCCCGGAAATCCGGCCCCGCCGGCTGGAGATGTCGCCCATCACTTTGCCCAGGCAATCCTCCGGGATGCGGACTTCAATCTGATGAATGGGCTCGAGCAGGCAGGGCCGTGCGTTCATGAAAGCTTCCTTAAAGGCGAAGTAGCCGGCGATTTGAAACGCGATGTCCTTGGAATCCACCGGGTGCATTTTGCCATCGTAGAAATCTATCTTGACATCCACCACCTTGAAACCGGCCAAAATGCCTTCGCGGCAGGCGTTCTGCACGCCCTCCTCGACGGACGGCACAAAAACGCGGTCCACATTCTGCCCGGAAAGCGACTCCGTAAATTCAACGCCGGAATCGCGCGGCAACGGTTCGATGCGCATCCAGACCTCCGCGAATTGCCCGGCGCCGCCGGTTTGTTTTTTGTGGCGGTACTTGGATTCGGCCGGGGCTTTGATCGTTTCACGGAATGGAATGCGCGGCTCGCCCAGTTCCACATGGGCGTTGAATCGACGGCGCAGCCGGTCCACCAGAATTTCAAGATGGAGTTCGCCCTGGGCGGAAAGAATCGTTTGGTGCAATTCCGGATCGACCCGGTAAACGAAGGCCGGATCCTCCTCGTGCAGCGCCGCCAAGCCGGCCGCGACTTTGTCTTCCTCGCCCTTGGCCGCCAGTTGCAGTGAAGCGTGAATGGTGGGCTGCGGATATTGCACCTTCATCAATTTGACGGGCCGCGCCGCCGAGCAAAGCGTGTTGCCGGTGTGCGTGTCCTTTAATTTCACCACCGCGCCGATATCGCCCCCAGTCAATTCCTCCACCGTGGCGCGGTCGCGTCCGTTGAGAACATAAAGCTGGCCGATGCGCTCCGTCACGCTGCGGTCCGCGTTAAAAAGTTCCATGCTGGCCTTGACCGTCCCGGAATAAACACGGAAAAACGACAGCTCGCCGAAATGCGCCTCGGCCATCGTTTTGAATATGTGGGCGACCGGCTCCGGGTCCGCCAGCCGGACCTCGGTCGCCAGGCCGCCGCTGTCCACAGCGGCGTAGCGTTTGCGATCCACCGGCGAGGAGCCGTACTTGGCGATGAAATCCATCAGGCGCGCCACTCCGGTGTTGGTTTCGGCAGCCGTGCAGAAAAGCGGAATAAAATGCTGCTTCTGCACGGCGTCATGGATGCCGGCGCGAAACTCCTCTTCGGAAAGTCCGCCTTCGTCCAGATATTTCGTCAACAACGAATCATCCGATTCGGCAATATGCTCGATCAATTCGCGATGCAGTTTTGTGACTTGATCCTGCCACGGGTCGGGGGCCGGGACCTCCGTGAATTTTCCCCGGCCGGCGGCCAGATCATAAGTAACGATCTCGTTGCGCAGCACGTCCAAGGCCTGATTGAAGCCGGGACCGGGATTGATTGGGAGGTTCATGGGAAAAACACCGGGGCCAAAATGACTCCGGGCCGAAGCCAGGGCTTGGTCAAAATTCGAATTGACTTTGTCCAGGCCGTTGATGACCAAAATCTTCGGGATGCCGAAATCGGTGGCGTAATTCCAGGCCCGTTCGGTGCCGACGCTGATGCCGTGCTGGGCATGGATGACGATCAGGGCAAAATCGGCCACCCTCAGCCCACTGAGCGTTTCGCTGCTGAAATCCAGATAGCCGGGAGTGTCGATGATGTTGAACTTTTTGCCCATCCATTCAGCATGAAGCAGGGAAGTCTGCACGGAAATGTGCCGCTGTTTTTCGCTGACGTGATAATCGGAAACCGTGCTGCCCTCGGCAATGCGGCCCATGCGGCCAATCACACCGGCGCAAGCCAGCATGGCTTCGCTCAACATGGTTTTTCCGCAGGAAGCATGGCCGGCGATGGCAAAATTGCGGATGTCGGATGGAGAGTATTTTTGCATAACTTTTCCAATAGTTTCCGCCCGACAATCGGTCCGGGCGCTGGCCGAGACTGTCAATGCCTGATTCAATCACCAATGCGGCGAAATGCCAAGCCCTATAATTCGCTCAATAAACAAATGGGATTAAACCTCCCATACGTTATCTTTGACAAAATATAACGGCTCTGCTTGAATCCGCGCCGGGTGAAAAGCAATTTTGCTCAAAAACTGCCGGAGCGTGCCTTTACGCTCATTGAACTGCTCGTGGTCGTCGCGATCATTGGCATTCTTGCCGCCTTCCTTTTGTCCGCCCTGGCCGGCGCCAGGGAGCAATCGCACGCGTCCCAGTGCGTCAGCAACCTGCGCCAATGGGGCTTGGCCTATCAGATGTATGGCGCTGACAATAATGATTTCCTGCCGCGTCGCGGCCAGGGCGTTCAACCGCTCGCCCAGATCAACCGGCCCACCGACTGGTTCAATGCCCTGCCCATTTATTTAAGCCTGCCCATGTTTGAACAAATGGTTTCCAACAATGCGGTACCCGCCCCGCAAAGCCAGTCCCTGTTCATTTGTCCGACCGCCATTAATACGAATACGAACGCCGCTTATTTTCTGCCCTATGGGATGAACATGAATCTCTGCCCTTGGAATTTGCCGCTGCCCACCACGTTCAGCCAGGTCCTAAAGCCCATCTAAGTTGTGTCGATGGCTGATGCGCCGGGGCCTTACTCGGCAGCGTATCCCTCCGTCAACCCTTACAGCCCTGTGGCGCGTCATTCGGCGAACATCAATTTGTTGTTCCTCGCCGGGCAGGTGCAGGGCTTCGCCGGTTCGTACGTGGGTTGCGGCGTCGGTGATCCCGGGCAACCCGACGTGCGCTGGCTCACCGGGACGGAAAGCGATCTCGCCGCTTCGACTTATTGACAACAACAAGAGACGACTCGTGAAAAGTAAACCGCTGATTTGCTTCGCCCTGGTTTTCCTGTTGCTCGCGCCCTCGTGCAGCCGCAAAACAGAAGCGCCTGCGGACAGTCATGTGGTTCGTTGCGCTGTCATTGGCGGCATGACCACGACCGGCTTGTGGCAGAAAATCACCGAGATGTTTGAGGCGGAATCCGGTTACCAGGTGAAAGTCGTCATAACCGGGCCGCGTCCCGTTCTCGATGAAGCCATGCGCGCGGGAAAGGTGGATTTGCTGACGATGCATTCGGGAGACATTACGACCGACCTCGTGGCGGACGGATACGGCGTCAACATGCGTCCGTGGACGCGCAACGAACTGTGCATCGTCGGGCCGCCCAGCGATCCGGCGCAAATCCGGGGCATGACCAATGGCGCAGCCGCGTTGCGCAAAATTGCCGCAGCCAAAGCGCATTTTGTTGATTTTCAAGGCATCGGCAGCCGCGAACTCACTCACACGTTATGGGAGCAGGCCGGCATCGAACCCAAGGGCGATTGGATCATCAAAGACGACACCGTATCCAAGTGGAACATCCTGCAATTCGCCCGGACCAACAATGCTTACGTGGTGGTCGGCTATATCCCGGCCCAGATGGGCAAAATGTATGCGGAAGGAATGGAAATCATGGTTAAGGGCGATCCCGTCATGCGGCGGCCATTCATTGTCATGGAGACAAATCCGCAGAAGCTCCCGCAGGCCAATTACGCCGGGGCGCGCGCCTTGTCTGATTTTCTTCTCTCCGCGAAAATCCAAAAATTCCTGCTCGAATTTGGCCGGCAGGCGGACGGGCGCGGCCCACTCTTCTTTCCTGTCACAACCACAGAACCCTGAAACAAAACAAAACCCATGAAATTAATATTGACAATTCTATCGTTCGTTGCCGTCGTTGTCACGGCCAGCGCAGCAATGTCCGTCACCATTAATCCCGACAAAGATGCGTTTGTCCGCGCCCTGGCGCCGACGTATAATTACGGCGGCGGCGGCGCGCTTTCGGTTTCCGGGCCAAATACAACAACTGCCACCAACGGGGCCATTGACAGCTTCATTAGTTTCAACACGGCGGCGATGGTGACCACTTTCAATTCAGACTTCGGCGCGAATAATTGGGTCATTACGAGCGCGATGCTCAACCTCACCATAAACCAGGCACCGGGCAATGCCGTCTTCAATTCGGGATCCGGGATGTTTGGAATCCGCTGGATTGCCAATGACACCTGGACCGAAGGCACAGGCACGCCGATGGTTCCGACAATGAACGGCATTACCTATAACGAAGAGACGACCTATCTCAATCCCAGCCTGGATACGAACCTTGGCGCTTACACCTTTACGGTGGGTGATACGAGCTTGAGTTGCCCGCTGGCGCTGCCCACCTCCTTTGTCACTAACATGGAGGCTGGCGGCGAGGTTGGCCTTTTTATGACGGCAATTGATCCCAGAGTGGGTTTCGTCTTTTACTCCCGCCAATTCTCGGGATTGGCTTCGACCCATCCGGCCCTGGTTGTCACTGCCACGCTGCCGCCGCCGCAGCCGAGCATTACCAGCGTCAGCTTGTCCGGGGCAAATCTTGTCCTGACGGCCGCGAACGGTGTGGCGGGCGGGACCTATTACGTTCTGACCAGCACGAACGCGGCCACTCCGCCCGTCCAATGGACGCCCATCATGACGAATGAATTGGCAAGCAGCGGGAATTTTACCATTACGGTCCCGAACGCGGTCAACCTCACCACCCCGGCGCCCCAATTCTTCACTCTTCTGATTTACTAAAGAACAGAGCACCCGTGAGGTTACAACCATTCTGCCATGCGCATTAATCCCCGGCGCGGCTGGGGCGGCGGCGGTGTCATGGCGGCCGGGAAACTGGTGTCAACAAGACTGTTCCGCCGTCCAGGTCTCCCATCAATGGAACCAGGGCCGGGTTATAACCGTCGCGCCGGATGACCAATGTCCCCAAGTCGCCCCCTTCCGGCGGCGGATAGGCCATGATCCATTTGCGTTCCGACGGTATGAAAAAGTGGCCGTTGGCCCCGGTGACAACCAGCGGCGGACGGGTGTCCTCAAGGGCCTCGTCGAGCGTCGGCGTGCCGTAATTGGGCCACTTGCGCCGCCGGGAGCGGGAAACAACCACCTGCGCGCCGGCGACGGCCTGGCGCGACTTTCTGTCAAACACAAATCCAGAAGCGCCCGGGCTGGAGGTGATATGCGTCGGCCAGCATCCGGTGCATAACAAGCCCATCATCCCCAGACCCAGATAACAACGGACGGATTTCATGGGACAATCGAAACGGGCCTAATGCAACAACGCCCAATAGCGCAGTCCCCGCGTGCTCACGCCCAGTTGGGCCAGGCCGAATTGGGTCATGATCGATTCGTATATCGCCATGCCTGTCAATACGACGTCGCCCCGATTGGGCGGCATGCCGATGATTTGCTGGCGTTGCGTCAGGGTCATTTGCCATTGCTCGTGCAAATGGGACTGGATTCGGGCCAGGGATATTTCGGCCGCCTCGATTTTGTCGCGGTCAAACCCCGCCATCCGGGTTTCGATGCGCGCGAGAATGGTGGCCGTGCCTCCGGTCCCAACCAGGCGCACGGGTCCCCGGCAGGCCCGCAAGGCCGGGTCGAGAAACGGCACGACTTGCGTCGTGAGAAAATCTTTCAACCAGGCGCGGCATTCCGCCAGAGCCGCAAGGCCGGGCGGATCGTTCAAGTGCAATTGCTCCAGCAGGCGCACCGTGCCAAGACTGTAGCTGCTCCGGAATTGCGGCACTGCCTGGTCGCCGACAATGAACTCAGTGCTGCCGCCGCCCACGTCCAGGATGAGCACGGGCGATTGCGCCAGACTGGGATTGCTGGTCACGCCGCGAAAAGTCCATTCGGCTTCCATGTCCCCGGAAAGAATTTCCATTTCCAGCCCTGTGCGTTGGCGGACGGCCTCAATTAATTCATCGGCGTTGCGCGCGTCGCGCGCCGCGCTGGTGGCGATGACGCGAATCGAGGACGCTCCCAGTTTGGCGGCCGAGGCGTGAAATTCGGCCACGGCCTCGGCGGTCAAAGCAATGGCGGACCGCTGTAATTTCTGCGTGCCATAAAATCCCGCGCCGAGGCGCGTTTGCCGGCTGATTTCACAAATCGGCGTCAGGCGCCCCTCCGCCGCCAGGTCGCCCACGAGGACCTTGACGGAATTGGTGCCGATGTCAATAACGGCGCGGCGGTTTGGAATTTCCGAGCTCACGTTCGAATTTAAAATTAAGGTATCAGCCTGCGTCACGATTTTTCCTTGGCCGCCCTGCGGGCCAGGACGGCGGCCCCAATAATGCCGGCGTCGTCGCCTGTCTTGCTGGCCACGATTTCAATGCCCTTGCTGGTGCCGCTCATGGCATAGTCCTCGGCGGTTTCCACGATGATGGCCATCATTTCATCGCCCAGGGCGTCAATCACGCCGCCGCCCAGCACGATCGTTTGCGGGTTAAAAATATTGATGAAATTGGCCACGGCGATGCCGGTATATTCGGCGGCTTCCTCGACGACTTTCTCGACGAAACTATCGCCCTTGCGAATGGCTTTGCGCAGATCGCCGCTGCGCAAATCGTTCAATTCCGGACCCAGCATATCGGTCAACAAGGTCTTTTGGCCGTCTTTGACTGCCGCGGTAATTTTTCGGAAAATGGCGGTGCGGCTGGCCAGGGCTTCGAAGCAGCCTTGATTGCCACAGTTGCATTTGGGTCCACCCACTTCGATGACCATATGCCCAATTTCGCCAGCCGTGCCGTTGTAGCCGGAATATAATTTTCCGTCCACGATAATGCCGCCGCCAATGCCGGTGCCGATGAAGATGCCGATGACGTGGCGCGGTTTGGATTGAAGTTCGGTTTCATACACGCCCAGCATGGCGCTGTTGCCGTCATTTTCAATGGAGACCGGAACGTCCAGGTCCTTTTCCAACATTTTCTTCAGCGGCACGTTCTGCCATTGGAGGTTCGGGGCGAAAATCACGCGGCCCGATGAAACATCGATGGCGCCGGGAGCGCCCACACCCACGCCGCGCAGTTGTTTGACGTCCAGATCGCATTCATCCACCGCGTCCCGCACGCAACGGGCGATGCGATCAATCACCTCGTCCGCGCCGCGTTCCGACTTGGTGCTGATCTTATTGCGGCCCAGGCAATTCAGTTGCGGGTCAAAGACCCCGGCCAGGATCTTGGTCCCGCCCAGATCGACGCCGACATAAAAGTCTCCTTTGGTGGCGCCTTCAGCCATGAGGGTGGATGTTGGGGTGAGGATTCATGCGATGAGCACGGCGGCAATGCGCCGGCGCAATTCCAGGTGAATTTCGTCGGGGGAACGCCGCCCATCGACGATGGTAAAACCGTAGGTGGCCTGCAACTCCTTGAACTTGGCCGCGACCCGCCCCTGGTATTGCAGAAAGCTGTCAAACATATCTCGGGACAGGCCCAAATCCATCCCGCTCTCCCAATAATCCAGCGACTGGTTCTTGGCAAAATTGCGCTCCACCAATACTCCCGGCTCGACGTTGAGATAAAAAACGGCGTCCGGGATCAGCGCAATGCCGTAGAGGTTTTTGAGCCAGGCTACGTCAATGCCGCGGACCATGTCGCGAACCATCAAGGTGTAAATGTAACGGTCGGCCAGGACCATGAAACCCGCCCGCAACCCCGGCAATATAATATTCTCCAATTGATCGGCGAAGTCGGTCGCGTAAAAAAGGCTCAGCGTGGTGTGGCTCAAAATATTCCCCTGTTGCGCCTGGTCCAGTTCTTCGCTGACCAAAGTGGAACGCTTCAAGCCGACTTGCACGGTGGCGTGTCCGCAGCCTTCCAGCCATTGCACCAGGCGGGCGATTTGGGTGGAGCGACCGGAGCCGTCAGCCCCCTCAACCACAATCAGCTTGCCGGCTAGTTTGGACAGATCGACGCCCGGGACACCCAAGCCGTAAAAACGGCGGGGTTTGCCTTTCGGCACGACGATGCGGCGATGGGTCTTCTTAATCATTGGACGGCGCGCGTTTTTCATGAATCGGAATAAGGCCGGTCCAGCCGGAATTGGTCCAGGTCCATTTTGACGGCGACCAGATCGCGAACAATGCTTTGCTGTTCTTCAATCGGACGATTGGCGTCCATGATCAGGAACTTAAAGTCGGCGCTCATGGCCAGATATTGCTCGAGAATCCGCCCCTGGAAAATGCGAAAGCTTTCGTACGGATCGGCCGAAAGCCGCAAATCCATGCCGGCTTCGAAGTATTTCAACTGCGGCCGGCCTTCGAGGATGCGCTGGAGGGAAGTTTCCAGGGACGCCTTGAAAAAAAACACCAGGTCGGGCAGCGCGGCGAAATTATAGATGCCCCGCACCCATTCCGGCGGGCAACCGCGCACGGTGTCGCGGGCAAAGGCGGTGAAGATATAGCGATCGCACAAAACGATATAGCCAGCGCGCAAGAAGGGGACCAACTGCCGTTCATAGCGGTCGGCAAAATCGGTGGCGTGAATGAGGCTGAACGTGGTGGGCGAGAGCAATTCCCGCTTTTTCCCCTTGCTTGTGGCGTTTTTAACCAGGGCCGAGGAATTCCACTCGCTGAAAAAGACTTTCAGGCCCTGCAATTCGAGCCAGCGCTTGAGCAGGTAAATTTGGGTGGATTTGCCCGACCCATCCAGCCCTTCGACGGCGATGAGCCGGCCCGGGAACCCCAGTTCAGCAAAAGTTTTCATCTGCGCCTATTGGTTTACGGTTTTCAAATTCGAAAGCAAAACAAAATCCCCAAAAAAATATTTCAAAACGGATTGATTTGGTTGGGTTAGCCGGAAGTTTTCCGCAGGGGAAAGCCGACGCTGTCGGCGGGTTAAAGTTTTAGAAGGCCGCCTATTCTTTGCCCGCTGACAAACGCTTTGCCCCAGCGTAGCTTTCAATTTCTGCAAATACCGCCGCAGTGTAATTCGCATTCATCGCCACATCAATTGTTTTCCCACCTTTGAAATCTTTGCTCAAATCCCTGCTTTGCCGGTTGCCGCTGGCGGGGAAAGAATCAAGGTCCGTCTTCATGACGGTGGCAAGTCTTTTGGCAAGCCGGACGGGCACGCCTTGAATTTGCAAATTGAAATAAGGGTAATCGCTCGCCGGATGCGAAGCCACATCGTTGAGACCGGGGATGATGAGGCGAATGAACGGTTTTGCCCCTGGAATGGCGTTGATCCGTCGCAATGAAAAATCGGTGGCGCGATGATATTGTTGACTCAATTCGGGCATCAGCCGCACCACCCCGGCGGCGCCCGCCAACGATTCAGCCAGGATGTCCGCCTTGTCCTCCGGCACGGCAAATACGATCTTCCGGCCCGTGCCGTCGTAATCCGGTGTTTTTCTGCGTCGGCTGGTGGGCAGGTCCAGTTTTATCAAGATCACATCAATAATGCCCTGCAAGGTGCGGGCTGCTTCGGGTTGCGCTTCGCCGGCAAGTTTGATGGTTATATCGCCGCCACGCGCCTCCGGTTCGGACCAAGCCTGCACCGACGTGACCGCATTTGCGATTCCGTCGCCGATTAAAGTCCTGAAGCTCTCGTCGTTAGCACCGCAGGCGATGCCAAGTTCCTGGACCAGACAATTGACGGCCTCGCCGATTTGCATAACGCGCTCTCCTGAGAATTACCATCGTGCCGGCGACGGCCAAAATCAAGTTTGGAAGGCGGCGGCGTCAAAACCGCCGCATTGACCAGGATGCCTGAATACAAAGCGGGGGGCAAACGTTTTGCGGAAATACCTTCAATGAATTGTTAAACATCACGCGGCAAAATATGGAGCACTTCTCAAAAGCGATTTCCGAGTCTTTATGCTTTCGGGAAAAGTGATGCTGTTGGTTCCACAATTACTGGGCTAGTTGGTCTTTTCAAGCCGGAAAAAATCGTTGCTTATGGATAGAGAACTGATTACTTGATTTTGGCAGTTGTTAACGGTTCGGGTAGTTGTCATATCGTTCCAGTTGGTAGTCGTTAAGTCGGAGATTTCTTGTAATTCGAAACCCGCCGACGATGCTAAGTTTGTCCACGAAAGGACGACTTTTTGCCCTGATAAAGTGAGGCTCAGTTTGGGGATCGATTCCCAAGTAAAAACTCCCCCGCAGCCAGCTACCAATTTGCTACCGTCAGCCGAAGAGGCGATTGAGGCCCACATTGCGTAGGGAGCATCCGCTCCGCTCCAAGTGCTCCCTGAATCTACAGATATGAAAATCGGCCCATCAATCGTCCCACCCGCTGCCAGCGTCTTGCCATTCCCCGAGGACGCGACGGCGTCCCAGGAGTAATCTTGGTAAGCTTGAGGTACGTTCACTTGTGTCCATGTTTCTCCTGAATTCGTGGATATGCAAAGGGTAAGCAGACCGCCCGCCAAGAGCGTAACACCATCGGACGACGATGCGACACATCCCCAATATGCGAACGGCGTGTTGCAGACAGCCCATGTTATTCCAGTATTGGTAGAAATGAATAGGGCGCCACCGATATTGGGGTCGGTAACCGCGGTTGCCGCTAGTAGTCTCGTTCCGTCTGCCGATGAACAAATAGACACCCAGCCTGTCTCGGTTGGGCCCGTCGGATTCCATGTGACACCTGAATCCATCGAAATGTAGATTGAGCCGATGTTGTTCGGGTCCCATTCTGCCGCGGCAAGTTTACTTCCATCATCAGAAGACGCGACAGAACCCCACCGCGCAGTCGGTGCGGTCGATACCGTACAAATTAATCCGGCGTTCATTGAGGTGTAAATTTGACCCCCATTAACAACGGCGACCAATTTATTGCCATTCGATGAAGACGCGATGCCTTGCCAGTTGGCATTTGAAGCGCCCGTACAGGCCCAAGTTGCTCCAGAATTAGTAGAAGTATAAATTGAACCACCATAATCCTGCGCCGCCACCAACTTCGTTCCATCAGCCGATGATGCAACAAACGCGCCTTCAGGAGCACTCGTTGGCGTCCATGTTTGGGCGTGTACCGGTCCCGCCGCGGCCACGAACAGAAAACCTAAAAGGGTGACTGTGGCTTTTTTCATTATTGACATATTCTGGCAATTTCCTGGCTAATCCAAGACAAATCGGCTGAAACAAGGCATCGCTCGAAGCGTGTTGTTGAGACGTATTGTTGCTCTCGTAGTTGTTAGTACATGATCTTGACCTGCGTAACCTGCAAAACGGATTGCGCGGCGCGGCCCGGGGAATTATCTTTGGGCCAGTATGCAACACGCACCCGGGTTTTTGAAATTGGTTGAGTCGGTCCGGCCGAATGTCCGCGAGGTCACGCTTGAAGAGGCGCGCGAACGCTTGCGGCGCAATCCGCGCGCCCTCCTCGTGGACGTGCGCGAAGACAGTGAGTGGAACGCCGGCCACGCCGCCGAAGCGGTTCATTTGGGCAAAGGCGTTTTGGAGCGCGATATTGAAAAAGCGGTTCCCGATCCCGCCGCTGAAATTATACTTTACTGCGGCGGGGGCTATCGGTCCGCGCTGGCGGCCGAGGTGGCCCAACGCATGGGCTACAAGAATGTCTTCTCGCTCATCGGCGGATACAAGGCGCTGGCGGCGGCGAATTGGCCGATGCAACATCATCCGCTGTAGGGCTTTACACCACGCAAAAATGGGGGGATGTCCCAATTGTCGGACGGCTTGCGCGTGTGCAATTTTAATAAATGCATTTGAGCAAGTTCGCCGGCATGGCCGCCACCACCCTTTTGTCTTTGGCATTGCCGTCCGCCCATGCGGCCACGGGGACAATTCAAGACGTGCAACATGTGGTGATTTTAATGCAGGAGAATCGTTCCATGGACCATTATTTCGGCTGCATGGGGGGGGTGCGGGGATTCAATGATCGCAACGCCCTGCCTTTGAACAGCGGCCAGTCTGACTTTTACCAACCTTGGGGGGCCACCAACGTTTTGCCCTTTCCGCTCACGAACCAGTGCATCAACGATGTTGATCACAGCCACGGCACCGGAGTATACGACTGGGACAACGGCAAGTGGGATCAATGGATTCCAGCCAAAGGCCCGGAAACAATGTCCTACTACACCTCCTCCTACCTCCCGCTGCAATACACGCTGGCTAATGCCTATACCGTTTGCGACAACTATTATTGTTCTTTGATTGGGCCAACCTATCCGAACCGCCTCTACCTTTTCACTGGCATGATCGATCCCAACGGCACGGGCGGCGGCCCGGCAACCGCCAATTCCATTCCACCCGGTGGTTTCACGTGGACCACCTATCCGGAACTTTTGCAGGCAGCGGGTATCAGTTGGCAAGTTTATCGCCCGAACGGCGACACTTTTGGCGATGTTCTGCCATGGTTTGCCCAATTCATGAACGCCTCTCCCGGCAACCCGCTTTATGACCGGGGCGTGGCCGAAGTGCCGAACGTCGTGACCGCTTTCCAAACGGCGGTTAGCAATGGCACCCTTCCCCAGGTGTCGTGGATTATTCCCACTCTTGCCCAATCCGGCCATCCTCCTTATTCCCCGGCGGATGAAGAGGTTTTCATCGAGAGCGTCCTGAACGCGCTGGCCTCCAACCCGTCCGTCATGAATTCCACGGTGTTCATCTTGACATACGATGAAAATGGCGGTTTTTTTGACCATGTTCCGTCTCCCATAGCGCCGCCGGGAACGCCCGACGAATTTGTCGGCGGCCAGCCCCTTGGCTTGGGTGTCCGTGTCCCCGCGCTGATCGTATCGCCCTGGAGCCGTGGTGGGCGGGTCTGCTCGCAAGTGTGCGACCACACATCGATCATACGCTTTCTGGAAACGTGGACGGGCGTGCAGGAAACCAACATTAGCGCCTGGCGGCGGCAAGCGTGCGGCGACCTGACCTCAGCCTTCGACTTTGCCCACCCCAACACCAACAATTATCCGACATTGCCCAATGTGACGCCGAATGAAGCAACCCCTTACGCGCCAATTCCTCCCGCCTTGCAAAACCTGCTTGTCCAGCAAACCAACACTCTTTTGTCCATGCCTCTGCCCTATCAGCCCGAAGTGACGGCCCAGACGGATTGCACCGCCGGGCAGATCCATTTCAACATGACGAACTCCGGGGCGGCGTCCGTCCATTTCGCCATTTATACCAGTCCGGTGCAAGCCGCGGGACCCGTGCAGTGTGACGTAAATCCCGGCAAATCTTTGACGGCCTCGTTCGCCCCGAACGCCGTTTCGGGCAACGGCTACGACTATACGTTTTACGGGCCCAACGGCTTTCAACGCCGTTTCGCCGGCAGCCTGGCCAATGACTGCAAACAGATCGAAGCGGTTTCGTCCATTGATACCAACGCCGGCGACATCACGCTCGTGATGCAAAATGCCACGGCGTCGCCGGTTGAATTTGTATTGACGGACGGTTACGGCCTGCGGGGCCCGTGGACGAATACCGTTCCCGCCGGCTTCACTGGAAGCAACAGTTTCGCCGCCGTAGCCGGCAACAACGGCTGGTACGACTTGACGGTGACGGCCTCCAGCGACGCCAGCTTTGTGCGCCATTACACCGGGCACATCGAAACCGGCGCGATCATGGCGACAGAACCAGTCTTGGCACCCGTGATCGTGCCGCCGCTATTACCGCTGCCACTGCCTCTTCCGGTGGGTCTGACAAATGCGCCCGGCGTCCTCAACCTGATGGCCGCAATTCCGGTGACACCCGGCACGAATTCGTTGCCGTTTTATGCCACCGGCTTCGGCACAAACCTGGTTCTCGTCTATCCCGCCTGGGCCTCCAACTGGACAGTCCTGGCCAGTTCCTCGCTCAAGCCGGGAAACTGGTCGCCGATGAATTTGACCGTGTCGAACATGGGGAATTACGCCGTCGCAACGATGCCGTTTTCCTCCAATGCCATGTTTTTCCGTTTGCAGCAATCGACCGTCGCGCCGCCCTGATCCCGGGGCGCAAGTCAGCCTTTGAAACGTGGCCTTTTGTGAGCCAGGGAAAATCCTAATCCGACTCGTAATCATAATCCTAATCCTCCCCTGGAATAGCCGCAAAAGAACTCAAAAGAGCCCCAGAACTGGATTTTTAACCGCGAAATATGCGAACGACGCGAAAAGGGAAAGTTTTTTGCCGGGACCGGGTGGAATCCTAATCTTAATCGTAATCATAATCATAATCCCCTGACTTTTTTAGCCACGGATAAGGCCCAGGATGAACACGGATAAAAGCCCTTGGAAGAGCCGCAAAGGAATCTGGGAGCGGGGACCGTCCCGGTCGCCCTGGCCGGCGTCTCGCCGGCCAGTTCGTGAGCGAGGAGTGAAGCTTGTGGAAGCCGCTGATAAAGAAATAACCCTTATGCCGAGCTCGGCATAAGGGTTATTTTCTGTAGCCCCGGATAATGCCGAGCATCGAGAGGCGATTGTTCCAAAATGGAATGAATCGCCTCTTTTTTTTTCTTTACTCGGCATTATCGACGCCGTCTGCCGCAGGCGCTCTTGGGCGTGAAGCCCGATGCCGATGAAGCACAAGGATTGTGAAGAGCGCAACGAGCCAGCAACGGAGCGCGGCCTGGCAGCCATCCAATCACCACGTAAGCCCAACGGCCTTTCTCATTGCATTTTCGAATGCCTGATCGTCGAGGCTTTTTCGCAATCCCAGAATCATCTGAGCGTCCTGTCCAACCGGAACACGGAACGGTGTCGCGGGGTCTTCGATTGCACCCGCGATGGCTAATGCGACAACTTCGGGTCCCTGTGCACCAGACGGCCCCGTCATTTTTTTATGGGCTCCCGTCCACTGCTCCCAAAGTCCGGCGTAGTCGGCCGGTCCTTCATGGCGCTCGACCGTTTTTACGCCGGGGGCCGTGGCTCCTGGCTCGATGATTACGCAGCGTATTCCAAAGTGGCGGACTTCCACGTGCAATGATTCCGTAAAGGCTTCAAGCGCGAACTTGGAGGCGTTGTAGGCTGCTTCAAGCGGCGCGGATACTCGGCCGCCCACACTCGACACGTTGACGATCACGCCGGAACCCCGCTGTCGCCAGCCGGGCAAAACCGCCTGGATTATGCGCAACGCGCCGAGCGTGTTTGTCTCGAACATCTGCCGGACACGATCGAGTGGATAGCTTTCCACCGGCCCTTGTCCAAAGATGCCGGCGTTGTTGACGATTGCATCGAGCGGACCAACCTCTTGAAGGCACCGCGCCACGGAGTCATCGCTGGTAACATCCATCACATGTGCCTGGATGCCTTCCGATCCACTGAAGGCCGATATGTCGGTGGCGATGACTGAATGCCCTCGCTTGGCAAGAACCTGCGCCGTTGCCATTCCTATGCCGCCTGCCCCGCCTGTAATCAAAATCTTTAGCGTCTTTGACATTCAGAAGTCCTTTTGCGTGTCGTAGCTAGTCTTCTACGGTCGCCAGCCACCGCACGAATCTGAGCGGAACGTTTCAAGACGTTCATGGGGCAAGCGCTTCGCCGCCTAACATTCGTATTGAGCTGCGAAAAATGCGGCTGTCGCAGCCTAATTCGGTTTTCACTTGCCGGAAATTTACCCTCCCCTTCCATGTAGGTAAAGCTTTTATGGAAACGACATCGGGTCAGGAGCGGTTGCTGCCCAATCCCAAACTCCTTCTGCGTGAACACCTGACCAGCTTTTGACGTTCCTTCAAAGCCTCTGATAATGCCGAGCTGTTCAGATAAAAAAAGGGCGTTCTATTCGGTTTTCGAATGAACGCCCTGTTGAACTCGGCATTATCGAGTGCTACAGAAAATA
>Ga0182024_10005139_pt1 | contig 29518 bp, 28 predicted proteins | sample P32metaG_FD_120480 | JGI IMG/M metagenome (GOLD analysis project Ga0182024, IMG submission 120480) | Permafrost microbial communities from Stordalen Mire, Sweden - P3-2 metaG (Illumina Assembly) | ecosystem: Environmental > Terrestrial > Soil > Wetlands > Permafrost | place: Sweden: Stordalen...
CAGTACGCCCTTGCCAACTACGCGGCCGTGAGGATGGTCAACTCGCGGACTGCGAGCGGGGCTAAAGAAGTGTACGCCTATCCGACGCAGGACGCACAAGAGCGGCAGGTTCAACTCGCGGACCTAGGGAGCGAGGCATTCGAACTACCACTGCTGTTGAAACTGCTCGATTCGGGAGCGAACGCGAGCGAAGCTCCGTCGTAGTCAACCCTTTAGAGACGCCACCAACCCAAGGCCACGAGTACACCTAGCGCGGGCCAATCCAAAACGACACGGACACCACCCACAGGTAAGGAAAGACTACAGACAGAGGACAGATGACACCGGCCGCACACTGGCAGCGAGCACCGCGCAACCTTCGCCTTGCAGGTGCTCACCTCAGACCTGCGACCCTACTCCCTCCGCGATTCGAACATGATGGCAGACCGCTCCAACTAGTCTACTCCGTCGAGACGTAGACGCACACACACGAGCACACGGACCGCCTGCGACCTCCAAAACGACCTATATAGAAGCGGTCCTGGCCTTTCCGTGTGCCTACTGAAAAGTCCGATGTCGTAAGAGTTTCGTGATGCCTGGTTCCCGACCGATACTACTTAAAAAACGTCCCGATTCGGGACCGCTCCGACCTTGACGGCCTGACGGCAATGTAACGAGCGCAGCCTGCACCGGAAACTCTGAAAGCGGCCGTATGCGGGAAATGGCTCCCTATATTCAAGTGGAATGAAAGCTTGCTCGCTTTAATAACAATCGAGCCATTTCCTGCTTGCTGGGAAGAACCGAGGGCCTGCCGAATTGTTAAACCGAAACCCGCGATAAAGAGAAAGGCGGAATTGACAGTGAATTTTCGGCGCTTGAGGCAACTCGCATTCGCTCTTTCCCTCGCAATCGCGACGATGGCGAGCCCAACCGCTGCTCTCTCATCCCCGTACCCAACCGACGGCTCGACGGTAAGCAATCACTTCAACATCCCTAACGCTACGCTGTATATACAGTGGAAATGCACTGATGCCGTGGCGGACGGCAGCGTGGGTCAGTATTCGGGGCTCATCGGCGCAATTTCGACGCAAATGTATGGTGGCCCGGCAAATTTCTCCTACGTAGTGTATTCACCCAATGAGGACCCTACAGCAGACTTTAAAGCAAACGCAATGTCGTTCGCTGGCGTCGGGAGCGTTAATACTGCTTTTTCTTCGGACAGTATGCCCTATGGCTCAGTTCCGCTAAATCAGGTTGGCCCACCATGTGGCAGCGGCGTCAGCGTCTACGTGTTCTTCCCAAGTAGCCGCAACAGCGATGGGAGTTACACAGTCGGTAACGGCACCGAAGTTGCTCTTAATTAAATGAAGCACTGGGCGACTCGTTTACCAATCGGCACTTTGATTGCATTGATTGCGGTGATAGCTCCCATCCAGGCCGAAGCGGACCTCCGACTATACCAAAACCAAATTTTGGGCACAGTTGAAAGCGTGAGGAGAAATGTTTCAACTGTTCTTGCCAAAAGCGGTTGCTTCACGCACTACGACGTGGGAAACACCTCGCACTTCAAAGTGGAGCTTCAAGTTAATTTCGTGGGCGTCGGGGCGCACGCAAATTACCGTATCTGGATTCTGCCAAGACGTACGTGGGAATTTATTCTCGACTCATGCAATGTCTCAGACCCGAGCATCACCCTCCTCAGTACCATGTCGCCTGATGATTCACAATCCCCAGCGGACAAGTGGAAGGCAGCTAATGAGGCGACTATCGATTCACTTGTGAAAAGCGGCCGTTACCTTCCAGCGGGAGGCGGTGGTGAAACGCACTGCGTTGACTTCGTTCGGGCATATGCAATACGAAAATTTGGTAGCCCCACTGCCGGGTTCGTCGCGCTCGGCGGAACTGCTAACCAGTCCATTACTTCGTTACGGAACGATTCATCGCATTGGAAGCACTTCACGGACGCGAGCGACACGAATGCGTACAAGCAGGCGGCCGCAATTGCGGGAACAGCTCCAATCGTGCTCGTGGCCTGGGAGAATCCCGATGGCCATGGACACATAGCGATAGTCCGGCCGGACGACCCTGATTATCCTTCAGGTAGACTTCGTGGAGGCTCACCATATGTGGCTCAAGCCGGTGCGAAGCTTGAAGCGGTTCATAACGCCTCCGGTTCGGTAGTCTGCCCCGCCTCATCCGGCTCGGACTCGCGGTTTCCATTGAGCTGTGCCTTTCCGTCATCAGCGATAGGGCATCTAGAGTTCTTTGTCTTAACGCCCTAGCCGTGTTCATCTTTGGCGTGGAATAGCCACGGAGCAATCTGATGAGCCTTCTCGTTGCCGACGAACGTATCACCCTCAAGCCAGGCCATTGCCACTCCTTCGTCTTTCATGAAGTCGGCATATGCCTGAGCGGCCTTATCGGGCCTATCGCCGAGTACGAGGAGGCCGTCCCCGCTCAGACTCTCCATCGAGTGCTTCAGTTGTGAAAGGCCCGTCACGACAGCAGGCGCACTTGCGCGAAGCTTAACTTCGACCAGCAGTTCACTGGGAATGTAAATGTCCGGTTGGAAGACTTTATTGTCTATCCTTACCATTTGCTCAACAATGGCCATTTTGCCGTTTTGCTCCGCAAGCTCTGCGATGCGGCTAACGAGGTCCTGCGTTGGTTTCGTCGCCAGACCGTCGAGGTTTTGAAGAAGCCGCTCGCTCTCAGTTCGTGTAAAGTCCGCAATCCCTGGAGCGACGGGGGCACCATGGGCTTGTGCGTTACCCGCCGATATTAGTTCTAATAACGCTTGTGCTTCGCGGTCGCTTAGGACGCCCTTAGATTGAAGCTGCCATATTACTTGCATCGCCGGAATGCCGACATGTGGAACTTCGTATGCTTGCGCTATTCGAGCGATACGCTTTTCGAGTTCACCGCGAAGCCGAACAAACAGAACGTTGTCGGGGACTGCAAGCGGTGAAGTCGTGGAAAGTGCGGGAACCGGCTCTTCATCAAAGATGTTCATACGATATGAGGGAAGCGCCGCATCCGCCTCTTCGACTTCAGAAACCACGGTTTCAGTCTGTGTAACACGTCCCGAAGCAACCTTTAGCTCCAACGAACGGCTCGCTTCCAAAGCCTCAAAAATACGATGGGGTTCAACTTCGATTGATTTGTCGCCATATGCGAGCCGCATTGTCTTGAAAACCAGAGCGAGAAACGGTGTGAGTGCGATTATAGACACAATGACGGACGTTAAATCAAACTGACTCCAAAGGGCATGTAGAAAACTTATGCTAATGCCACCTAGAGCAAAAATGCTCGCGCCAAGCCGGAACTGTTTAAGCGATATTCCATACTCTGCTGCGTTGCTGTTGACTTCGTTTTCAGCCATTTGTGCCCTCAACCCTCTTGGCGCACAGTGACCTCGGCCCTTCTTTAGTCCGCCCAAGTGCTAGCGCGACCGTAAGCCGCTTCATCCTCGACATTGGCAGAAGTGCCTTGAGCGAGCCAGGCCCTCAGTGTATCCTAACTCGCCTCTTGACTTCACCCGCAAAGTTATCCAAATCCTTGCGGGCGACGGAGAGTACGAACTTGTTTGCGAGTCCTGTGGAGCGACGGCGCAACGCACTGAGAACTCATAAACATGTCGGCGAAGCGAGAGATACGCGAGACCGCTCATGCCGGCGGCATGGTTCACACGCTCGTGCATCTTCATCACGTCATCACATACGGTTGCGATGGGTTAAGGCGTCTGACCGGCAAGGGCAAGATGAAGCGACGCGAGCGCGTTGTCGGCTATCACCTCGTTCACGGTATCCTCATCTCGCTTGGGCAGGTTCGCGAGGCGCTGAACATACTCGTCGAGCTTGAATCGTCGCTGCGTGACGCATTCGCACCGTTCGAGGAGGACTTGGTTCGATGGACGTTGTTCCGCGATGACGCCGCGCACCTAATCGACCGAACGCATCGAGTCTCACTGCCGGGCCAGCACGACGCGAGAATCGGCGAGGACGAGTACGGCTACGACACCGACCTCTTGCCCTACGACTACGGGTCCGATACGGTTCGCACCGGCGCTGATAACACGATGGTCTTGAAGCCGGAGGTTGACAAGGTCTACGAGATTCTCAGCGTCGCCTTCGAAAGAACCGTAGTCGGCTATCGAGAGGGTACAGTCAAACCTCCACCCCGATACAGGGAGAAGAACTAGTGGAGGTCCGAGGACTTGTTCGCTTTAGAACGGGCTTTCTACTCGGACGCTAAGTGCTCGGTGGGCGTAAGACGCGAAGGAGGTCGGCGGCGACCTTCTCGATTCCTTCAGAAGACCTTGCTGCGAGATGGGCCGCAAGCAGCGGACTGCGAGCGCGTACCTGCTCCTCGGTAACATCGAGCCATACCGGCAAAATCACCTTGCGTCCTGAGGCGTTCTGAATCCCCACGAGGGCATCGAGTTCGCTCTGAGGCCAAGGCTTTTGAAAGAAAGACTCGCTGAGAACAACTATTCCGTATTGACACGACTTCAGCCCCTCGTCAATCTTTCCGCGAAGAGTATCGCCGACTGTAAGCTCCGATTCATCGACCCAAAGCTTTACGCCAGCACTGCGAAGACGCGCGGCAAGGTCCTTAACGAATGCCTTGTCTTCTGAAGCATACGAAACGAATGCGTCCACTTGGAAGTGAGAAACAGCCTCTGCGACTGCGGCCGCGTCCGCTGTTGCTGTCTCGGGCGTCACCTGAGGCGCAGACGGGTGTCTTTCGGCATAGTAAAGCTCTAAATCGCTCAGAAACTCGTTGGCTGTATCGACCTGAACCTGACTAAGGCGTCTGTAGTTCATGGTCGCCTGCGCCGGGTTGTCTTGACCCACCTTGCCAAATGCGCCCTCAACGGCGTGATAAAGGTCCGTCTGCGGGTCTTTATCCCATCGGTCGAACATGCCGAAGCAGTCAAGGAAGACCTTTCGAGCGGTTATCATTTGGTCAGCAGTCCATCCCGAGTCGATTAGCTGCCTTACGCGGTCAGCCGCGAGTGCGATACGCGCGCGTAGCTCGTCACCTGCCATGACCAGAACTTCCTCGGGATAAAGTCTAACGTAGCCGTCCTCGTGTACGATTGACTTCAACCGCGCATTGATGCGGCGTTCGAACTCATCTCGCCTATGCGGAATAGCATTCTGAAAGGCGGTCTTTACGTCAGCGGGAGTTACGGCCATGCGTTATTGTCGCTTCGGTGCGCGGGAAAGCCTAAGTAGTGCTTTACCCGATTCGAAACAACGTCCTTAGCACTGCTCATTCGCCGCAGTGATTCCCGCCGTCTTCCTCGCTAGTTCGTAGAGCGCGCACTCCGTGGCCCTTGCGTCCTTGGTATTCCATCTGTCGCTAGCATGTTTCGAAAGATACGACCAGTGTACTCCCGCGACGTATAGGACTTTACTGGGTGACTCCACAGGTTCGGTCGGTAGGCTTCTCAGTGTAAAGTTAACCGGGACTCCGCAATCATTGCGTGGCTTCTGCTCGTCAGGGAGCCATGCGGTATTCTCGACGAGGGGCGTTACAAACCAAGCCGGGGACAAGCCGAGCGTAATGACGACCTTGGGCTGCAGCGACTTAAGCGTCTTCTTAAAGAACCCCCTGCACTGCTGCGTGAAACTCGTGACTTCGCGCATTGCATGATGCCCAATCTCCGGCATGTCGTCCGAACGGAGAACCGGCCACGCATTCGTAAAGAAACAGTCTTCCACGCAAAATCCTGCGTCTTCTAGTAATCGTCTGCCGACGCCGAAACTCTTTTCATCCTTATCATAGCTTGTCCGCGAGACAATGCGATCGAACGACACCTCATTACCCCAATCTGAACCAAGGACGAGCGTCGTTATCTCTGCGCGGCTGCCGTCGAGCACGCCGTGACCTCCGGGAAAGAAGGCGAAGCCTATCTCGCAGACGCGGCGGTCGTTGAACGACTTGCAACGCAGGCCCCTGGGCGGCGTAACACTTTGCAGGTCGCCGCGAAGGCCGTCTATTTTCTCCCCAACCGTCTCGAAAGCCATTAGCATTCGGCGCGTTCGCGCCGCTTGCTTTCACTCCCTATGAAAAGGAGCTTGCTCGGCATTAGTCAACCGCAGGGACAAGTCGACCGCGTAGGCGTCTTGGGGCTGCTCTGGCCGTGCTGTAAAAACTTGCCGAAGATAGGTCGTCGTCCCCGTGACGAACAGCATCGGGGCGCGTCGCCTTTCCTCCAAGATGAGGTTTAACTCTCGTCTGCCGTTCCAGGCGTCGAATATCGCGACGCCGATTGCGAACACCCCTACAGCGATGGCGACGATGCTTGCGATAAGCGTCCTATTCGCGACCTGCAAAGTTTTAGTGGCAACCTCGTCGGGTCCCGGCCAGTTCTTCACGCTCACAGGCAGCGGAGAATGCAGTATCGGTGCGACGGGCAACGCCGTTGCAGCGGCGTGAGTTACCGCGAACAGAAGCATGGGTGAGCCATTGCGCTATCGCGCCCGGTGCCCCTCGTCAGGGCTGCTCGAAGCGGTTCGTCCCCCGAGGCTCCCTCTGCTAGATGACGGGCTTCGGTTCGTTGGTGTACGCCTCACTCGCCTGCTCCGTGAACATTCGAAGAGAGCGGTTTAGTTTAAGCGTCAGTGCTCTTGGTTCCACGTCAGCGAAGGCTTGTATAAAATACCAGAGCGTGACGACCTGTGACCCGTAGAAGTCCAAGAATAGCTTGCCATTGATAAGGTCCTCGCGTGCCAGTCCTGCGGTCTGACTGAAGAAGTTCGCGGCCACCGTGTAAGCGGTGAAGTACACTTCATACTCCGTCTGCCTTTCGGGTGGGACTTCGCGATTTAAGGAGCCCATCAAGCCGTTCAGTCTGGCCGCTGTGTCGAGAAGTCTCAATCGCAAAGACTCGTCCCCCAAGACCTTTTGGATGTAAGCAAGACCGCCCTCGGGCGTGACGGAGAGACTCTCTGGGATATGACTGACCCTGGTCGAGTACTGACTCATGTAGTCGATGGTTGTCTTTGTTTTTTCGTTCTCATTGAACTTTCGCAACTGAGTCCAGGCTACCGAGACGGCGACGAGTCCGGTAAGTACGACAGCGATGACTTGAGCCCAGGCCGCCCACACTGCACCGTCAACAGCGTAGAAGGCGTGGGGCATCGGATAGATTGCAGGGAGCACGACAAACACGGCAAGGGCTGCGGCTAATACGTTGGCCCCTTGCCTAATCCATGCGTCCGACCTATCTTCGGCGCTCATGTTCTTGCGGAGCGGAGTTCTATGCGGCGCAGGTTAAGGGCCTTGTCTGTTGTAGGATGAGAGGCCCGATGATTACTGCGATGATAACCTGCCCGCGAACCGGCAAGGCAGTACCGACCTAGTTAGTATGCGGCACTCTGGCAGCGTTCGACGCGACCGTGTTAGAGAACGACTCCGTTCGATGCACGGCTTGTGGTGAGATGCATCTCGTAGACAATAAGACCGTTAAGGCATTCCCTAGCGAATCTTAACTCCGGCCAATTCACCTTCGGGAGCCTAGCCGCATTTGACACCAAGTCCTGAGCAAGGCGCTCCGATTTGACCCGTCTGGTGCATTCTTGATGCACGGAACTCCGGCTACCGAATCGGATAGAGCGTGTTGATGCCCCGGACAATCTGCTGAAGAAGCCCCTTAGAATCGTACGTCAGGCCAGCCCGCGTGGTCGTTATCGGCTTGCGTTTTGGGACAAGGACCAAAGGAGACGGGTCCTTCATGGGGTAGAGCGTCGGTGGTTCTCCCTGTTCATGGTACTGACTCAGGACCGCGACCTTGACCTCTTGGGCATTCTGTAGCCCAAGGCGTATCGAATACTCGTTAGCCGGAATGTTGAAATGGTCTGCACATAAGGACGCAAAGACGAGCGTTGGAGCTATATATTTTTCGAGCCACCCTGGCAAATAGGCTCGGCCCTCTTCAAAATAGTGCGTCGGGATAAGGCTACTGTAGGTAACTGTTCCGGTGTCGTAAATGCGAGCGGCGTTGCGAAAGCCGCCATTTCCGTAGCGTTGCCGAATTTCGAAATAGTCTTCACCATCTGTATAGCCCATTGGCAAGTTAAGGGCAAACCAATGCTGGTAGGCATCGTGGTTAGTGTTGATAGCCCCAAGCGCCAACTTATTGTAGAGTTGATGCCTTAGGATGTGGCCACCAAATAGGCTATGATGCTCGATAACCGGCTTCGGCACGCTGCTTGGCGCGACGGCCAGAGAATATTGGGGACGGTCTATCTTTTCGAGGCCATAACCGATGCCGTCAAGATAGGCTCCTAGCTCATCTTGCTCGCCTATCCTCATCGCCGGAAATGCCTTCCGAAAAACCTCGATGGTTCGCTCTTCGTAAATAAGGTCCAACTCAGTACGGGCGGCAGTCGAGTTGTTGCCCAGGCCACGAAGCGGCACCATGAACCGATTATCCTCGTGGCGGATGATATGCGGCCGCTGAAGGCTCCTTGCTATTATAACAAAGTCAACGTCGTTGCCCTCTAACTGGCGCCGTTCGAGCGTGACGAGCACGCGCGGATGAACCGTGCGGCATATGAGGTCGTCTAGCTTTGCCGGGTCCATAGGTTTCTCGGGATTGTTTCCGTGATGCTCACAGACAACGTAGCCGAACGGAAGGCCGCGATTGGCAATGCCCGCAATCGTCTCGGCAAGTTTCGGCCCTCGGCCCTCGGCTTTAAGGGTGTCTCAGTCAAGCCATAGCTCTTTAACTCTGCGTTGGTAGTCTCGGTTTTCTTTGGGTCTTTGAGCGCGTAATAGATGGCTCTTAGTACGTCTTCGTCTTCGCTGTCCGGTGGCTGCATTGAGGCCAAGGGCTTCCCTGAAGACCATCGAACACCTGTTCGCCTATGGCGCGCCCACCGCAGCACCCGGTCTCCGAGGGTGACTCGATGGCTGTCGCGCGGGCCAAGGCAACGCTTAAGGACTTAAGCCCCGAAGCCCGTGCGTTCGTCATGGCGTGGCTTGTAAAATACTATCGAGATGACGGTCAAATGTTCTCGCCAAGTGTTTCGACTTCGCAACGTCGACGCGTTACGATAGATGATGAAGGCTTCTGGCTCGTGAAGGCACCCACGAAGTAATCAACGAGGACAAGAGGTACTTGATGAACGACGGCGCCGGAAGTCCGCCGCCTCAGCAGAGCGGCGTCGGTCCCATTCTCGCTGGCGGCATTCTTGTTTCTGCCGCGTCCGGTATCGGATACATGACGGTTTACGCTTACGAGTTAGGAGCCTCAAAGTATTTCGGTACTCCCCCCGAGTTTATCTCCGTTTCGGTCGTTAATCTCGCAATGGCAGCCCTTGTCGTGCTTCTTCTGGTACTTCTCTTCCAGTTTATTGCTACGTTTCTACCGTCTACTTTCCTCAGCAACATGAAAAGCCAGGCTCTGGCGTTTCTTTTTCTTGCGACCGTCTCCACCTTAGCAATACTGTCGGTCGTCCAGGGCCAGCTCGCGCGCATAGGACTCATTGCTCTATCTATTGCTGCTGCTGCTCTGTGGGTCGTGCTCATTGTCTTAGGCAGATTGGAGGCTTCAGGGAAGTTAAAGCCTCGGAACGGAACTGAGTTGCCGCCCGTCGAGCACCTTGCACAGTTCATGCCTCTACAGACGGCAGTCTCTGTTGTTGGTAGCCTTCTTTTCCTAATCTTCGTCGCCACGGCGGCGTATGCGAGCGGGTTCTCCTGGGCGACGATTCGGGCTTCCTTCTGCGTAACGCACGAACGCCATCCCAAGGTAATCTCAGCCATCTATGGCGATACCGCCATCGCGCCAGACTTTAGCGCGAAACAGCAAACCGTCACCAAAACCTTTACCATCTACAAGGTCGGACAAACGCTGCCGTCGTTCACGGTCCTAGATGTTGGTCCTCTGAAGAGTCGGCCGTGGCGCTAGTCCGTCGCGCAGCAACGAATCGAAACGCTTTCACCGTCGCAGCCACTAACCTCGAACGGTGCGCGCACGACTTGAAGGAGAGATAATCCGCCTCATGCCAGAGCGTTATCTTCTGTATATAGATATACTTGGCTTCGAGGACTTGGTGCGCAAAGACCCTGAAAAGGTTGACGACCTCTACCAAATCATCGCCAGCCTGGGCGCCCACTCACACTGGGGATTCTCCGTCGTAGGCTTCTCGGACACTATCCTTGTCCATAACACATTCGTACCTTCGACAGCTCACGAGCACGCCTACGTCATCATGTACTGTTGCGAGTTTGCGCAAGAGTTGCTCTACCGGCTTGCAGGTCGAAAACTCTTTTTTCGGGCCGTTTTAACCTACGGTAAGTTTGAGCATTACCTGCTTAACGAACAGCACTATTACTACGGACCTGCCCTTATTGATTGCTATCGCGCCGAAAAAGAGTTCAAAGTGACTGGGTTACTTATGGACGATAAGTGTGCACGGGACAGACAGGTCTTCTCGGTCAGGCAATATGCACCAAACTGGAACTATGTATTTCTGACGAGAGGCCTCGACACATATGAGGACGAGTGGCTAGGTATGTGTCCCTTGGAAATGATTGTGCTGGCGGATACCGGCTTGGCGTCCTTAATCGGGCCAGAGTTGGAGACCTTGCACAACTCGCTACTGCTAGCGCGCAATCATCCCGACGAACACATTCGGCTCAAATATAAGAACACGCTGACTCAGTACAGAATACGCTATCCTAAAGTATTTGCGGCGCTCGAACCGCATGATTTGCTGATGGAACAAGTTAACACCGCGTTCGATTGGTCGACAATACGGGCGCAACTCAACGAGAGCTATGCGTTTGCCTCGATACGAACTGACCCAAGGCCCGGCACCACCGGGAGGGCGAGACCTGCCGAAGGCGAGCAAGATAGTAACTCATGACAGACGAAGGACCCCAGCCGCCTCGCCTTCCTGTGCAAGCTTTTCGTGAGATGGCAGAAAGTATGGGCATTAAGAAACCTGCTCACAATGTTCTACAACATATTAGCTGGAAACTTAAAGAGGCGCAGTTCTTCCTTGGAGCGATGGAAGAAAAGTCGAAGTCTACGCTAGGCGGTACACGCTTTAACGACTTCAATTGGACCCCGCAGCACTTTGCCGAGGCGCAACAGTTCCTGTTTTATTGTTCCGCGATGCTTTCGGCATGGCAAACGGCTTATAACTACATGGGAAGACATTGCACGCGCAAAGACCCGGAAACAGAGAAACCAGTGGACCCGAACGCGCGCAGATGGTTTGCGTCGTTGCGCCGGAGAAAAATACTGTGGGCTTTCTCGCTCCTCCGCAATTCTGACGTTCACGATGGGATGTTAAGTCCAGGTGTTCAATATACCGTTAATCTTGGTATGCAAACCACGAGTCAAGGTTTTTGCCTTGATGGTCGCGTGTTGGCTTACCGTGACTGCTTCCAGACGCATCCTTGGGCTTTAGACATTCTTACTGCACGGCCGATTATTCCGATAGCGCAGGACGCACTCAGAGAACTCCGGGAAGTTGTTGACGAAGGCGCGCAAGCTACGCACCTCGGGATGAGCAACGGATGATAGATGTGTCGGGAAAGGTATATGACCCCGTTGGGTATTGCATTTATTGCAACGTCACCGAATCGCCTGACGGCTTACCACTTAGTGACGAGCATATAGTACCAGAGGGCATGGGCGGTACGTTGGTGTTGCCCAGTGCGTCTTGCAGCGTTTGTCGAGACATTACAAGCGCCTTTGAGAGAAACTTTCAGCGAGACATGTACGGCCCAACTCGCGCGTTTTGGCGACTTTACGGAAAGCGGCGGAAAAAAGAACGGCCAGAAAGTTTCCCCGTTGAGGTCGACCACCGGATGCGGACGGTAGACGCAGCGCTTGACGAATATCCCTATATTCTCGTCATGCCACTACTTGACCCACCGGGACTGCTTTTTGACAGGCCGATTAACCCATACGAATTTCCAGACTTGCGCCAACCTGGAAGGCTTTGGCGTTGGAAACTTAATGACGCCGATAGTCGAGCGCAACAACTACTAAATAAACATGCGGCGGAGAATATTTACCCTTCGCAGAGAATCTATCTGACGGACTTCTTTAAAATGATTGCTAAGATTGCGCATGGTTTCGCAATCGCGCAGAAAGGCTACAATCCCGCTGTACGCTACCTCTTGCCTGGGTTAATCCGCGCACCAAAGGGAGCCGTAACGAACGGGGCAACATATCTTGTCGGGACGGCTCACAATCAAAATGGTACGCGCGTAGTTGTGGCCCCTACTACGGCAGCCTGTAACCTGTCCGTGATGATTGCCACACCTCCAGATTTACTGCACCAAATAGTGACCGTTCGAGTTCAACTATTTGCGTGGTTAGGAACTCCGGTCTACGAGGCCGTCGTTTACAGGTTCCCCCCGATTATAGGCCAAAAGCTCGCGAGGAACCCCTAGAGCGCAGTTTCTTAGTCCTACCTGTTCAGAGTCTGTAAGAACATCCAATTCGCGTTCCCATTTTTATCCGTCGATGCGCCCGTGGGGTCGCATCGCTCAAGCTCAAGGTACAAATGCACGGTCAAGCCGGGGCAGCAGCGTGCTCCAATCAATAGCGTCGACCCCCGCGAACGTACCCATAATGCTTTGCCCTTTCCTCGACCCTTACCCGAATAAAGAAAACCCTTTCCAACTGCCAGCGTAGAACGCATCTTCGCGCCGTGCCGCTGCGAGTTGCCTCCAATACAGCAAACTCCAGACGAGCGAGTCGACCATCCTCGGCGGGCAGCACGTTTGCCCACATGGCGCGGGCAACGGAAGGTGAATCTTGCCGCCAACTGTTCGGATTTGTCATAGTTAGTCAATTTGATAAAGCGTGGCATCGCTAACGCTCCTTTCCACTTCCTGACTTTCGCGCTACTTCCCAAGTCACAGAAGTCCCCGCTGCCTCCCTCTGAGAGGTCTGCAAACCGTGCGCTGGCTCAAGGGCCGAGCCGAGCGGGCTAGAATGGTCGCCCGAGCGTCGGTAGCGGCAGCTAACCTATCATGGTTATTGTGAGGTCTTACGTGAACGATGGCAAAGTGGCTCCTAATAATGGCCAGCGATTAGGGCCTTTCATCTGGTCTGTCGCTGACCTGCTCCGAGGCGACTATAAGCCCGCGGAGTACCGCCGCGTTATCTTGCCCTTCACCGTCCTGCGCCGTTTGGACTGCATCCTTGAGAAGGCAAAACCGGGAGTACTGAAGGCGGCTTCGAGTATTCGAGACTTGGGGAACCTACGAGCGGATGCTGAGTTGCGCTTACAAAAGGCATCCGGCTTTAAGTTTTACAACGTGTCAAAGTTCGACTACGGCAAACTAATCGACGACGCACCCGGTATCCGAAAAAACATTGACGCGTATGTTAGCGGATTCAGTGCGAACGTACGCGACATCTTTGAGCGATATAAGTTCGACGAGCAACTCGCCCGCCTCGATGACAAAAACTTACTGTATCAAATAGTCTTGAAGTTCGGCTCCATCGACCTACATCCCAAAGTTGTAACTAATCACGACATGGGCACTGTATTCGAATATCTCATTCGGAAGTTCAACGAACTGTCTAATGAGACGGCCGGAGAGCATTACACCCCGCGCGACGCCATCCATCTCCTCGTGGACCTGTTACTAGCTGGCGATGCCGATTTGCTCGTGAACCCGAAGCCCCTCCGAACGGTCTATGACCCAGCCGCAGGAACCGGAGGTATGCTCTCCGTTACTGATGACCGTATCAAAGAATACAACAAAGATGCAAAGGTCACGGCCTACGCTCAAGAGTTAAACGATGAGACGTACGCTATTTGCAAGGCGGACATGCTCTTTAAAGGCCAGGATATTACGAACGTCAAGCAAGGCGACACTCTGTCGGACGACAAGTTTCCGGGAAAACATTTCGATTTAATGGCTTGCAATCCGCCGTACGGCTTTGAGTGGAAGAAAGAACGCGAAGCAGTTGAGGACGAACACGAGCGTCTGGGCTTCAAAGGCAGATTCGGCCCAGAACTACCGCGAATTTCCGACGGGCAGCTGCTGTTTCTCTTGCATCTCGTGTCGAAAATGCGACCTGTAACGGGTGGCGCTCACGGCAGTCGTATAGGTATCGTGATGAACGGGTCTCCGCTATTCACAGGAGGTGCAGGCTCGGGCGAATCGGAGATACGGCGGTTCCTTTTGAAGAACGATTTTGTCGAGTGCATCGTTGGCTTGCCGACCGAGATGTTTTACAACACAGGTATTGCTACTTACATTTGGATTCTAACCAATAACAAGTCGGAGGAACGTAAGGAGAAAGTACAATTAATTGATGCCACGCGGTTCTTCGGGAGGATGCCTAGGAGCCTTGGCAATAAGCGCCGGTACCTTAGCGAAGAGAACATTGGTCAGGTGCTTAGCATTTATCAAGCATTCGAGGACGGCGAGTACTCCAAGGTGCTGCCGAATAAGGCGTTTGGATACACTCAAATTGTCGTGGAGCGTCCGCTTCGGCTACAGTTTAAGGCATCCACAGAGCGTATCGCGCGGCTGGACGAAGAAAAGGTCCTAACTAGGAGCGGCACAGACCTGAAAAAACTCAAGGCATCCTTGACTGATATTCCTGCATCGCGGGTCTTTAACAATCGCAACGATTTTCTAAAAAGCCTCGGCGCTGCTCTCAGGACGCACCGGCTAAGCCTCAGCGCCCCGCAACTCAAAGCGGTCTGGCAATGTCTCTCCGAGCGCACCGATACCGCGGATGTATGCTTAGATGCAGAAGGGAAGCCGGAGACGGATTCACAGTTGCGTGATACGGAAAACGTTCCCCTAGGGGAGGACATCGGTGCGTATTTTAAGCGTGAGGTGAAGCCTTACGTCTCCGATGCCTGGATGGCCCGCGACAAGGACCGCATCGGATACGAAATTTCATTCACCAGATATTTCTACAAGTCTGTAGCGCCTAGGTCGCTTCAGGACATTGACGCTGACCTGAAAGCCGCCACCCGTGAGATTGTCAGCATGTTGACAGAGGTTTCTCCGTGACCCGGTCGCGCTGGACAGCTATGAGGATGAAGTTCGCCGTAGCCGCTGGCCGCAGCGGTGGAACGTTGATAAAAGGAATGATGTCGAACGTTCCTGAGCCCGGGCTGTTTAAAGGCTTTAGCGCATCAGGCCAAGATGTTTGGGTCGAAGAGGCGCAGTACAAGGGAAAACGAGGCATAGTTGTCAGCGCCGTAGGGGCGAGGTGTGGGAAGTGCTTTAAGGCCGACGGCGACTGGAGCGCAATAGCAAACACTATGGTTCTTATTCCGCGCCCAGGGTTCAACCGTGACTATCTTTGGTACGTCCTAAACAATGAGGCGTTCTGGGAAAAGGGTGGCACCGCACAACCATATGTTCGATTTGATGAAAGCCTGACCAGGGCTTGGAACTTTCCGTCTGAGACAGAACAAGCCGTAATAGCCGACTTCCTCGACCGCGAGACCTCGAAGGCTGACGAGCTTATGGCGAAGTACGAGGGACTAATCGAGCGGCTTGAAGAGAAGCGCCTTGCGCTCATTTCTGCGGCGGTGACGAAGGGTCTAGACTTCGCGGCCCCGATGAAAGATAGCGGAGGGGTTGGCGTCGAGGAAGTCCCGGTTCATTGGGGCGTAGCCGCTGTGTGGATGCTCTTTGAAATAGGTCGAGGCAGGGTCATTAGCCATGACGACATCCGAGCAAACCCGGGGGATTACCCCGTTTATTCCTCTCAAACTGAGGCAAATGGGGAAATGGGGAAGATTGGAACATTCGATTTTGATGGCGATTATCTGACATGGACGACAGACGGAGCAAATGCCGGAAGCGTCTTCGAGCGTCACGGCCGCTTCAATTGCACCAATGTTTGCGGCACCCTGAAGCCGCGAAGCATGGTTGCTTCGCTGACTTATTTTCAGTATGCGCTTAATATCGCGACGAAATACTTCGTGCGACTCGATATAAACCCAAAGCTTATGAATGATGTCATGGCGCGCATTCGTTTGCCTCTGCCGCCTGCAGATGAACAGATGAAGATTGTCGCGCACCTCGGGGCAGCACTTGCGAGCATTCGGATTCTGAGGGAACGCATGGAAAGCGCAATCACGCTGCTGCGCGAGCACCGCTCTGCTCTCATTGCTGCCTCCGTTACTGGGCAAATCGACGTGGGCACTTACAGGGCGGCGCGAGCCCGAGTTTCTGCCTAATGAGCGAAGCTCTGAAGGAGAAAGCTTATGAAACGGAACTCGTACGCGAACTCTGCGCCCGTGGTTGGGTCGAAGGCGATGACAAAAAGTACGAGCGCGACCTGGCCCTCTACCCTGATGATGTCATAGGGTGGCTTCAGGATAGTCAGCCCGAAGAGTGCGCTAAGGTTACGGGCGCAGGCGACGGCGACGGTGAGCGCCTTCTTCTCGAACGGCTCGCTAAGACGATTCAGGAGAACGGCACTATAGCGGTTCTACGAAACGGCTTTAAGCGTATCAATGCTCGCTTCGACATGTGCGCATTCATGCCAAACCAGGGCATGAACCCCGAGACTCTAGAAAGACATGCGAAAGTTCGGTGCCGGGTCGTTCGACAGGTCCATTACTCGACCATCACTGGGAACAGCATCGATGTCGTCCTGTTTGTTAACGGTATCCCAGTCGCAACGCTGGAGTTGAAGACAGACTTCACGCAGACCGTTCAGGACGCTATCGACCAGTACAGGACAGACCGCCTTCCGAAGGACCCCAAGACGGGGCATATTGAGCCGCTGTTACTTCCAAGGCGGGGGGCCGTCGTTCACTTTGCAGTGAGCACCGACGAAGTGCACATGACGACGGCGCTTGCGGGGCGGAGTACCGCATTCTTGCCATTCAACCTTGGAGACGATGGAGGTGCGGGCAACCCGCCCAATCCGGTAGGCTACAAGATTTCCTACCTCTGGGAGCGCGTCCTGGCTCGAGAGCCGTGGCTCAATATCCTAGACCGCTTTGCCTATTCGGAGAAGACGGACGAGATAGTCAGCGGTCGGAAGGTGGAGACCGAGCACGTTATCTTCCCACGCTACCATCAATGGGATGCCGTAACAAAGCTCATCGACGCGGCCCTAGTCGAGGGTCCCGGACACAACTACCTTGTCGAACACTCCGCTGGTTCGGGCAAGTCAAAAACCATAATGTGGCTTGCGCACCGCCTTTCCAATCTCCACAATGAACGTGACGAGAAGGTGTTTGATTCTGTTATCGTGGTGACGGACCGGAGTGTACTGGACGACCAGTTGCAACACCAGATTGTGCAAGCAGAACACAAGACTGGAGTTGTCAAACGAATCGGGTCAGAAGGACCCAAGTCAACCCAGCTTCGTGATGCCCTCACTAGTCGTACACCCATCATCATCGTCACACTCCAAACATTTCCGCCAGCCCTGAAGTTTATCGCCGAGATGCCATCGCTATCCGAGCGGTCCTTTGCAATAATTGCGGATGAGGCGCACTCTTCACAGACGGGTGAGGCCGCGAAGAAAGTACGAGAGTTGCTTGGCATTACGGAAGAGTCTCGTGGAGAAGGTGAAGACGAGGAACTTAGCGCGGAAGACGTGCTTCTAGCGGCCATGGCGCGGCGCGCCGAAGCTAAGAACATCAGCTACTTCGCGTTTACAGCAACACCTAAGCCGAAGACGCTCGATATATTCGGCCGCCTAGATGCCGCTGGACATAAGGTAGCGTTTCACGAGTATTGGATGGAGCAAGCCATCGAGGAAGGCTTCATCCTCGACGTTCTTGAGAACTATACCACGTATCAGTTTCTGTATCGGCTCGCAATCCGAGACGAGAAGTCGGGCGAACTAGTAGTCCCGAAGAGCGAAACCGCTAAGCTTGTCGCTCGTTGGCAAAAGCTCCACCCTTCAAACATCGCTCAAAAGGTACAAATCATCGTTGAGCACTTCCGCGAGTCGGTTAAGCCTTTGCTGGGCGGCAAAGCTAAGGCAATGATTGTCTGCGACTCACGGAAGGCTGCTGTCAAGTACAAGCTTGCCGTGAACAAGTACGTCAAAGATAAAGGCTACCGCGACATTCAGGCTCTCGTGGCGTTTTCCGGCGAGGTAAGCGATGTTGAAGAGGCGCCTGGTCAGTCATTTACCGAGAACTCTATGAATCAGCTCCGCAAAGAGAGCATCCCGGAGGCTTTCAAAGGTGATTCATTCCAGGTGCTTATCGTCGCAGAGAAGTTTCAAACTGGATTTGACCAACCGCTCCTCTCGGCCATGTATGTCGATAAGAAACTCGCGGGAATCAACGCCGTCCAGACGCTGTCGAGACTCAATCGAACGTACGAGAGAGGCGGCGTCAAGAAAACGGCGACATACATCTTGGATTTTGAAAACGACGCTCAGGACATTTTAGATGCGTTTCAGCCGTACTACAAGTCGGCGTACCTGGAGAAACCGGCCGACCCTGACTTGATTCATGACCTTCAAGCCAAGCTAGATTCCTATGGAATTTACGGAACTGATGAGATTGAACGCTATGTGACAGCGTATATCGAAGAAGAGCGAATGGAGGCAGGCGCACGAAGGCAGTCGCGTCTCAAAGCTATCCTAGACCCCGTCGTGAAGCGGTATCGGGACCGCCTCGCTGCAGCCAAGGAAGCCAAGAGTGACTTAGAGGTTAGGGCTGCTGAGTTGTTCCGCCATAACATGAGTTCGTTCGTACGTGCGTACGGTTTCCTGTCGCAAATCTACAACTATGCTGATACGGACCTTGAAAAAAGGGCACTGTTCTACGGCGGCCTCATCCGTCTCATCCATGATGACAAGGAGGAGAACCCCATCGACTTGTCCAGCGTCGTTGTCTCACATCGTCGCGTGCATGAGACGTTTTCGGGCAAAATATCGCTTGCGCCCGACAGCGTGGGCCTGAAACCCGGCCAACCAGGCGCTGGAAAAGCGCGAGCGAAGACGTACGGTCCGCTTGCGCAGGTCATTGAGTTACTCAACGACGTTATGGGCCTTGAGGCGAAAGAGGAGTATGCGATTCGCTGGCTCGACATGTACAAACGGAAGGTAGATAGTAAAGAAAGCCTTCGAGAGCAGGCACTGCACAACAGTTATGAGCAGTTCGTCGATGCCGGCGACGTGGAACAGGCTTGCAAGGACGCCTTACTGGAGACGCAAGACGAGCGCGCTGCTAAGAACGACGAGGAGAATAAGGTTGTCCAAGAGATTACGGAGCGCTTTTTCGGTGAAAAGGAAGTGCTGAAGCAGCTCGTTCGGGCGACCTCGAAGTATGCGTACGAGCACTTTAATCAGCAAGCCGAATAATAGCGGCGGCGTCGCGTCGCGGTGCCCGTCGAAGCCTCGGGTATGACAATCTCTTCCCCAGGAGCCTATCTTTTTGGCCTCATAACTGGACTTCTTATCTGGGTCTTGCAGAGACTGTACTTCCCCGACCTCCTTAGCAAACGCGCGCAGCAACGGGAGGAGAAGGGAAAGTTCCGCGAAGAGGAGCGAAAGTACACACGCGAGGACGCTGCTATTCGCGGGCGCCTGCAGGCTTCTCTCATCAATCAATGCCGAGCAATGCAGCGAGTATTTGTCGGTGGAGACCTTCCGCCCGGCTACTGGAAAGAGCTTCATACCGAGCTTGAGAGTCTCGTGAAGAGCGACGACGCTGCGCGAGCCCTCGGGACAGACTACGTTAAGTTTACGGAGACGTTGGAGAGCGACCGCTGGACGATGGGTTATGTAGCGGGCCTCGAACCGGGAAAACTGCAACGCGCCTACGTCCTGCAAGCGGTTGCCGACGTTGTAAAGAGGTTCTCAATCCTATTGGAGATGGTTGATGACGGTCAGAATGCTTCGCGCTACGGCAGAAGTGCCGATACAGCGTCGCTTCAGGCCGAGCTTCTCTTCACGGAGCGACCGCCATTCTAACGGCGCCAAAGACACTCTCGGTTGGGGGCGCACTTGTTTATCTACGAATGTCGTGCCGAAGCGTCCCATCATTCTTTATTGATGAGGCGTTTGTCATCACGAAGGTATCGACCAGAACATCACTGTCTGCCATGAAGCCCAGGTACTCCATAACGATTCCGACTAGCTCTGTGATGTCGTTGCGTCGGCGAAGTACAGGAGCCCCGCTGAATCCTCGAAAGTCGAAGTCTGCCTCATCTTCATCGTTTCTCGTGCGGCCGAAGCTATAAGTCACGTTCCTCCGGTCAACGCGAGCACGGAATGAATCGAGCGTCACGCCCGTTATTGGGACGTTGGTGATAGTGTAGGGGTTGAACTCGGCTCCTCGGTTGTCAAACTCATTCCTCCGCAAGACGCCGGGCCAACCGCCGAATGAGACGATGTCATCGACCGACGCTTCAGCGGGCCAAGGCGTAGCCGGATTAAAGAAGCTACGAGTCTGCAGCGCAGCCCTCGCCGTGTCGCGCGGCGTTAGCGTTACGCCCCCCAAATCAATCGTAGCTAAGTCCGAGCCTTCGTCAAGGTCTATGAAACGGGAATCAATATCTCTTAGGTCCCGACCGCCGACGTGGAATACGGCTCTGCCGAACACCTGGCGAACACGTTCAAACTCCCGGTAGACATGTGCGTTCGTAACTAGAATGAAACGGGAGCCAAGTTGTATGTAAGTGCCGGTGGCCGTAAAGAAGTGTGGATTCGAGGACTCGTCCTCCCATAGAAGCACTATCGGGTCGCAGTAGTTTACTGGGAGAGACTGATACTCTTCGCTAATTTCCATGAGTTAGACGCTCGTCGGTCAAGTTGAGTCTACGGGAGGTCGAACTTCAACCCATCGAGCTTGGTATCAAGCGCATCGACGGCATACTGAAAGTCGAGCACGAGTCTCGAAAAAGCCGGGTCCGCCACGGCGTTAATGCTTTGTGTGCCGACCAGGAATACGAGACAGTGACTGAAGGCTGCACGAATTTCCTCTGTGCTAGGGATGCCGTCTTTATCGGGCTTGCTGCTAGATAACAAACCAAGGAGCGCAATCTGCGCGCTCATGCCGCACTTTGCAAAATCTACTACGTCACCGATATTAACCTGTGGATGCCCTAACACATTGGATTGACTCATCGTCTCCACTTCCTGCGCGCGTGAGCGAAAGTCAAACAGGAGATTGGAAGGCGCGCTCGGGTCCTTACTTCTACCTGCCGCCGTCCACAGTATTCGCGAGAAGGTCAGAAGAGAGGCGCGGCCGCTACGAACCCCATCGGGTTCCTCGACCAGAGTTGGCAGAGTTGTTTTCGTGAGTTTCGCGAGTGCCGCGATTGGCTCGTTTAGCCCGACAAGGCCGGGTCGCCGCTTCCGTGCCTCCAGCAAATCAGCAAGCGCGTCATCGTATTCCTTGAGCGCAAACCGTGCGAAGCCTCGCACACGGTAGGCCTCTGCGGAGCCCTCTCCCGTATTTTAAGCAAGTGGTTTGTGACGACGATGCACTCAGAATACTGCGCCGCATACCATAGGTGAATAGCCAACAGTGTGCCTAGGAGCACTGACTGGTCGCAAAGTTCTGGATATTCGCCTGACAGGACGAGGTTGCGCGCCGCTTCTGCCGCCGAACGCATTTTCACATCCGACGTAACAGGGTCGTAGACCTTAACCAACGACCGCCCATCCAGGAGGTGAGTAAGCTGACCCGCTATGATGGTGCGTTGTTCCTCCGACCACTCGGCGCCGCAGGCAGCCGTGACTACGCCAGATGTCATAATGTCCTCAAGAAGCCCAAGCGTGGCGTTCTCCAACATCTGTTGAAGAAGAGTAACATCGTTATTCCAGAGCCACTTGCCGAGAGTACGCAAATCTGCCTGTCGGCCTTTGAGGAATCCTAGAATGCCCACGCGTCGGATTATATCACGATTGGGCGCGAGCTAAGGGTCCGTCTCTGCAGACGAGGCGTGTTAAAATGTCCGTATGGGAAATGCAACCTTCATTTACTCCGACACCGAAGGCCGGAAAATCCGCGCTGTTCGTCTCAGAGCGCCGAAGGATGCAGAAGAACTCTTCGACGACATACGGTTCGACGGTGTAAAAGGCGCTGACCGAGAACATCAATACAAGAACGACCCGCAGACTGACCTACGGTTTACCCAGGCATACAGCGACTTGAACCTCGTCGCGCACTTACTGCTCGCGGCCGGATACCGACCGTCACGGTTGTTCTGGAAAGACAGACCCGACGTTCGAGCGGAACTTGCAGACGGCTCGACCGCGTTCGTAGAAGCCGCGGAGGTCATCGAAGAACCATCGGCTCGCTTTGCCGGAGCACTGACGTATGTGAACGTCGGTATCCGAAAGGCCGTCCAAGAGAATCCCGCACTGGAACAGCCTATCGACCTATTCGCGTCGCCGAGAGAAGACGGCCGCTACGATACCAAGGCAATCCTCGCCGATACCCTACGACTACTTCAGAGCGACGACGTAGCCGCAGCAGGCCGCGAGTTCGAAGAAGTCGGCGCGAGCTATCCCGCACTGCAGTCGATAAAAGCTCGTTACCGCCGGTTGAACGTGCCCGTGCTTCCCTACATTGGACCGGACGGAAGTGGGGGCGTACCAGACTCCACCGTCAGCCAAACCCACGTCATACTAGAACAGAAGCGGAAACTCGCCGCAACCTATACACCCAGACCGCTCTGGCTCGCCTTGTACATCACCGACCCTGAAACAGTGCCTTTCATGGTAGTGGACGCATTGGCAGAGATACGTCTCGACTTCTCCCCATTCGAACGCCTCTTCGTTGGGAACCAACAGAATGTCATGGTCTACTCCGTCGAGATGTAGACGCGATGCACTGCTTCCAAAAGGGGGGCTACAAGGCGTCCCCAGCTCCTGGGGGCTCGACGCCCACGTAATCTATCGCCGTCGCTTGAGGAGTCTCTCTAAGAACTCCACCGGGTCGGCGCGAAGAACGGCGAGTAACTGCAGAAGTTCGAGAAGGTCGATACGCCGCTCACCTAACTCGACCTTAGAGACGAAGGTTTGAGCACGACCGATTCCTGACGCAAGCTCTGCCTGCGTAACTCCGCTGCGCGTCCTATACTCGACCAGAAGGTCGCGAAGACGCTTCGCTTGACTCGAATAGATTTGCTTGCTCACCCGCCGGGGGACCCCATCGTGCAAATGATAGGAGGCTTCTATGGCGTAGCCCAAAATGGGGTACACTAAGACGGGGTAACAAGAGACTAGGCCCCGCATTAGAAGGCACACTGCTCCTTTTTGTTTCTGCAGGGTGTTCGGTCGTTATATTACGCGGGTGCCGCATGTCGTTTGATAGGAGTTTACGGTGCATAAAAAGGTACGCTGGCTAATGTTGTTGAGTGCCTACGACTTGCGGCGCTCTTTCAGAAGGAACGATACGCGGAGCGTTCGAGCGTCGGGTCGTTCGAGGCAAGAAGGCTCGTTTGCAGCGAAACGGTTGGCGGTGCTCATCATGCGGTACGTCAGGATTCGCGCCTTCGCCCGTGGTAAGATGGTCTTGGGTTCGACGTGCCACGCTCTAAGCGTTTGCGTGGCCGTTGCAATACTTGCAGGCTGCGGCGGCGGAGGCGGCACACTGCTGAGTCCATCGCTAACCGGACTCACGGCGGAGCGAATGCGTCCCGGTGTCGTCTACAAGTCCCTCTACAGCTTCGACGGTAAGGACGGCGGAGCCCCGTATGCGGGCCTCCTCAACGTCAATGGCACGCTCTACGGCACGACCTATGCTGGGGGCGCCAACTGCAGGTCATTTGGCGGTTGCGGAACCGTCTTCTCGATCACACCGTCCGGCAAGGAGGCCTTGCTTTACAGCTTCGACGCTAAGGGTAAGGACGGCGGAGCCCCGTATGCGGGCCTCCTCAACGTCAATGGCACGCTCTACGGCACGACCTATGCTGGGGGCGTGAACTGCGAGTCAAGTAGCTTTGCGACGGGGTGCGGCACGGTGTTTAAGATCACACCGTCCGGCAAGGAGGCCTTGCTCTACAGCTTCAAAGGCGGCTATAAAGACGGCGAAACGCCGCATGCGGACCTCATCAACGTCAACGGCACGCTCCATGGCACGACCGTTTATGGAGGCGCGAACTGCACGTCAAGTGGCGCTTGCGGAACCGTCTTCTCGATCACACCGTCCGGCAAGGAGGCCTTGCTCTACAGCTTCGACGGTAAGGACGGCGAATACCCGTACGCGGGCCTCATCAACGTCAAGGGCAAGCTCTACGGCACGACGTATCGTGGCGGCGCGAACGGTTACGGAACCGTCTTCTCGATCACACCGTCCGGCAAGGGACGCGTGCTCCACAGCTTCGGCTCGGGAGACGGCGTCGGCCCGTATGCGGGCCTCCTCAACGTCAATGGCACGCTCTACGGCACGACCTATCATGGGGGCACACACGGCTCGGGGACGGTCTTCTCCATCACGACCTCCGGTAAGGAAACCGTTCTCTACAGCTTCAAAGGCGGCTCGGGCGATGGCGCATCTCCGGCGGCGGGCCTCCTGAACGTCAACGGCACGCTCTACGGCACGACCTCCAACGGTGGTTCGGGTTCATGCCTGCTTTCCAGCTACGCCCTTGGATGCGGAACAGTATTCTCGATCACGACCTCCGGCAAGGAAACCGTGCTCCACAGCTTCAAAGGCGGGACGGGAGACGGCAGATACCCAGAGGCAGGGCTAATCAACGTCAACGGCACGCTCTACGGCACGACCTCTAGCGGCGGCGCAAACCGCGACGGAACCGTTTTTAACATCTCTCCGTGATTCTTTCGCATCTCGTCGTGATACCGCAATCGGGTGATGGATGGGTGACGGGAAATAGTAAACGCACACGAGCACTCGGTGTAGACATGATGGACGCCTGCGACTTTTAAGGCACCCCCGTATAGGTACCCGCGACCTATATACCCCTGCCCGTTGCAAAAACCGCTGCGCGTCGAAAAAGCTATATACCATAATGCTTTTACCGCATCCTGGCATGGATGTATAGGTGTCTCAAAAAAGACCCAAAAACGACCGCGACCTATAGGTACCTATGAGTCGTCGGGCTTTAATCCGTCTCTCACCGTATTCAATAACCAAAGACACCATTTAACAGAGACTATGGTCAGAAATACAGGTAAGAGGCAGAGACACCCCGCCGAAATGCCATTTATGGGACATTTTGCCTCATCTCAAACGCGCGCGTCATTTCTGGCGGCCGGTCCCGGTGTTCACCTGAATCGACTGCGACCGACGTAGCAGCAGCGGCCTCCAGCAGAACCGTCTGAAATGCGGCGAGTTATTAACCGGCCTTTAACGGAAAAATCGACCTCTAAGGCTCTCGAAACAGGTCTGACACTAGGTGCCGCGCGGAGGCTCTATCGCCTCACCTGGGGCAAGGAAACCTGGCAGAATGGCATGTCGCTACAGGCTCCTAATCCGCGCTAATGCCTACGCTCGAAGTAGTCGAACAGCGAGTCGAAGTCTGCCGTCAGAATCAAAGCCTCGACGATTGCACTTTCGCTCGCGACGGCTCGGCCGATTCCCGCCTCGCGCAGCCGTACCTTGAGCCGCGACAGGCGGTTCTTCGTTGACGACTTCATGCCGATGGAGGTCTTTTCACGTTCTTCCATTTCGGGCCGATTCTCCGACCATTGTCGTACTACCGTTTCCCAGGGTTCCGGTAGAATGAGAGGTGTTAAACCCCTAGCAACGGTCGTTACCGGAGATCTTACAGTGAGCAAGTCCACGAAAATCGTCACCTACCTACGAGTCAGCACCGAGCGTCAAGGACGTTCCGGTCTTGGGCTTGAGGGTCAACGGTCCGCAGTACAGACATACGTCGCACAGCACAGCGCGAACATCGTGCGCGAGTTTGTCGAAGTCGAAAGCGGTCGGCACGATGAGAGGCCGCGACTTGCCGAGGCGTTGGCGTTTGCCCGGCGGTCGAAGGCGACGCTGCTGGTGGCGAGGTTGGACAGACTGAGCCGTTCGGTCAAGTTCATCGCCACCGTGCTCGACAGCGGCGTCGAGTTCGCAGCCGCAGACGTACCCGACGCTAACCGTCTGCTTTTGCACGTCCTAGCCGCCGTTGCCGAAGCGGAGGCCAAGGCTATCAGTGACCGCACCAAGGCCGCGCTGCAGGCTGCTAGAGCGCGCGGAACACTGCTCGGCTCGCATAACCCGGCAGTACCAACGCTGAGCGAACGTGCGCGCGCCAAAGGGCAGCGGCTCGGCGCAGACGCCAACCGTCGCAAGGCAGTCGAGGCGTATGCCGACCTTGCCGACTTCATCGCCGAACTGCGCGAGCAAGGACTGTCGCTTCGGGCAATCGCGCAGCGGCTTAACGACGACGGTCACAAGACGCGCTCGGACTGCGCCTGGAGCGCGACCCAGGTCACCTACGTTCTGCGGCGCGCTGCCTAGGCGATAACGTCGCGGCGCGTCTGACGGGTAATCGTCCGCGTATACCTTGCCGACTACTTCGACCGGCAAGCGTGAGTTCGTGCCGTCAACCAGTGCTCTTGACGCATCGTAACCGAGACGCATAGGTCCACGTCCTCAGGTCGAATCGACGCGGGCCACCTAACCGCGAGACGTACACAATCCCTAGTGGTATGACCGGCGGGAAAGGTTGCAAGAGCGACGCCCGGCCGACCGCGCGACGCCACCACATGAGTCCCGGTTAATCTGTCAGCCGTTTTAGTTTTATGTATGCCCTGGTGCGTACAGTCTCTCATGTCAAACACTCATCTCAAATCAGAACACGACTACGACGGGGGATGGTCGCCTAATGAATCGACTACGACGAATCGACACTCGTCGAGTCTGCGAAAATAGTGGGAGCAATCCATGAATGCCTACGACAAAAAGGGTAGGCCGCCAGACCCTTTCAAAAGATCGTCGCCACCCTTTTGATTCGGCGTACCCCTTTGTCAAAATGGGCTGAAAAAGCCGTTATGTTGGCGTTCGATTAGAGAACGCGCATCTCACGGGCCACAAGGGTCGCTAGAATCTCCAAAATGGTCACTTAACGGCTTATCTCATCTGCTCGCGCTAAAATCTGGAGCACCCTTTGTCGAGCGGGTCGCTCGGCGGCTGCCCAAAGGTTTTGAGCATCTAGAACTAAGTATTGACGAGCGATGACAACGAGGCGGAAGAAGAGCGGTCGTCCCGCAAATCCCTATAAATCGCAAGCCTTTTTCGGCGAGGCAGGCTGGTCGAATCACTACTTTCAGCACCTCTACGGCAACGACGAGCATGACCTAGCAGCAGCTCCGCCCCATGCCCCGCCAGGGACGCCTGTCGAAACCCTCATACAAGGGCTGCTCATCCAAGCGGGACCTACGGGTAGAGGTTCAACCGCGTTGCCGCTGCCAAGAACGGTCATCGAGGCGACGCTCAACGTAGACCACTACACCGAGCCTCAAGCCGTCACGAATGCCTTAAAGCGCCTCTGCAGCCGGAAAGAACGCAGTCCACTGCTTCAGGTCTACCTTACGCAACTGCCGATAGTCGGCCAGGTCAAGCCAAGTGACATTTATAGCATCGGCAGACTTCCTTACGAGTCCGAGCTTGAAACCCTAAGGGAGTTGCTAGAGCAGCGCGTTCGGGACTTCGACCCTCGCGTGAAGGGAAAGTGCGCCGAGCACTATGTTTGGAGTCTGCTGCGTCAATCCGGTCGCTTTGGGTTGCATCACAAGGCCGAGTGCGGCGAAGTCAGGGATGCGTCCGGTAAGAACAAGTTGGACGTACTAGCGACCGAAAAGACTACCGGCAAACAACTCGGCATCTCCGTCAAGAACGAACGCCAGTGGTTCCATTCTGGTAGTAGGTCTATCAAAGACGCTTACGCGAAGGCACTCGCTCATAACGCACGGCCTATGTTCGTTGCACCCCATATCACCGAGGATGCGAAACGGCGCTGCGACCGTGATGGCATCATCACCTTTGAACTTAGGCGGCAACTCTTGCCCGCTGAACTTACCGATGAACGGCACACGCGCGTGATTGTCGAAAAGCTTCGCCCGATTCTTGGGCCGCAAAGGTTCGAGCACATACCCAAGCAGTTCCCCAGACCCGCTGAGCGTTCGGAGGACGTGCGAAGAGATATTGAGTTTATCGAGGGCTTGAAGATTTAGCCTAGAGGATGCCCAGGGACCTCATGTAAGTTAACCCACCATGCCAAAACGTAAAGCTCGACGCATCTTTACCGTACAGGCCGAGGAGGGCTACGAAGACCCACTCGGTCTAGGCGGTCGAATCCTGTCGGTTTCGGAACGCGCGCCCGGTACCGGAAGCCGCGACACGGTTGTGATTAAGGGGCAACTTTACCATCGCGCCAGGTACTGGACCGAAAACGCTAAGGGCGTTCGCGAGCGAAAGAACGTCTACGGAAAATCGGAAGCGGAGGTAAACAAGAAGCTCGCTGCGTTGAAGAAGGCACCAACCGCGAAAGGTGACAAGAATCTGACGCTTGGGGACTTCCTCGAATACCGCTTCCTAGCGGCGATGCGCGAAGAGAAGCGTCACAACACCTATACGACCTACAAAACAGCCGTTACGCAGTACATCATTCCTGAGATAGGCAAGGCGCGGCTACTCGGCCTACAGCCGCAGAATGTGAAGGTTTGGCTTCAGGAGCTAGATGCTGGCGCTCGTTCAAAAGGTTTAGCTTTCGCGACGCTCCGTCGTGCGTACAGTTACGCGGTGGAACTCCAAATGCTAGACCGAAACCCTCTTGCAGAGATGCACGCGCCACGAGTGCCACGGACAGAGCAACGCATCCTCACCTTAAGCGAACTCCGAAAGCTCCTCGTGGTAGCGAAGGCTACAGAATGGTATGCGCTTATCTACATGGCATGTGCGACCGCCATGCGCCAAGGTGAGATTTTCGGTCTGACGCGAGAGGCGCTCAACCTTAACCGGGGCTACCTTCGGGTAACTCACCAACTAGCCAGGACCGAAAACGGCCCCGCACTGACCGAGCCTAAGACCGCGAGCAGCCGTCGCCGCGTAGACTTGGGGAAGGAAGCGATAGCCATTCTTCGGGAGCACTTGAAGACGCAGCCCAACGATACGAACCTCGTTTTCACAAACGTCAACGGCAAGCCGCTCGACGGCCCGAACTTCTTGAAGCGAGTGCTTCGACCGCTGCTAAAGACGGCCGAGCTTCCCGCAGTCACGTTTCATGGTCTGCGCCACTCTTCAAACACCGCGCTCGCTCAAAAAGGCGTGCCTCTCAAAACGCTGCAGGCGAACCTAGGTCACGCTACGAGCAAGACGACAATAGACGTTTACATGCAACACGCGCCGTCCGAAGGGAAGGTCGCGGCAGACCTTATGGGCTCGTTGCTCAAAGGGCGAGGTGGGTTAAATCGGGGGTTAACTCGCAAAAAATCAGGCTCGAAAGCCAAGCCAAGGACAAAGAAAAAAGCCCGATAGCATCAGGTTTTTAGACATTTAGCCGACGCCCGGACTTGAACCGGGGACCTATTGTTTACGAAACAATTGCTCTACCAACTGAGCTACGTCGGCGATGCAGCACGCCCGCGCGACGCGCGAGGCTGGTCGGCGGTCCTTCCACG
>Ga0182024_10005140_pt1 | contig 29516 bp, 35 predicted proteins | sample P32metaG_FD_120480 | JGI IMG/M metagenome (GOLD analysis project Ga0182024, IMG submission 120480) | Permafrost microbial communities from Stordalen Mire, Sweden - P3-2 metaG (Illumina Assembly) | ecosystem: Environmental > Terrestrial > Soil > Wetlands > Permafrost | place: Sweden: Stordalen...
GCGCCCCGCAGGGCAAGCTGCTGGGCGATGGCGGCATTCTGGCGGTCGGTGAGAGACATCGTGGACATCGTGATCCTCCTTCGGTCAGAGATGGACCGAACAAGCTAGGCCGCGCTTGAGACGGGAGAGTCGAATGGGGCCCGCTCTGGGCCACGAACTTCTCAAGCCTGAGCAAGAACCCCAGTGTTTCCGGGCCTCGGCGTCAGAAACCTGGCGCGAAAACGCACACCGTCCCCCTCCGATCCGTCCACGGCCACCAGCCCGAGAACGGGAATCCAGCACCGGACTTTCGGCTCGAGCCAACAAATGTAGCTGTCATCGTTGGTTCGCCACGGACTCCCGCGCACGAGCACGTCGAGGTCTCCCCCGAGGAGCTGGCCAAAGCGACCAAAGCGCTCGATCGCCTCGGCCTGACCGCACCCCGGCCAGCGGAACCGGTTGAGGTCGATCTCTCAGACCTCGACGATTAGAACACGCGCTCGCCGGAAAAAGCCACGCCCGCTCACGTTGGATCGGTCCCTTCAGTGCTCGTGCACGTCGACGACGTTCGAGGCGCCGTCCAGGAACGGGAAGCCGGATTCGAAGCGGGAGAGGACACGGAACTGGTAGGTAACCGGACCGGGGAACTTGAAGCGGTAGCTCGCTCGGTAGCGGCCCTCCGCGTCAGTGCGAATCGTGTTGAACTGGATCCATTCCCCTGCGCCTGAGCGCGCCTCGAGCACCAATTGCTTGCCCTCTTCGGGAATCGGCGTGCCGTGCAGCACGCCCGTGAAGAGGATCCGGTGGCCGACGCTCGTCACGCGAGGGGCGATCCTCAGCGCGATCCCGGCATGCACCCGCAGCGTGAGCGCGGTCGTGGCGACGGGGACCGTGTCGTCCACGTGGCTGCGGTAGGCGAACCGCAGCGCGCTGGAGGGCGTGTCCTTGGGCAGGGTCAGCGTCCAGGCGCCCGTGGCACCGGTGCGCACCCCGGCGATGGGCACGGTCTTCGCGCCCTGATCGGCCGGTGTCTCGCTGACATCGAGCAGCGCACCGGAGATCGACTGCCCGGTGGAAGTGGTCAGGCGCCCAGTGATACGGTCGGCCTGCCCGTAGCGACTCGTCCTGGTTACCTTCGGGTCGGCCTGCCCGTAGCGACTCGTCCTGGTTACCTTCGCCGTGCCCTTCCATTGAGCGATGAGCTTGGCCTGGTCAGAGGCGTTTGTGCCGTTGGGCGCTCCACGCACCGCGGCGGGGCTGCCGGGGCCGATCGCAACGCCCGCGCCCGCGCCGACACCGCCCTGGGACGAGCCGGCAATCGTGATCGTGCCGTTATAGGCGATCGTCTGGTTACCGGCGGCGTCTTCGACGATCAACTCGAGCGAATGCTGCCCGGACGCCAGCGAGCCGGTGTTGAGGCTCAGGCCGGCGCTCAGCGAGCTCACGCAGGGTTTGGCGTGATCGAAGGAGCGCTGCCCGTCTTTTGTGAGGTTCAGGGACTCGCAGGCGCCGCCGTTGGAGTCGAGGATCTGCGACACCACCGCGTGTCCATCGACGACGAGCGAGCCGCCATACACACCCGATTGACCGTCGCTTGCGCTGAAGGAGACCCTCTGCGTGCCGCTCAGCGTCCCGCCCGCGACGAGCGGACCGCCGACGTTGCTGACGGTAGGCGGCGTTTCGTCGACGAGGTCGATGTCCGCCGCGTAAACATCCTCTTCCGTGTTGGGACCCGTCGGACAGGTGCCGGGAGCCGTATCAGCGCAGACCGCCGACCACTCGATATACGTCATTCCGCTTAAATTGCTCCGCGACAGCTCGTTGGCAGTTGCAAGATGCGAGCTCTGCGTGACCGCCGAGCACCCACCCTCCCAATCACAGAATTCGACAGGCGTGAAGCCGCTACCGTTACCGTAATCGATGGTGGCGACGGGAGAGCCGTAGGGCACGGTGTTCCCCACCTGCTCGTAGTGCCACAGCGTGAACCCTGCGATCGACAGCCCCGCTGGGGCCGTGAAGGTCGCGTACTCCCCCGAGCCGTTCGCTGGATGTTCCACTTCCCCGTCCATGCGGGTCATCATTGCGCCGTTGCCGTCTTCACAACTGGAGCCACCCTGGCTGTAAGCGCCAACGTCCGAGTAGCTCACGTCGTCGGTGGGCGCCGCCGACCCGGCCCTGGGGCCATACGGGATCTCACAGAGGAAGTCGTGGTAGCTCCTCGCCACCGCTTGCGAGGGCGCCAGCGCCAGACAGACGCCCAGCAATAGCAGCGCGGCCGCCATCGATCCAATCCCTCGCCTTCCCAACGCCTCCTCTATCGACAAGTCTCGCATCTCCACCTCGCTCTCATGAGCCTTCTACCTTTCGGTCCTTCTCCTTATACCGACCATTTCGCCCAAACGGGACAGCCGGGGCTGCGACGGGAGCAGCCACCACGCTGATCCACGGCCTGTTTCCCCGAAGGTGTCCCGTTTGGCTCGCCCCGTCGGAGGAGAGGCAGGAGGACTCCTGCACGACTGAGACGGAGCCGGACATGTTGTACCTCACGCGCGAGCTGCTGCTGCCCTACCAGGGCCTGGACGCCTTCGACGGACTCTGCCACATCCGTACCTATGAACAGACCGGGCGGCTCCCTGTCGTGATCGCCGGCGAACTGGATGACAACCCGGGCACCTCGATCGCGCTTGTGATCGAGTTAGTCGCCGCGGCCGTGCAGCGCAGCGAGTTCTCCGACGGGCGCGAGTTCAACCTGATCGAACACCGCCGCGACGCGATCGACGGCCGCCCGTCGCCCACCTACTCGCTCGTGCACTTCGACCATCACCCGCTCCAGGAAAGCCCGGACATCGAGGGCGAGTTCCGCGGCCCACGCTGGGCGCCGATCGATGACGTCGAGCATCTCCTTGGCTGCAAGGTCACAGCCTGGGAGCAAGGCCTCTACACCGCCCGCGCGATCGCGGGCGAGCAAGGCGAGCGCCGGCGCAGCGAACTGGCCGAGAACGGAAAACGCATCCGCGCCGGCATCCTCGCCCGCCTGGACGCAACTTGTCCTGACGATCAGTCAGACCGTCTTCGCAGTCACGCCTTCGCGTGCCAGCCGCGGCCTTTCTTCTCCAACTTGCCTTCCTTCTCCAAGCCGGGAAGCACCCTGTAGAGGTAGTTCTGCTTGATCCCCATCTTCGCCGCCAGCTCGGGAATTGTGATGCCTGGCTGTGCCTGCACGAGCGAGAGGGTCTCCAGCGCGCGCGTGCCACTGCCTTTGCGAGGTCCCACTTTGCCTTTGGGACGACCAACTTTGCCCGCGGGGCGACCAACTTTGCCGGCGGGGCGGCCTACTTTTTTCCCAGAACCAGGAGGACGACCCACTTTTTTCCCGCTTCCCTTGGGGCGACCCGGCCCTTTGCGCTCCGCCACAGCTGGCGTGGCGTCTGCGGCGACCGCCGCCGTGGCCGCTGGACTGTTGGCGACCGGCGTGCTGGCGCGAGTCGCTTTGCGTGCACGTTTGCCGGAGCCGCGCCGACGCCCAGGTCCTTTTTTGCCGGTACTCGAGCCAGACGGACGCCCAGGCCCACGCCGGCGCGTGACGACTGTGGTGGTGGCCGAGGCGGCCTCAGACGCAGCCGATCCGACCACGCTCGCGAGGGCCTCCACGGCAGCCTCGAGCCGGTGGAACTCCTCCACTACCGGCTTGAGCTCCTTGAGCCGATCGGTGATCTCTCTGCGCCTGTCATCAAGGAAGTCGGACACGGTTACTCCTCACTGTCGTCACTTGTCATGTGCGGATACAAACACGAACATACACGACACGGTCTCGGTAATCCCGCTCTTTCGCAGTCCGGGCCGTTCGGCCCGCTACTCGGAAAGCTCGAAGCCCGGCAACGACCGGACGACCTCGCTCAACGGATTCACTATGACCACGTCCTCGGCGTTGAGCCCTTCGACCACGTCGAGCAGCCTTTCCTCTACCTTCACGGTCTCGGCGAAGTACAGCAGCGTGGCCAGGCGATCGTCCGTGCTTGCCGCACGGTCTGGGGAGAGGCAAATGCGGCAGTGGTGCTCACCGCCCACCCCTCGTCAGACGTCTTCGAACGGGTTCGGCTATCCAATCCGGGCGAAGACGTCTGACGACGGGTGGGCGCCTCCGCGGAGAACCACATGGGCGGTCAGCCGAGTGCCCACAGCAGCGTGTGCGCGTCGCCGTCGAGTATTCAAGGACCAAAGAGCATTGGCACCATCTTGGTGATCGCCCGGCCGCCCCGTGGGACATAGCTCAACCTGACATACGCACGAATACGCCCATGTCGCTTCACGGACCGCTTAGCGGCCGCCGTCAGCTCCACCTCGAGCGTCACGCGCCCCTGGCCGCCGGCGGCCACCTTGGCATTTTTGATCTCGCTGCCGGCGGCACTGACTTTGCCGGCCTTCGGCACAGCGAGCGTTATCCAGCCCTTCGATCCTCCTCGCGCCCCGCGAGAGAGAACCTGGAACGTGGTGTGCCGGCGTACCTGCTGCACCTGCAGCCTACTCTGGGACTTCGTCTTGACATTGATCATCGAACTGCCTTTCTCGAGGTCTGGGCATCACTGGGCGGAAAGGTAGACCGCGCTTGTGACGGTTCGCTCGATCGCCACATCCGGTGAGCAGCCCCGCGGTTTTTTTGTATTTAAAGTCCCTTTCATCCCCAACTAGATCCCAAGCCCCAAAAGTACGACACCAATTGCCCGATTTGGGCACCTCGACGACACCTCGAGTGACATGTATGTATGGCCTCCCGGATATCCCCTACATCGTTCGTCCAACACCCCTGGACATTCTCTGGAAACAGTGCAACCTTGCCTCTCCGACCGCCGCACTCACCAACGAGCGACTCAGTCAGGAGACCGTTTACATGCAGACACTTCAGGCACCCAGAGACTCAACGGGAGGCACTTCGTCAAAGGGCTACATTCCAGAGCCATGGAACGTCGAGCTGTCCGTCCGGGACGCACGCGAGCAGACGGCAAGCCGTCACGATGAGCAGACGCTCACCGCGCGCATCGTGCCAGCCGACCCATACGCGGCGTGGCTGGCGCAGCGCGAGCCGCAGCGTTGCTCCGCGGCGGTGCCCGTCTGAACCGAGGCTAGGCGCCGCAGCGGAAGAGCTTACGAAACCACTCGGGGAGAAGCGGGCCGCTGCCGCCGAGGCTGGGCAGGGTCATCTGCTCGAAGTGGCGGTCAGCCGGGGCGTTTTCCGTCCTGCCGATCTCGGTGGCTTGCGCGGGCTCGGGCGGGGGCGGCCGGCCGGCGGTGGGTGGCTCGATTGCGTTCACTGTAATAACCGTCCCGCCAGCTCCACGAGGACCGCGAGCACCAGGAACGTCAGTGCCCGGCCGATCAGAGGGCCCTTGCGAGCCAGGGCCTGCTCGTTGGTCTCGACATCGTCGATCAGGTCATCGAGGAGCCACTCTCGGATCGTGCGATCGTCTTGGGTCTCACGAGCTTTCAGGACGTCGCCTATGCAAGGGCCGATCTGCTCGGCACCGGGGTTGCGCAGGGCCTTGACCGCCAAGCCGAACGATAGCCCGAGTAGGACCAGCGCGAGGATCCAGAGCTCGTACACCCCGGCGCCGACGGTGATGGTGGCGGCCAGCAGAGCGTCGAGGAAGATCACGCCGAGCGCACGGCCGTCGAGCGCGCCAGAGCGCGCCGTCTGCCTCTGCAGCCGGTGCAAGGTCAACGGGAAGAGATCCTCAGAGAACCTCGGCGCGATCGCTTTCGTGGACATGAGAGCAACCTACCTGCCGCTTGAGATGAAACGCTCGATCGCGAACCCAATTACGGGGTCAACCCCCCGGTTTTACTGGCTTCGCCGCCCCAAACTTGGCGCGAAAACGCTCTCCAACGGTGACCGCGGAAGCACCAGTAGACGAGTCCGGCCTGTCTCACGCCGTGGTTATGCCCGTTAGGCTGGCCCACCAATGACCGACTGGACATGGATATTAATTGAGTACTGTTGGGTGGCCTGGGTTCTCTTTTGGGTGTTCATGGCCTCTAGGACAAAGCGTACGATCGAGCGAAGCGGCTTCTTGGGGTACCGCGTGGTGGCGATCGTCCTCATCGTTGCACTGGTCGCCGCCGGGCGGCTCTTGGACCTCTCCGCTCAGTCACAGCTCTGGCAGAGGACGCTCGCGTTGGGAGTACTGAGCGACTGCATCGTGCTCGCGGGAGCCGCCTTCTCGGTTTGGGCGCGGGTCACATTGGGTCGCAACTGGAGCGCGGAGGTGACGTTCAAGGCAGATCACGAGCTGATCGAGTCTGGACCGTATGCACTGGCACGGCATCCGATCTACACCGGCATGATCGCCATGGCGCTCGGCACGGCGATCAACTACGGGCGGGCGATCGGCTTTGCCCTGTTTCTCTCGCTATGCGCCAGCTTCTGGTGGAAGGCCCGGCAAGAGGAGCGGATCATGAGCAGCCACTTTCCCGACAGCTACGCCGAGTACAAGACGCACGTCCGCGCGATCATCCCATTCGTGCTGTGAGTCTGTGAGGGGAAGTTGCCTCAGCTCGAGTAACGCAACCGCCCGGCGGCGCAGGGTCTGTCTCAGAGCCCGTCGCCGATGAAGGCGGCGACCGCTGCGCCCACGTCAGCGGCAGCGACGGGCCCGAGGCGAAGCGTCCAGGCGTCGTCGAGCTCCTGTCGCAGCTGATAGCGAATGTCTTCGGCGGTGAGCAGACGCTCGTGGCGATGCGCCCGTGCAAAACCGCTGCTGCCTGTGAATGTCGCGTCAAGCCCAAACCGGCCACCCTCGACCGGCCAGATCGACAGCTTGTCGGGGATCGGCCGCGCTAGCTCTCTCGACACGAACCCATCCTAACCCCGCCGGTTGGGGGGAGACCTGCGGCTGACGGCACGGGACTGGCCATGTCACAAGCAGACGCCTTCGCGCAACGATAGGGGTGATGGCAGCTTCGCGATCTGATGAAGGAGATTTGCTGCGACGGATCGCCGCGGGCGATGACGAGGCGTTCTCGCTGTTCTACCGCGAGCACTTGGACGCGGTCGTGGCGTTCTTTGCGCGACGCGTCGGCGATCGCGAGCTCGCGTTCGACCTGACCGCGGAGACGTTCGCGGCGGTCGTCGTGAGCGCGGGGACATACTCGGGCGACGCTCCCGCAGTGGCGTGGCTGTTCGGGATCGCGCGCAACAAGCTGCGCGAAAGCCTGCGCCGCGACCGCGTCGCCGACGCGGCCCGCCGTCGCCTGGGCATGGAGCCGATCGCGCTCGACGACGCGGCGCTCGAGCGCGTGGAGGAGCGCGCCGGCAGCGGCGAAGGCGCTCTTCAGCTAGCGCTCGAAGCATTGCCTGAGCTGACGCGCTCGGCGTTGCTCGCGCGCCTGGTCGAGGAACGGGACTACGGCGAGATCGCCGCGCGCCTGCAGTGCTCGGAGCAGGTCGTCCGCCAACACGTGCACCGCGGCCTGAAGACGCTGCGCGCCAACCTGAGGGAGGAAGCGTGAACGACGTGTTCGACGAACTCGAGAGCCAGCTGCGCGGCGCTGTTCGCGCCCGGCGCAGAACACGCCCGCCGTGGCTGCGGCGCGGGCACAGGCGCACCCCGGCGCTCGTGCTGCTTGCAATGCTCGTGATTGCCACCGGAGCGCTTGCGACGGGCGGCGTGATTCAGCTCGGCGCCCCCGCCGAACCTCGCGGGTCCTCCGAATCGTCGTTCTACGCACTCAAAGGCGGCGGCATCGTCAAGGGCACGGTCCGCCTGCTGGCCGTCTCGACCCCCGACCCAGTCGGCGGGCCGCCATGGGGCATGCGCGTGCTCAGCACCAAGCGCGGCGAAGGCTGCGTCCAGGTCGGACGGCTGCTCGACGGCAAGCTCGGCGCGCTCGGCCAGGACAGCGCCTTCCACGACGACGGGCAGTTCCACGAATTCGCCGTCAACACGTTCGGCGCGCAGCGCAGCTGCACGCTGCTCGACGGCAACGATCGCCTGTTCCTCAACGCCACCGTCGGCAACATCCCGGTGAGCGCATGGCGGGGCAACTTCCCCGACAAAGGCTGCGTCCCCAGCACCGCCGGCCCCTACGAACGGTTCGCCGAAGACGGCAAGCGCAAGCCCTACCCCGTCTGCCCGCAGGCCGATGAGCGCAACCTCTACTACGGCCTGCTCGGCCCTGCCGCCAAGAGCATCACGTATGTTTTTGATGGGCAAACTCATACCCAGCCCACAACCGGGACCGAGGGGGCGTACCTGCTTGTCACGAAGGCCTCCCCCACCCAGCTGTTCAATTTCAACGCCGGTGGCACCCAGGACGTCGTACCGGTGGACGGCCCGATCACGGAACTGCACTACCGCGACGGCGCCACCTGCCATCTGACCGCGCGCAGCTGGATCGGCGGCAAGGACGCCTGCACGCCGGAGCTGAAGGTCCCCGTCGGCTGGGTCCCGCCAAGGACCCCGGCGCCGAGCGCGGCGCAGGTCGCCTCCCCGGTGCACGTGCGCCTGATCCACCGACGGCGCGGCGGATACGAAGCGGTTCTGCAGTTCACCTCGAGGATCGCCATCAGCAGCGCGCACAGCTCCTACACGGTCCAGTGGCACGAACCGGGCCAGCCGCCACAGGTGAACGGTTTCGGACCCCCACGGCCCCCGTTTCCCGCCGCCGGTCAGATCGAGACGATGCGGCTGGGCCGTGGCCTGGGCCGCGGCCTGCACCGCGGAACCACCACCGGCGAAGTCTTCTTCCAGGACCAGAGCGGGCCCGGGAACCTCGAAGAAGCCGGGGGTACCGTTCGGCACACGGTCGGGCGGTTCAGGGTGGTTGTGCCTTGAGGGTGGGGCCGAGCGACGTGGTAGAGATCCACGCACGATGTCCAGTCCGCAGGCGGTCATATTCGACAACGACGGCCTGCTGCTCGACACCGAGGACGCGTGGACGCGCGCCGAGGAGACGCTGTTCGCACGGCGCAGCCGGGAGTTCACGCTCGATCACAAGCGCTCGCTGATCGGCTCTGCGCGTGCAGCCGCCGCGAAGAAGCTGGAAGCGATGCTCGACCGGACGGGCGAGGGCGAGGCGCTGATGGACGAGCTGCACGAGCTCGTGATGGTGCAGGCGCTCGCGGGCGTGGCGCCCCGCCCGGGCGCGCTGGATTTGCTGGAGCGGCTGCGCGGCGCGGGCGTGCCGATCGGGGTGGCGTCGAACTCGCAACGAGCGTTTGTGGAGCGCACGCTGGCCGGCGCCGGCCTCTTGGACGGACGGTTTCAAGCGGTCGTGTCCGCCGAGGACGTCGAGCACCCCAAGCCGGCGCCCGACATCTACCTGGAGGCATGCCGGCGCCTGGGCGCCGAGCCGGGTAGGTGCGTCGCCCTGGAGGACTCCCCCACGGGAGTCGCCGCCGCCGTGGCGGCGGGGATGTACGTGATCGGCGTGCCCTACTTCACCGGCGCGCAGCTGCCGGGCTGCGACCTGCTCGCGGAGAGCCTTGCCGACCCGGCGGTGGGCCGCGCGCTGGGGCTGGAGTAGCTACGTCAAACGCGTCCTCGAGAACGAAAATGACGCGGTTCCGGGCCGCTTGAGGAACCCGCCCCAGCTCGCCTTGCGGCGCTCCGGCTTGGGTGGCGCGGCCTCACACCTCGGTGGCCTCGCTCTTTGCGACTCGGTTCCGCGTCGAGAGACAACATAGGACGTGAGTAGCTTTGGTTCAAGAGGTTTCGCGGGCTCATTCCGCATCTTGCGGGAAAAGAATGTCGTGAGGCACAAAGCCCAGGCCATCAGCCGGCTGCCTGTGACGACTTACTCGTCAGCCGACCGCGACGAGATCTGCCGCGCGCGGATCGATGCCGGGAGTCTCGCCGAGCTCGGCGATCTCGTCGACGAATCCCACGACCAGATGGGTCCCGAGTGCCTCGGCGAGCCGACGTAGCGTCTGCACGGTCGTGGGGTGTTTTCCGCTCTCGATGCGCGAGATCGCGGAGTGGCTGGTCCCCATGCGTTGCGCCAGCTCGGCCTGACTGAGCTCGAGCTGCCCTCGACGACGGATGACAATCCGCGCCAACGCCTCATACGGCGCGAGCCTCTGAAGCTCAGCGAGATACTCCGGATCCTGGGCACGCCGCCGCATGGACTCCCGATGAGAAGTCCCGATCGGTGAGATTGCTTTGCTCTGTTTAGTCATAGCCTGCCCTACCGTTTGAACGTAGCCCGATGCCTACCTTACCAAAATCGGTAAGGGGCTCGTTGTCCTACGGAGCATCACCGCCAGCCGCCCGCGGAGGCCGCCGCGGCTGTGCATCCATCCGAGCCTTGAAGTCTTCCCACCGTGCCTGGGCGATCTCGACGTCCGACGCCGGGAGCCTTCCGGTGTTCTTGCGCAACACCTGGAGAAGGATGAACAGGTTCTTCGAGCGCCGGTAAAGCACGCGATAGAGAACGGGGCCGTAATGACAGCGCAACTCCCGCAACTCGCCATCGATCTGCGACGTCGCCGGGAACGCCAACGGAGGCTCATTCGGCAGCAGGCCATTGAGACGATCAATCGCAAGATCGACCGCCGCCTGGTGTTTCGGCGGCAAACCGTCGATGAACTCGTCGACCGGCTGGGAGCCACGCCGATCTCGATAGTAGACGGCCTGTGTCACAGACCCTCACCCCCACTCCCCCAACGCGCCAAGCAACTCCTCCACACGCTCCCTGAGCTCTCACCTGATGCTGCCCAAACGGTCCTCAACCATCGAACTACCCCTCTCGCGGATCTGAACACGGAACAACCCCGGGCGCATGTCGCTCTTCTGACACGGGGCATACCTCCCATACCGACCGTTCCCGGCTGACGGGACAGTCATCGGTGAGCCAAGACAACTGGACCCTGACTCGGCGGCTGCGGCTCAAGTTCAGCTAGCTGAACAACCGATTAGGAATGCTCACCCGCGCACGCGCGAGCGCAGCACCACCCGCGCGCCTCGCGCGGGGATCATCGTGACGTTGCGGTGCTGGGCGTGCTCGGGCTCGGGCCGGTCGGGGGCCAGATCGAGACGGCGAACCATTGCCTCGAGCACCACGCGCTGCTCGGCCATCGCCAGCGCCGCGCCGAGGCAGCGACGGGTGCCGCCGCCGAAGGGCAGCCACTCATAGGTCCCCGGGCTGTGCCCGAGCCAGCGCTCGGGACGGTAGGTAAAGGGATCGGGGTAGAGGTCCTCACGATGGTGGACGAGCAGGATGCTGATGCTGACGCCCTGTCCCGCGGGAACGACGTAGTCGCCGAGCTGCCAGGGCACGGCCACGCGGCGCCCGATCACTGGGATCACCGGGCGTGAGCGCATCCCCTCGACGATCGCCGCCTCGACGTGCTCCTCGGCCTGGGTGTCCGAGCGCACGGCATCGCGCAGGCGCTCATACGCGGCGGGAGTCCTCACCAGACGCTCCCATGTCCATGCCAATGAGTTGGCCGTCGTCTCAAAGCCGGCGAGGACCAACGTGAGCAACTCGTCGCGCAGCTCGTGGTCTGAGAGCTGCTCGCCGTCCTCACTCTTCGCGCGCAGCAGCAGCGAGAGGATGTCGCTGCGCTCGCCCAGATCGCTGGCGCGCCGACGGGCTTCGATCACCGGGTAGGTGGCGCGGTCGAGCAGCGCCACGGCAAGACGTGTGAGGCCGGAGGGCTCTTCGCGTCCAACGTTTGTGAGTTCGCCAAGCATCGCCAGCGGCGAGGTCGAGGCGGCGGCGAGCTGCTTGATCGTGCGGCGCAGGCGATGCTCGGCGCTCCCCCGAGCCGGAGCGCCTTCGATGCCGAAGATGCCCGACATGATCACGTCGAGGGTGATCGCCTGCATCCTGGTGGCAAGCGCAAACGGACGACCCACGGGCCAGCGGTCCAGTTCGCGTTCGGTGACGTCGCTGATCATCTGCGCGTAGCGCTCGATCGCCTCGCCGTGGAACGGCGGTAGCAGCAGCTTGCGCTGGCGCAGGTGGCTGGGCCCGTTGGCCGTCAACACCGAGTTGGGGCCCACGATCGGGCGCAGCGGCGACTCGGCGGTCAGCGAGGGCACGAGCTCTGCCTTGGCGGTGAACAACGAGCGGACATGATCGGGATGACTGGTCATGACGATCCCACCGGGGATCACGACGAAGCGGACCTTGAACACGTCGCCGAGCTCGCGCCGCGCGCGAAACACGAACTGGATCTGGCGCTGGGTGAAGCGCAGCGTCTGCAAGACCGGGGGCAGCTCGACGCTCGGCGGCTCGTGCAGATGCGCATCGAGCTCGACAGGGCCCGCCGGGGAGGGGCTCGCGTCACCGATGTAGAACATCACGCAACCACCCCGAGGCTGAGCAGCCCCGCGATCGGCACGAGTGCAATGATCGAGCCAGCAGCGGTGGTCGCGGGAATCACGAACCCCAGCCTCTCAAATACCCCCGGTCACTGCGTTGCGATCGCGGCAATCGGGGTTGCTATTCCCTGAGGAGCTATGTGGGCGACAACCTCACTGCGGCCGGCACAGAGGATCAAGCCGACGATGGTCCTCGTCATGGGCCAGCGGCCCATTCGCGGCACTAGGCGAAACTAAAATATCGTGGTACGGCTTTCGCGGCTAGTATAATATCTAACGATGAAGAGAACGCGCACATATTCGCCCATCACGGTGCAGGCAGCCCGGCTGCTCGGCGCGCGTGTTCGGCTGGCGCGGCGCGAGCGCCGCTGGACGCTTCAGGAGCTGGCCGACCGGGTCGGCGTCACGCATGTCACGATGCGCAAGGTCGAGCGCGGTGATCTGACGGTTGGCCTGGGTGTCGCGTTCGAGGCTGCGGCGGTTCTCGGCGTGCCGTTGTTCCACGAGGAGCCCTCTCGCCGGACGCTCGAGACCGGTCGTGTCGACGATCGTCTTGCCGTGCTGCCGGCGCTCGTGCGCAAGCCCACAGAGGTGGACGATGACTTCTGAGCCGCGGCAAGCGTTCGTGTGGGTATGGCTGCCTGGAGCGACCGACCCGGTCGTCGCCGGTCGGCTGGACAGGACCGGGGAGATCGTCACGTTCACGTACGGGCAGAGCTACCTCGCGCGCGAGGAGAAGATCGCGCTCTATGAGCCGGAGCTGCCGCTTCGCCGCGGTGAGATCTCGCCGCTGGTTGGTGACGTGTCCGGCTGTATCGCCGACGCGGCGCCGGACTCGTGGGGCCGGCGAGTGATCCTCAACCGCATGGTCGGCCGGGACGCGCTCGACACGACCGACCTCAACCTTCTGACCTACCTGCTGGAGTCCGGATCGGATCGCATCGGGGCACTCGACTTCCAGGCTTCTTCCAGTAACTACTCGAGCCGCCACAGCGGAACAGCGTCGCTCGAAGAGATGATGCAGTCCGCACAGCGTGTTGAGGAAGGCATCCCGCTCTCGCCGGCGCTCGACCAGGCCCTACTTCACGGCAGCTCGATCGGCGGGGCGCGGCCGAAGGCGCTGCTCAGCGATGGCGCCCGGCGGCTGATCGCAAAGTTCAGCTCGAAGCCGGACACGTACTCCATTGTGAAGGCCGAGTTCGTCGCGATGGAGCTCGCGCGCCGCGCGGGGCTGAACGTCGCGACGGTCGCGCTCACGCACGCGCTCGGCAAGGACGTGTTGCTGATCGACCGATTCGACCGGCCCGCCGGCGGTGGCCGTCGGGCGATGGTCTCGGCACTGACCATCCTCGAGCTCGACGAGGTCGGGGCGCGCTACGCCAGCTACGCCGACCTCGCGCGCATCATCCGCACCCGCTTCACCGATCCGCTGCCGACGCTCCGCGAGCTGTTCTCCCGCATCACGTTCAACATCCTCTCCGGCAACAACGACGACCATGCCCGCAACCACGCCGCGTTCTGGGACGGGACGATGCTCACCCTGACCCCCGCCTATGACATCTGCCCGCAGCCGCGCGCGGGTGGCGAGACCGCGCAGATCATGGCGATTGGCCAGGACGGCTACCGCATGAGCCAGGTGGCCGGCTGCGTCGCCCGCGCATCCACCTACCTGCTCTCAGAGCCAGACGCCCGCGAGATCGTCGACCACCAAATCCACGTGATCGAGACCGAGTGGGCCTACGTATGCGACCAGGCCGCCCTGACCGAGGTCGACCGTGCGGGGTTCTGGCAACGGCAGTTCCTCAACCCGTATGCGACTGAGGGCTACTGATCGTCCGAGCCCCCGGGGCGGGGCTAGATATGACAGCTCTTGCTCGATCTCGCCAAGCCACGTCGCTCGGATATGACAGCATTTGACATAACGGTCATTATCCATAATACTATTTGCTATGTCAAGGACAGCTCACCGTCCAACCCTGCGCGATGAGCAGAAGGCGCTCACTCGCCGCCGCTTGATCGACGCTTCGGAAGTCGTGTTTGCCCGAAGGGGGTTTCACGGCGCCTCCGTTGAGGAGATCGCACGCGAGGCCGGGGCGAGCACGGGGGCGCTGTACTCGAACTTCGCCGGCAAGGAGGACCTGTTCCTCGCTCTCTTCGAGGAGCGGATTGCCGCCGATGTGCGCGACTACTCCCAGATCGCCGCCGCTGGAGCGACGGTCGAGGAGCAGGCTCGCGGCGCGGCAGACCACTGGATGGCGATCCTGCGCGAGCGTCCCGACTACTTTCCCCTGTTCATCGAGTTCTGGGCTTACGCGATCCGCGAGCCGCGGCTCAGGAAGCGCGTGGCGGGACAGTTCGCGGCACTTCGCTATGCCAGCGCACGGTTGTTCTTGGAGGGAGCCGGGCAGCAGGGCATCTCATTGAGCGGTGAGGCAGGCGAGATCCTGGGGATCCTGATCAACGCGCTGGCCAACGGCTTGGCTTTGGAGAAGTTGGCGGACCCGGACGCTGTTCCCGATTCGCTTTTCGGGGACATGCTGATGCTCGTCTTCCAGGCCCTGCAGGCGCTCGCACGAGAGAACCCGGGCATTGCCGAGCAGGGTGGCGTGAGCCGCCCAGAAGAGCAGGTAACCAACAAGAAAGGCGGCAAAAATGAGTGACAGCTCGCAAACTGTTCAGCGTGACGCACCGTCGGCGTCCTTCGCCGAGCCTCAGCTTCGTCAGGCAACCGCAGAGGATGTCCCGCGCCTGAGGGTGATTTTGGCGGAGGCATTCGCCGATGACCCGGTATTTGGCTGGTTGATGCCGGGTGAGAGTAAGAGACGAGCGAGGTTGCGTCGCTACTTCGAGATCGATCTGCAGCGCCTGACGTTGCCGCGCGGGCGTGTATGGGCGACCAGCGATCTGACCGGCGCCGCGCTGAGCCTGCCACCCGGCAAGTGGCGCGTGCCACCACACGTCAGCCTGCTGCAGGGCAGCGCGTTCGGTGTGCAAATTGCGAGAGCCGCAAGGCTGGGAGCCGCGATGGAGTGGCGCCATATGCGTCTCGTGCGCGAGCCCCATTACTACGTTCGCGACATCGGCGTGCACCCGAAAGAGCAGGGCAACGGTCTCGGCGGCGCGCTGATGCGCCCGACACTCGACCGCTGCGACCGGGAGGGCCTGCCCGCCTACATCGAGGCCTCGAGCCGGCGCAGCGCCACGCTGTACGAGCGCCTCGGATTCGAGCACATCGAGGAGCTGCGGGTTGGGGGCAGCCCGCCGCTATGGCTCATGCTCCGTCCTGCACATCCCAGTTCCGTGGCAGAGCCTGGGTGTGGCCCACGGTCACGCGGATGAACTCGGTCTTTCCCTCTGTGTACGCCTCGCGGTCGTTTGTGAACTCCTCCGCCAGCCGGCGCTTCAGCGCACCGTATGCCTCGGCGACATCGCGGTGCGCGCGTAGGTAGTCGCGAAACGCCAGCTCGTCGCGGAATCTCGGCGAACCGGTGGGGATCAGGTGCAGGTGGTGCGTACGCCGGCTTGGATCGGGCTTGCAAAACCAGTGCATCTCCTCGCTCCGATACGGGGCATATAGATACCCGAGCCCGCCGAGCCTCTCGAAACAGGCGCGCGACTCCTCGAGGCTCTTCACGCCGACGAGGATGTCGATCACCGGCTTTGCCGGCAGTCCTCGCACCGCCGTGCTGCCGACGTGGTGCACACCGCCGTCCACCCACTCGCCGATCGTGTCGTTCAACGCGGCGCGCTCCCGCTCGAAGCGCTCGGGCCAGGCGGGGTCGTAAGGCACGATCCGGATCGGCTCGTCGGTCATCTCGTCACCGCCATAATCTACGGATGACTCCCTCGCGATCGCTGCCCTCCACGGCAAGGCCTCCGCGCGATGCCGGCTAAGGACGCAGCCGGCTGGGACGACGTGCGCCGGATCGCGCTCGCGCTGCCCGAGGCCAGCGAACGAATCTCGCGCGATCTGCGCCAGTGGCGGGTCAACGACAAGCTGTTTGTCTGGGAGCGCCCGCTCCGCCGCAAGGAAATCGAGGCGCTCGGCTCCAGCGCCCCCGATGGGCCGATCCTCGGGGCGCGCGTCGAGCACCTCGGCGCGAAGGAGGCGCTGCTCGCGGACGATCCCTCCGTCTTCTTCACCACCCCGCATTTCGACGGCCATCCATCGATCCTCGTGCGCCTCGGCCGCATTGCCCGCTCCGAGCTCGACGAGGTGATCGTCGAGGCATGGCTCTCGCGCGCGCCGAAACAGCTTGCTCGGCAGTACGCCAGCACCCGACTGACCCCTCCTGGAGGCTGATCCCACCATCTATCGTGACGCGAGCCCTGAGAAGGTCGGCCGACCTCAAGCTCGTCCCTCTTCGAGCGTGGCGCCGACGATGTAAAGACATCGCCCGGCTTTCTGTAGCGTATTGTCTGCTTTCATGAAAGAGGGCGATCCGAGAGACGGCGCCGCAACAGGCCCCACAACCCTGCCGCGCGATGTGCAGACACGCTGGGACACGCTCGCGGACACGGTAAGGCAGATGGCATCGGCGACCGACGACGCCGAGGGCTTCCAAGCCGCGTGGAACGCGATGAGAAAGGTAGGACGCGGCATCGACGACCAGCAGGGCCTCAACGCCCTGCACGTGCCTGAGGACGCCGGTGAGCACGCGGAGGCGCTGCGCGGGATGCTCACTCGCATCCCCGACGGCTGGGGACGCTGGATCCGCTGCGACCGCGGCTGGTATCCCCTGCTGGTCGAGCTCGACGAGCAGCTGCGCGCGCTGCTGCCCAATTACGTGATTCAACAAGTGAAGGAGAAGTTTGGTGGCCTTCGCTACTACTGGGAGCCCGACGAGGAGGTCCGCGACCCCAGTGACCCTGGTGGAGAGGCGGCCATCGCCGAGCGGGAGCGGCGCATCGAGCTCGCCCAGAAGCTCGTTGCCAGCGCCGAGAAGCGCGCGGACGTCACCTGCGAGGTCTGCGGTGCGGCAGGTCAACTGCACCGCACACCCGCACGCCGGTACAAGACGCTCTGCCCGGACTGCGCCGCACGGGAAGGCTACGTGCCCAGCACAGAATCAGACTCGTAGTAAGGCAAGCGGCTCGCTCTCAACGCGCCTGATGAACGGGGCCTTGGCCTCTGTGTAGGCCTCGCGATCCTCGGGGTGGCGCGCGGCGAGGGCGCGCTTCAGCGCCGCATACTCATCTGCCAGCGCTGGATCTGCACGCAGCCGGTCACGGAAGCGCAGGCGACGCTCGAGCTCCACACAGTCATCCACCAGATGGAGGTGGTGGGTGCGATGCGAAGCCGTGGGATAGCACAGAAAGCGCCGGTGGGCGAAGGTCGCATTGAATACCCGTGCATACTGGTAGCCGTTGTAGATGAGAGCAGCGATTGGCGCCGCCAAGTCGTCCACGAGCGCGACGATGTCGATGATCGGCTTGGCGAGGAGCCCGGGGACGGCAGTGGAGCCGATGTGATGAATCTCCAGGGCATCGAGCAGCGGCTCGAGCCGTTCGCGCTCCGTCTCGTAGAGAGCCGGCCATGCGGAGTCATACGCGACGAGAGCGACACGCCCATCGCGGACTCCAGTGGGCGCGAGGTCGCTTTCAGCGGCTGCTCGGCGGTCATCTCCCTGCATCGGCGCGTAGTCTTTCAGAGGATCATGGCCTACGACGAGGATCTCGCCAACCGGATCCGCGAGTTGATTGCCGCCGAGAAGGGGGTCACCGAGAAGCGCATGTTCGGTGGGCTGGCCTTCCTGATCGACGGCCACATGTCCGTCAGCGTCAGCGGGCGAGGCGGCCTGATGCTGCGTTGCGACCCGGCCGAAGGAGAGGCGCTGCGGGGCAAGCCGCACGCCGGCCCGTTCGAGATGCGCGGTCGCGTCATGGATGGATGGCTGCGGGTCGACCCCGAGGGCGTGCTTACCAAGCGACAGCTCGAGCGCTGGGTCGCTCGCGGGGTCACCTACGCGCGATCGCTGCCGCCGAAGGGTTAACTACTGGGCCGCTTTGCACGCGGCCAGCGCGTGTTCCTTCACTGCTCCCGCGGGGATCGGCGAGGCGTTGATGACTTCCTCACACACTTCTTTCGCGGCCACGCGGGCGCCCGCGAGGTCGCCGTCGGCGGCTTTGTTGCAGATCGCTTCGACCTTCGCCTTCGTGCTCGCCCCCAGCGTCGGCGCCTCTTTGATCACCGACTTGCACTCGGCCACGGCATCCGCCACGGCCGCCGAGCTCGCCGGGTTGGGGATCGTGCTCGTGGTGCTCGACGTAGTCCCGGTTGACGGTGGAGTCGAGCTCGTCGTCCCGCCCGTCGCGGCGGTCGAGCCGCTCTGGCTGCTTGTCGAGGAGCTGCTGCTCCCGCACCCGGCGATGAACACGCTCCCGATGATGGCCACAACCACGAGCCACTTGGACGACTGCCTCGACATCTCTGTCCCCCTTGATCGATCAGATAAGGACGCCTGCCCGGCAGCTTCTCAGCCCTCGGCCTGCGCGCGTACCGACAACGCTACACCCGCGCACGGACCCCCGGCCGGCCCTCACTCCACCGGCGAGGCTCCGCGCTCCCCCATGACACGAGCGGTCCGTCCGCCGAATGCGCTCAACAACATGCCGGCGGGCCTCGGCCGCTCTCAGGGCGGCATTCCTACCGCGCGTCGAGCACGCGCTCGCGCTGGTGTCGACGCCACGTGCGGCGTCCGGCGGCGAGCGCGAAGATCACAAGCGCCAACGGCACGAGCACCGCGGCGGCGATCAACAGGACCGCGAGCGTCACGACGAGCACCCTGCCCGCGTCGTGCAGCCCTCGGCTGAGGGTCAGCCCTTCGCTGCCCACACTCCTATCGCCGATCACGGTCACTTCGACTTCGCTCGTGCTCGCCTTCTGTGAGACCGCCCGGAGCGCCGTGTGGGCTTGGGCGATCGCGTCGCGGTTCTGCGCGAGTCGTTGGCGCAGGCTGTCGATCTCGCCTTCGGTGCTCGCCTCCGCCAGGGCGCGCAGCAGCGCCTGCCGTTCGGCGTTCGCGTCGCTCAGCCGCTGCCGGGCCGCGTCATAGGTGTTGGTGATGTCCTGCAGCGTTTGGCTCTCCGCGCGCACCGGCGCGAGCGCTCCCAGGGAGGCGAGCGCGGCACTCAGCTTTGCGCTCGGCAGGATCAGCGTCAGGTTGGCTTCGCCCGCACCTTCACCCTGGTCGACGTGGGAGCTCTGCACGAAGCCACCCTCGCTCACCACCAGGCGAGACACGCGGTCGGCGGTCGCCTGCACTTCGCCAGGCGTCGCCGCCAGGCGGATCGAGGCGCCGAGTTGCTGCACGCGTCCGGGCGCCGCGGCCGGAGCACCGGATGCCGGCCCGAAGTCTTCTGGTGCCAGGGCTCTGCCCGCGTTCGCGGCCGCCGCCGGGGCGCTTGCAACTGCGCCGGACGCCCGGCCTGCGTTATCCGTACGAGCAGCTGTCGAGGGCGACTTCTCCAAGCTCTCGACCGCATGACCAGCCGGTCGCCAGGGTGCCGCGATCAGCACTGCCGCGATCACTGCGCACGCCACCGAGACGCCAGCAAGCGCGGGGCGACTGGGCCGGGGCGGCCAACCCCAGCGGCGTCGCGTCTGTTTGGGCGTGGAGCCCTTGGGTGCGGAACGCTTCGTTGCGGAACGCGCGCTCCGCTCGGCGATCCGTTCGCTCAGCTCACGCTCGAACTCGGGACTCATCGGCGGCACGAGTGCCCTCACGTCCTCGCGCAGCTCGCGCCAGGAGTCCGCATGTGGACCCTCGGCGGACCCGTCCAGCGCGGCCTGGAGCTCGGTCAGCCAGGCCTCGTTGGGACGCTCGGCGCCGCCGCCCGGAAAGGGAATGACTCTCATGCGATCTGCTCCTCTCGTTCCAGCCCATCGCACTGCTCGCGCAGGCGCGTCAGCGCCCGGTGCAGTCGTGAGCCGGCGTTTGACTCGCTCACGTCGAGCGCCTTCGCGAGCTCGCTGTTGGAGAGCTGGCCGTGGAACTTGAGCAGCACCACCTCGCGCTCGCGCAGCGGCAATGCCGCGAGCGCGTCCTTGACCGTCGCGCGGCGTGCGATCTGCTCGAACGCCTCCTCCGCGTCCCGGATGTCGTGCATCTCTTCGGGCAACTCGCTCTGGGGCTGACGTCGCTGTCGGCGCAGCTCATCTAACGCGGCATTGCGCACGATCGCGAAAAGCCACGCTCTGGGAGTTCCGCGCCCATGATCTAAACGCGACCGCGATCGGTAGAGCCGCTCGAACGCGAGAGCGGTCACATCCTCCGCCGCGGCTCGGTTTTCGAGCAGCGAGATCGCGTATGCGTGAACGTCGGCGGCGCTTTCGCGGAATAGCTCGTCGAAGGCCTTGTCGTCGAGTTGGGCTCGTGCGGGCGCCGTGACTGCCCGCGGCCCGGTGTTCTCAGCGGAGGGCACTTTTGCGCTCATACACCTATCTACGCTTTGGGTCCGGGTTCATCACAGATCTTCCGATAGTGCTCGCGATCGGGGTGTTGGGATACTCGCTGCGATGGGCAGGCTGGTGACGCTGCTCACAGAAGTAGCACACGACAACAAGGGGCAACTATGGCTTCTATTCGCAAGGAAATCCTGATCGACGCGAGCCCCGAGGATGTGTGGGCGGCCGTTCGCGATTGGGGGGCACTGCACGAGCGTCTGGTGCCGGGCTTTGCGGTCGACACGCGCTTGGACGGAGATGACCGAATCGTCACCTTCGCCAATGGCACGGTTCTCCGCGAGATCCTCGTCGATCTCGATGACGAGGCTTGCCGCCTTGTCTGGTCGGTGGTCGATGGCCCGTACACCCACCACAACGCATCGGCGCAGGTTTTCGGAGACGGGGAGCACGGCGCCAGGTTTGTCTGGACCGCCGATCTCTTGCCGAACGAGCTCGCGGCCGGCACCGGCCAGGCGATGGAGCAGGGGACGAACGTCGTCAAGCAGACGTTGGAGGCCCGGACGGTGCCGAGCTAGCGAGAGTACTCCTCCGCCGAGCGGCGATCTCGGACCACTCAAAACAGTCAACCGAGGTGCTCGTTCGCGCTGGGGCGATCACTTCTGCTCGGCGATGCAGGCAAAGATCGCGCGCGCGTGGGTGATTACCGTCCCGTCTGGGAGCTTCAGCACCGACAGCTCTCTGGATCACTCCGGGTCGGCCACGCTCTCCGCCGGCGCGGCTCTCCGCTCCCGCATCACCCTCGCCGTCCTCCCGCCGATCGCGCTCAACAGCATCCCGGCGATCGCGGTGATCACGATCAGAAACGGCGGGAAGCTGCCGAGCGAGACTTTCGCATGGGTGCCGGCGAGCGCATGCACGAGCAGCAACGCAACCCCGTAGATCGCGCCCGCCACCAGCCCGCGGTCGGCCGCGCCCCAGCCGTCCTCGTGCTCGAAACCGCCGACGATCGTCGCGAGTGCGATCACCGCGCTGTACGCCCAATACCCACCGCTCGAGGCCCCGATCAGGACACCGGCGACCGCGCCGGCGACCGCCGGCACCACGCCGCCGAGCGCAATCTGCGCGGGGCGCTCGCGGTCCCGAAACAACATTGGGTCATACATTTGGCTCCTCCCCAGGTTGTCCCCGAGGTCTTCTGTTTCCCCTGCGCCAACCATATCGGGTGTCGGAGGCGTCGGGACAGGATTGCTACCGCGCGTAGAGCCGGAACGTCATGCGGGTCTCATGTCCTTCAGGTCGGGCGGCTTGTGCTCAGGCGGACGGAAGGGCCGCGGCAAGAGTGCGGGCGATCGCGTCGATCGTGGGAGGCTGCAATGGCCCCTGCTTGTTGATTCGCTTGGCGAGCGCTCTGCGGTGAATCAGGAGGTGCCCGCGCATCTTGGGCGTGCCGAGCAACGGTAGGTCGGCGGTCGTGAAGCACAGCACGCCCTGCACCCACACGTCCGGGTGCCCGCTCGCCGTGAGCGCGCCGCGCACGGCGTGCACCTGCCGGTCGAGACCGTCGATCAGCTTGGTGCGATCGCGCCCGGACACACACAGCTTGGGCTTCCCGAATAGAGGCCTCTGGACGCGCACCTTGCCTTTGATCGCCTTTGCATCGATCACAAATACGCCCGTTGGAGCGATCGCGAGGTGGTCGATGTCGCCGCGCCCGCCGGGCATGCGGCGGTTGTGCAGGATGATCGCCGACCCACGCGCCGTGTGTTTCTCGAGGTACGCGGCGACCGCCTTCTCTCCGAGGTCACCCTGATGGAAGGCCGACTCGTGTTGCGGTGTGCCGCGCAGCGCGAGCAGCAGCCCGCCGATCCACGGATGGGTCTCGCGGGTACGGGATTCGCGGTTGCGCTTGCGCCGCTGATACTCGCGGGCAATGCTGGCGCCTGCCTGCCCGCGATCAAGCGCAGACTGTGTGCTTTCCGCGGCACCGGCTCGAGCCTTCGGCTCCGCGCTCGACTCCACGCAAGCCGCGCACGTCATCGTCCGTGTCGTGGCGTCCCATCTGGCCCGCGACCCGGCCGGCAGAGCAGTACCGCACACCACGCACACGGCGGGCCACCGCAGCTTCAAGATCAGAGACGCCATAGAACCAAAGCTCGTCATTCAAGCGTCCCGTCTTGAGCAAAGTTACCGCCCTTCTGCTCATGAGTCTTTCTTGTCTTGCTCCTCTGATCAGGAATGTCCAGAGACATCCTGCCTCCGTCTTTTCATCGAGTCGATTGACGCCCATGACCTCGTGGCCACTCCTATCCCCTGCTCACTTCTCCGACGACGCCCGGCAAACGGGACATACACATATGAACGAGGTTGCCGGCAACGCGGCAGAGTTTGTGACGCGCTTCGAGGGTGATCTAAAGATCCGGGGGTGCTGAGCCTTCTGTCAAGCGCTCGGCACTTCGGCCAAGTCACCCTCGTCCAGCCCGACGCGGGCGTGCAGCCGCTTGAGCCACCGTGGCGCCCACCAGTTCCACTTGCCCATGAGCGCCATCAATGAGGGCACGAGCAGAGCTCGAATGATGCTCGCGTCGACCGCGACGGCGAGCGCGGCGCCGAGGCCGAGTTGTTTGGTTAGGAAAAGGTCGGAACTCGCCAGCGCGCCGATCGCCACGCAGAACAGCAACGCGGCGGCAGTGATGATCCGGCCGGTGCGCTCGATGCCGAGCGCGATCGCCTCGCGGTCGGGCAGACCGTGGTCATGCGCCTCCTTGATGCGGGCGATCACAAACACCTCATAGTCAGTGGCCAGCGCAAAAGCGACCACGAGCATCAGCACGAGGCTCGACTCTTCCAGGCCGCCGAGCGGCGTGAAGGAGAGCGGGCCGGATAAGTGGCCGTCCTGGAAGATCAGCACCTGCAGTCCGACGGCGACGCTCACGCTGAGCATATTCATCACAAGCGCCTTGATCGGGATCGTCACCGAGCCCGTCATCAGAAACAGGAAGCCCGCGGTGAGCGTCAGCAGGATCGCAAGCGCCAGCGGGATGTGCGCGGCGATCGCCGCCTTCTGGTCGACGAAGAACGCGCTTGCGCCACCGACCAGCGCGTTTGGAGTCCCACCCTCCCGTGCGAGCGCGCGCAACCTGCCAAGCAGCTGCTGCTGGACGTTTGAGTACGGGGAGCCGTGGGGCAGCAGCGTGATCACCCACGTGCTGCGACCGAGGTAGACCGGGGCCGCGGCGCTCGCCAGCCGCTCCGCGGTACCGGCCGCGGCGGCGGCGAGGCGCTCCGCCGAGGAGCGCGATCCCCGCAGCACGATTTCGGTTGCTTCGCCAGCGTCGGCGGGGAAGTTCTTCGCAAACGCAGTTTCAACCTGGCGGCTTTCCGCGCTCGCGGGCAGCAGGTTCGCTCCGGGCGAGGTGAACTGCAGGCGCAGCGCCGGGATCGCCGCGGCGAGCAGGACCACCACGCTGAGGAGCGCTACGGGAGCGGGCCGGCGCACCACGCCGTGCGCGAGCCGCCACCAGCCGCCGTCCGTGGCTGCCCGCGCCGTGCGCGCCGCGCGCCGCTGCAGCCATGCCGGGGAGAGCGCGTTGACACGCGGCCCGAGCACGATCAGCACGGCGGGCAGCACGAGCAGCGACACCGCGCCGCCGCACAGCACGACGACCGCTCCGCCGATCCCCATCGAGGAGAGAAAGCGGATCGGGAACACGAGCAGGCTCATCATCGCCGCCGCGACCGTCAGGCAGCTGAACAGCACCGTGCGACCGACCGTCCGCAGCATGCGCTCAATCGCCTCGTGAACGTCGGCGCCGCCCGCGAGCTCCTCGCGGTAGCGGTAGAGCACGAACAGGCTGTAGTCGATCCCGAGACCGAGACCCATGCCGCTGACGAGGTTCAGCGCGAAGACAGAGATCGGCGTGAACTGGTCGATCACTCGCAGCGCGAGGAACGCGAGCACGATCGCAAACCCGCCGACCAGCAACGGCAACAGCGCCGCGACCAGACCCCGGAAGAACCAAAACGACAACAACAGCAACAACGGGAACGCGAGCAACTCCGCGCGCCCAAGGTCACTGGTCGTGCGTTCGTTGAGTTCCTGGCTGGTGAGCGCGTAGCCACCGAAGCGCACGCCCACCCCCGCGAGCTTCGCGCTCAACGGGGGCTCCGAGAGCGCGATGCGCACACGCGCGATCGCCGAGGTCGCATCGGTCGCGGTGGCATACGCCGCGAGCACAACCGTTTCGCGACCGTCGCGCGAGAGCAACGCACGCGAGCGGGTTGCGGAATAGTCCAGGACGCGCTGGAACCCATGCTGGCCTGCGAGCAGCGGCGCAAGCGTTCCGAGCGCATCCTGAGCCGCCGCACCGGTCTTCAGCTCGCGCCGGCTCCGCAGTAGCACGGCCACGTTGTAGTACGGGATCTGCCCGGTCGCGGCCTGAATCGCGGCGTTCGTGCGTTCGTACTGCGAGGCGGGATCCTCGAAGTCCTGCGCCGAGCTGCCAAGCATCCCCGTCACCGGCAGGCCGAGCACAGCCGCGATCACGAACAGCACACCGGCCGCCGCCAGCACGCGCCGCGGGCGGTTGGTGGCGAGCGTTGTGAGCCGTTTAATCATGGCACTGGCAGGTTGGCGAGGATTTGAAATATGAGGGGCAGTTTCGGCTCGCGCCGCCGCCCACGCAATCGGGAATGTCCCTAACCCGTCCCCAGCGCGCTTGACCCGTGGGCCTACTCATCGATCAGCCGCCGGTGAACCGCCCAGCGGCTCAGCTCGTGGCGGCTGGAGAGCTGCAGCTTGCGCAGAACTGCGGAAACGTGAGCCTCGACAGTCTTCGCTGAGATGCCGAGTTGGGCGGCGATCTCCTTGTACATGTATCCGCGTGCGATGTGCTGGAGCACCTCGCGCTCGCGCGGCGTCAGCAGGTCCAGCTCCGGGTCCACCTGCGCGGCCGGGATCTCACCAGCGAAGGCGTCGAGCACGAAGCCGGCCAAGCGAGGCGAGAAAACGGCGTCACCCTCGCGTACGCGGCGCACGGCGTCGGTGAGCTGGGGACCGGAGATCGTCTTGGTCACGTAGCCGCGGGCGCCCGCGCGGATCAGCGCGATCACGTCCTCGGCCGCGTCGCTGACCGAGAGGGCGAGAAAGCGAACGGCCGGCCGGCTTGCGGCGACGCGCCTGATCACCTCCGCCCCGCCGCCGCCCGGCATGTGGACATCGAGCAGGACGACGTCGGGCTCGAGCTCTTCGATCACTTGCACGGCGCCCTCCACGTCGCCGCTGTCACCAATAACCTCGACCCACGGGCCGAGACTCGCCCGCACACCGGCGCGGAAGAGGTCGTGATCATCAACGATCACGACCCGGGGCGCCGATCCGTCGCTCACGGTCTCTCTCGACGATCAATCGTGATCTCGACCTCTGTGCCTCCATCCGGCAAGGCGTGCACCGACGCCCTGCCGCCGGCGCGCTGCATTCGCCCGACGATCGACTCTCGCACGCCACGTCTCGCCTGCGGCACGGCTGTGGGGTCGAAGCCGGCGCCGCGATCGCGGACGAAGACCTGGATGCGCTCGTCGGCAACCTCGGCGTAGACGGAGACCGGCGCCTCGCCGGCGAACTTCGCGGCGTTGAGCATCGCCTCGCGGGCAGCGCCAACCACGGCGCCACCGTGCTCGTCGAGCGGGCAGTCGCCGACGGCCACGACCTCGACCGAGCCGCCCACCGCCGCCTCCACCTCGGCCGCCGCCGCGTCCAGGGCGGCGGCGAGCGTGTCGCCGGGCTCGCGCGAGTCCCCGCCGGCCAGCCAGCCGCGCAGCTCGCGCTCCTGCTGACGAGCCAGCGCCGCCACCTCCTTCGGGTCCTCCGCACTTCGTTGGATAAGCGCGAGCGTCTGCAACACCGAGTCGTGCAGGTGCGCCCCCACGTCGGCGCGCTCTTGTGAGCGGATGCGCTCGGTGCGCTCGGCCGCGAGGCTGCGCGCGAGGCGGCGCCAGGAGGGAGCAAAGATCAAAGCAACGGCGATCAGCACCGCGAGGGCCGCAAGCAGCGCCTCGCCCGCGGGCCGCGTCGCGCCGTTCGCCCACAGGAAGGCAAATCCGCCGGCGAGCACAAGCGCGACGCCAAGCCCGCCGCGGCTCACTTCGGGCCGGCCGAACGCACGCACGCGCACGGATGACTCGCGCGGCGGCGAGGACTCAGACGGAGGATGGGCGGCCCAGCCACGACGCCGCCGAGGCGCGACGCTGGGCGCGCGCCAGATCAGGAGCGCTCCCAGAGCTGCGATAGCCGCCGGCCAGACGATCGCGTCTCCCGGCCACGGCCCCGCCGCGCGCACAAACAGCAGGCCGCTGCCGAGGAGCAGGCCCGTGCCGATCGCGATCCTAAAGGAGCCGCGCGACTCGTTTGCGGGGTGGGACATCGCCGCTCATGATCTCAGCCACCGCCGCGACCGCGGCTGGCAAGGCCGCTGGCGAGCAGGATCGCCCCGAACGCCCCGACGAGCACAGGCACCATGTACGCGAAACGGAGGTCGATGGTGCCGTCCGCGTCGAGCACGAGCAGCACGCCCAGCGCGAGGACGGCGATGCCCATCAGCAGGACCGTGACGTTCGGCGGACGCGTCATCGTCCCGCCCCCGCCGAGGGAAAGCAGGCTTCGTTGGAGCCGTACGCGAGGGGGTGGAAGTGGCTGCCGAACTCGCCGCCCCAGCCGCCCCAGCCGTTCCAGGCGCGTTCGACAGGATGGTCGGCCACGAGCAGCGCGCCCAGCCCAACGTTCCCGTCCAGCACCAGACGCGGCGTCCGGGGCGGTGGTGAGGGACTTTCGGTCCAGTCCACGTCGAGGCCCCCAGACCTTCGTTCGAGCGCTCCGACATAGCCTCCGCCGATACGCGCACTGGTCGCGACGCAAACGCCGCGGGGTACGAGGACGACGAGCTCCCCCACACCCAGCCGAACGTGTAGCCGGGTGCTCCCCGGTGGAAACGCGATGTCACGCAAGTCGACTTCGAGCCGGCCGGCGCCGAGCTGGTAGCCGTCACGCAGTGCACTCAGGGTCTGCGGACGATAAGTGCGTTCGCCCATGCCGCCGTGAAGGTCAACGTGTGCGGCGGCGATCACCGCCACCGACAGAGCAAACGCGACGGCCGGCAGCACCAGCCAGCGAGCCCCGCCCATGAACGCGGTGACGATCAGTGCCGCGCCGATTGCGACCACCGCCCAGGCGGCGAGCCGCCCGTCGATACCCGCAAGCCACGCGCCTGTCACCGCGAGCAGGACCGCCCAGGCGACGACGGCCGTTCCGAGCGCGAGACAGCGGAATAGTCGTCGATCGGCACTCACGTGCCCCGGCTCCCCAACGGGCCTGCGCAACCGCAACCAAACCAGCGCGGCGATGCACCCCACGACCGCGAGCGACCCTACGCCTACGCCAAACCCCCACGCGCCACGGTGTCCCTCATGGCCGGCCGCGTGGAGCGCTACCCCCGCCGCCACGAGCACCACAACGACGCCGAGGACGATCCGCCAGGATGAGCGGCGAAGGTAGATCGGCGCCCGGTTCGCCCCCTCCTCCGGCACCAGCAGCAGGATCGCCAGATACAGCGCGATCCCGACCCCCGAGAAGATCGCAAGCCCGACGAACGCGATGCGAAACAGGATCGGGTCGACGTCGAAGTGAGCTCCCAGGCCGCTGCACACGCCGCCGATCAGGCGTCCGCGCCGTGAGCGGACGAGGCGGGGGCGCCGCTCGCGCCCGCTCTCAGGAGTAGACATCGGTTGCGCCGCCGGCGATTGCGTGATCGGTACTTGTTCTTGTTCTGAGCATGGGGACAGTGTCGAGGCGCGGCGCCGGCCGCGCAATCGGGAATGTCCCTAACTTGTCCCCAGTAGTCCGTTGACAGGACTAGGCACTGCGGATCGAGACGCCGTGCACGAGGCAGCGGCATACGAGCTTGGGGCTAGGCGCGCACTATGCGGGCACGCCTCCCAAAGGGCAGTCCTGCCTACCTCCCGGAGTCTGATCCAGGATGGGGGCACTGTTGCAAGCACAGTCGCAGCCGGGAAGACGGTTCTTTGCTACAACTAAAGGCTGCGACGCGGGGTGGAGCAGTCTGGTAGCTCGTCGGGCTCATAACCCGAAGGTCGCAGGTTCGAATCCTGCCCCCGCTATGTCATCTATCCGCGACCCGTCATCGAGTTCGGTCGCGGGTACCCGTTTCAATCCCGCCCCCGCTACTTAAGAAAGCCCTCCAAATGGAGGGCTTTCTTGTGGGCGAAGGAAGCCTTGATGGGCTGCTTGCGTACTAATTGGGGAGCAAGTGCTCGGCGACTGCTTCTCGAGTAGCGCGGGAAGCCGTCTATGCGCCTCCGGATTCCTATCTTGACAGGGCACCCGCCTTGCGCGCTGTGGAGCAGTTAGAAGCGTTGCAGTGTGTGATCAGTCAGGGGGTCGTCGTCTTCTATGGCCGCACGAAACGCTTCGGAGTGTCGGCAGAGACATCGTGTGTGGGCGCCGAGTAACGCGAAGTCAAGTCGAGAGTCCCAGCGCAGTCGTTGGCCTGGGGTTTTGAGCACGTCTCTATAGGAGATCGCTATGCCTTCTCCGAGTAGCGTGCGGCGACTCCAATGCGCTTTAGCCAGTCGTCTGCGCAGGGGGTCTGGGTGTCCGTGTGTTGGCTGTGGGAGCTTCCCGGTTTCGTAGGCGGATTTTAGATACACGTCGGTCTCGTATGTGGTGCTTCGACGCAAGGTGATGAGGCCGACTTCTCGGAGGCGGCTTGCGGCGGCCCTGAGTGCCGTCTGTTGCACTA
>Ga0182024_10005141_pt1 | contig 29515 bp, 31 predicted proteins | sample P32metaG_FD_120480 | JGI IMG/M metagenome (GOLD analysis project Ga0182024, IMG submission 120480) | Permafrost microbial communities from Stordalen Mire, Sweden - P3-2 metaG (Illumina Assembly) | ecosystem: Environmental > Terrestrial > Soil > Wetlands > Permafrost | place: Sweden: Stordalen...
ATTCTGCGATGACTCGATGGATCGAGGACGCGCTCGAGGCGGAGAGAAAGGGCACCGAGTACCCGTTCACGGTCTTCTCCAAGGAGTCGGAAAAGATAGTGGGAAGTACGCGCTACATGGACGTACGCAACTCGCACAAGGGGGCCGAAATCGGCACGACCTGGTATTCGTCCAAGGTATGGGGAACCGTCGTGAACCCCGAATGCAAGTTCCTTCTGATGCGACACGCGTTCGAAGACTGGGGTGCAATCCGGGTCCAACTCAAGACAGATAACAACAATGCCCATTCGCAGCGGGCTATACTGAAGCTCGGGGCGAGATACGAGGGTAGGCTAAGGAACCACAGGCTCCGGAGAGACGGCAGCTATGGGGATAGCGTAATGTACTCCGTCACGGTTGACGAGTGGAAGGAGAGCATCAAGAAGGACCTACGTGCTAGAATCGACGCGTTCAGGACCGTAGGATAGGACAGCCTCGACCTTGGTGGCGCTGGTCTAGTATCCTACCTTGGCCATCGCTTCGCAGAGCCTCTTGGCGTAGCTCGCGTCATGCGGCATGATGAAATTGACTTGGTCGACTCCCGACTCGAACCATTTCTCCGCCGAAGAGACGATGTCTTCCGCGGTGCCCACGAACACTGCCTTGCTCGAGAGATAATCCTCTGGTTTCTTCCCTATCCTTGCGGCCCAGATGGCCGCAAGCTTCTCGGCCTCCGGAATGGTCTCGGCGAAGATTGGTGTCGCGTTGATAGATATCCTAATGGACTTGACATTCCTCCCCATTTCACTACAGTATCTCTCGAGCTTGGCAAACCTCTCTTGGAACATCTCGAAGGAGCATGGACCGGTATCGACGTCCCAGCCGTCCGCCTCCTCGACGGCTATTCTCATCACGTTCTCCGACGATCCTCCGATTACGATGGGAGGATGCGGCCTCTGTACAGGCTTGGGGCTCAGTATCCCCCTTTCAATCCGGTAGTGCTTCCCGCTGAAGTTCACTTCCTCCTCCGTCCAGAGCTTCTTGATGATCTGGACGCTCTCCTTGAGCATCTCTAGCCTCACCTTGTAGGGCTTCCAAGGTATCCCGTAGGCCAAGCACTCGCCTCTGAACCATCCCGCGCCCAGCGCAAGGTTGACCCTGCCGTTCGATATGACATCGAGCGTAGCCGCCATCTTGGCGAGAACGGCCGGATATCGGAAGAGGTTACAGAGCACGACGTTCGTTAGTCTGGCGCTCGATGTGATGGTGGAGACCGCTGTAAGGGTCGTCCAAGCCTCGAGGACGCCATACTTGAACCGCTCGGGCATCTCCTTTCCACCCGGAGCGGAGCCCAATGGGTTGAGCAGGTGGTCGTGCACGCCGATGGATTTGTACCCGCTCTTGTCGGCCGTTAGTGCAATCTGCTTCAGAACCTCGAAGTTCAGCTCGACCTCTTCACGCGAGTATGAACGCCCGGACACGGGGAGGTTCATACCGAAATCTCTCTTGGCCATCCTCCGCTGAGTAGGGCCGAGCCTTCAAATGTCTTCCCTACTGCTTCAGTCGGTTCGGTATCTGGTTGGAAGAAGTGCGGTCGCAGGGATTTGAACCCTGGTCTCTTGTCCCGCTTCCGGGATTACAAGCTTGGAGGGCTTATGTCCTGGACCAGATTGTCCTCGCTCAGGATCTGGACGACGACCGCTTGCCCGCCGCTTCGATTGGCCCCCTTTTTATCATTGACAGAGTCAACGGGCGGCCGCCGACCAGGAAGCAGGTTCAGATGCCGCCGACGACGGCGCTTATCACGCGGGAGCTTTCTCAATGCGTTCTAGCTCGTACACGAGCCTCGCTGCCACGACGTGGGCGTCGAGGGAGTCGGGGTGGACCCTCACTATCCTGTCCAGCGTGGCTGCCGTCTCCGGGGTGAAATGACCCTTCGGAAACCCGCCGATGAGAACAGCTGGGTTCTTCTTCTTCGATATCTCCGCGACGACCTCCTCTAGGTTGGATGTCTTTCCCTGAGTCGAGAGACCTACCACGAGGTCAGCGCCGACTCTGTCGATCAGTTGGGGAATCGAAGCCCTGTATACCGAGATGAGCCCCGACTCGGGCTCCTCGCTCAGGAGCTTCTGGACGAGGTCCCTGAACCGCGCGTAGCTCTTCGGCGGCCTCGTCTGCTCCTTGAGCTCGAGGACGAAGTTGTCCCGCGTATGGATGTAGACCCTGACCTGCCCACTCTGGTAGAGCGGGGTGCTCGTGATGCTCAACAGGGTAAGATGGACGAGATCGGGCCGTCCGCGTTTGGAGTCATCCGCAAGCTTCAGCATTGCGTGATGGTGGATGCTCCTGTCGAGCAGGGTCTCAGACGGCTCAATCTCCCTTCGCCTAGCTTCGTTCCTGACCGAAGGGTGATTGGCGATTCCTGGCGGTACCTGCTCCAGAGCCGACTCCGCAATGATGAGATTGAGCACCACGGTTGAGGCACACAGCTATGATTAATTCTTTGTTCGCGCGTGGGCGGGGCGTGAAGAGGAGAGAGGCGAAGAAAGAGGCCGCCAGGATTGCAGAGGACCTCATCGAGACGGCGACGCTGACCGCTGTCGAGGACCTCGAACTCGCGAAGAGTCAGGCGTCTCTCGCCCGACGGATAATCCTGAAATTCAACCTGAGGTTCGACTGGCGGTTGAAGCGCTTCTTCTGCCATGGCTGCAAGGCCCTCATCTTCCCGGGGCTGAACGCGCGCGTCCGGTTGGGTCCGAATAAGATGCTCCTAATCACCTGCACGGACTGCAACTACGTGAACAGAAAGAAGGTTAGGGCACGCTTAAATATGGAGCGACGGGGCCTGAGAAATCCACTCCGTGTATAGAGAATGGTTCGTGTATACGACGTGCCTGCAGACAAGCTCATCGATGCCCTAGCGGAGCATCTCAAGAAAGTACCAGAGCTCGAACCACCTCAGTGGGCTCCCTTCGTGAAAACGGGTTCTCATGCAGAGAGACCTCCGCAGAGATCTGACTGGTGGTACATTAGGGCCGCTTCTATCATGAGGAAGGTCTACACTCAAGGTCCCATCGGGATTCAAGAACTGGAGTCTGCCTACGGTGGAAGCAAGGCTCTCTCCTATGCCCCGAAGCATCATCGCAATGCAGGTGGTTCGATCATCAGGAACGCGTTGAAGGAGCTGGAACAGGCCGAGCTGGTGACGAAGCAGGGCAACAAGGGCCGCGTCCTGACTCCGAAGGGAGTGGCTCTGCTGGACAAGATAAGCAAAGATATTTTCAAGGAACTGGTAAAAGAAGTTCCATCGTTAGCGAGATACGGGTGACGAGATTTGTACGAGCAGAAGGATGGCCAGACAAGGAGCGATTCACCGGACGATAAGGAGAAGAAGGCTCTCCGTGAGAACATAATACGCATAGCGCTCACATCCGAAGCTCGACAGCGACTGGCAAACATCCGGATGGTGAAGCCACAGATTGCGCAGACGATAGAGGACTATATCGTGCAGATGGCTTCGTCCGGAAAGCTCAAACAGGTGATTAACGACGACCAGCTAAAGGAGCTGCTGGGGTCGATTCAGGGCAAGAAACGGGAATTTACGATCAAGAGGATATGAAACATGGGTAGCGTCAAAGACAAGTCCAAGAAGAACCGCCTGATGAAGGACAGGAAGCAGGCTTCGCCTGTGCCCACTTGGGTGGTCATCAAGACAAACAGAACCGTAAGGTTCAACCCGAAGCAGAGGGACTGGCGCAAACAAAAGTTGAGGAGAAAGTGACGATAGATGTCAACCAACGTGGAGCCGATTACGCGCGTCTATATGGTCCCGCTGCGTAGAGTGTTCGAGGCAGCCAAGTACCGACGGAGCAAAGTGGCGATAAGGGTGATACGCGAGTTCACTTCCCGTCACATGAAGGCCACCGAAGTGAAGATAGAGACGAGCGTGAATGAAAAGCTCTGGGCGCGCGGCATAGGAAATCCCCCTCGCCGAATAAAGCTGGAGATGGAGCGGGACGAAGACGGAATTGTCACCGTCCGTCTGGCGCCTGAAGCAGAGTCTTCCTAAATGGGCCTTCATCTGGTAGAAGTCTACCGAAGCCCGAACGTGGGCATATTCTTACGGACCAACGATAAGTTTCTTCTCGCTCCCAAAGGAATCGCAAGCACGAAATCCCGGATGCTGGCTGAGGACCTGAAGGTGACGCCTTGCTTCGTCTCTGTCCAGGGAACGAGGCTGCTCGGTCCCCTGGTCGTCATGAACAACAAGGGAATCATCACCTCAAGGATGATTGAGGACTACGAGGTCAAGGAGATCTCGACCAAGACGGGGATACCCGTGGCAAGGTTCGACTCCAAGCTTACGGCCATCGGCAACCTGGTGGCCGCGAACGACCGGGGCGCCGTGATCTCTCCCATTCTTGATTCCAAAGCTGTCTCTCAGGTGCGGGACGTCCTCGATGTGGAAGTGCACCGGTTGACCATCGATGATTATGTGCAGGTAGGCGCCCTGATAGTGGCGACCAACAGCGGCGCGGCGGTCTATCCGAAGCTCACGGAGCAGGAGGTGCAGGACGTAGGAGAGGTCTTCGGCGTGGAGGCCTATCCGGCATCGATAAACGGAGGCATACCGTTTCTCACTTCAGGCTTGGTAGCCAATTCCAAGAATGCAGTGGTTGGGAATCTCACCACTGGTCCCGAGCTGATCTTTCTGACCAAGGCCCTTAAGGTTTAGAACCACCCTAGTCTTAAAAAAGGGGCGTCACAACATCAAGGTGAAATCGCCTTGAGCAATGAAGAGGAGAGAATAAACAATCTGGTAGGAGAGATTAGGGTGCTCGAGAGCACTTTCGAAGAACTTTCGGGGCGCCAAAACCTGCTTGAAAGAATCCTGATCGAGACCAGATCCTCGCTAGATACGCTGGCGGGGCTCGCCTCGACCAAGACCGAAGAAGTCCTCATCCCCGTAGGCGGAGGAATACTGATTCGTGCCATCCCTCCGAAGACGGAGAAGGTGCTTCTCAACGTAGGCGCAAACGTCGTGGTGGAGAAGAGCAGAGATTACGCGAGCAAGTTCATGGAGGGCCGGGCGAACGAGCTCGAGGAGAGCATCGTTGCCATCGCCTCCCAGCGGAACCAGATCGCGCAGAGGCTGGAATCCGACAGAAGGGCGCTCCAAACCATAGTGAACAGACAGGGTCAGTAACGGGCTTTGTTCGAGAAGCTCAGAGAGGCCTTCTCCTCTCTCACCAAGGTGGTCTCGGAAAAGAAACTCTCCGAGAAGGAGATTGACGAGGTCCTCTTCAACTTCCAGCTCACACTCCTCGAGAGCGATGTAGCGCAGGAAGTGGTCGAGAAGATGGCAGCCGACCTGAAGACACAGCTCACCGGTCTCAGTGTGGAGCGCTCGAAGGACGTCGGTTCCCTGATACGCGAGAGGCTGCGCAGCTCGATTCTGGACATTTTCAACAAGGCCGGCACCGTGGATGTGGTCGGGCTAGTCAACGCGGCGAAGAAGAAGGGGGAGCCCCTTATCGTGCTCTTCCTGGGAATCAACGGAACTGGTAAGACGACCACCGTTGCCAAGTTCGCATATTTCCTCAAGCAGAACGATTTCTCGGTGGTCGTCGCCGCCGGCGACACACACAGAGCCGGGGCGATAGAGCAGCTCACGGAACACGCGGACCGCATGTCGGTCAAGGTCATCGCACAGAGGTACGGCGCCGACCCGGCGGCGGTGGCGAGGGACGGCGTGCTCTACGCCAAGTCTCACCACATGGATGTGCTCATCGTCGACACCGCGGGTCGAATGCAGACCAATCAGAACTTGATGGAGGAGATGGGGAAGATAGTGCGGGTCGTCAGCCCAAATCTAAAGATTTTCATCGGGGACTCTCTGGCCGGTAACGACGCGATCTCTCAGGCCCAGATGTTCAACAAGTACACGGGGTTCGACGGGGCCATCCTGACCAAGGCTGATGCAGACACGAAGGGCGGGGCCGCCCTATCGATCGCATACGTGACCGGAAGACCCATCATGTTCTTGGGCGTCGGACAGGAATTCAAGGATCTCAAGAGATTTGACGCGAATTCCTTCGTAGATCTGCTCCTGAGCTAGCTAGCTAGCTAGCTAGCTAGCTAGCTAGCTAGCTAGCTAGCTCCAGCCTCACAACCTCATGACTTCCAGCGAGAACTGCGCTGCCATCTCAAGTATGCGGTCCTTGTTCTTGCCCATGCCCTTCCAATCGATCGCTACGAAACGGGGAAACCTTGAGGTCTTCTGTATTATCTGTCCGAACATGGCACTGTCGACCCCATCGAGCGAGTGTTTGGCTACCGCCGTCGTGATCGCCATGTCGCTGTTGAGGAGTAGGGCGTTGAGCTTTGCCGGATAGTGCGTGCCTCCGAACGCCATCGCTACCCTGTCCCAGGACCTTCCTTTGTTCAGCGCCTCGATCAGCGCGTCGCCTATCACGGCGCCGGCGTGCTCGTCCCCCCACTGCTTCTCTGACGAGCCGAGTTCCACAAAGAGCACTGGTTTCTGAAGGGAAGTCGGCCCATGGTGCGTAGCCTCAATGGTTATCTCGTATCCTTCAATCTCGCTCCTTCTGCTGTTCAGGGCAATCATGTAGTTCTTCTGAAGGTCTGGATTGACGCGCCCGACCTCCTTCGGCCTCCCTCCGAGAAAGGGCGCGTCGGTGAAGTTGCCCGTGGTGTGCACAGTGAGGGAGGGTATCTGTGACTCGGCGCGGTGCCTGGAGAGGAACACGTAGGCCTGCGGATTGAAGTAAGTGTCGAGGTCGGGCGGGTCTATTACCTCGGTGTCTATGCTCACGAGCAGGAGGTTGCCGTTCTGGAAGACCGGCTTCCCCATGAACATGATCTTCGTGGATTGGAAGTCATGGTTCCTCAGCAGTCCTTTCGCTATCGTCGTGGATGCTTCGTCCTTTGTGGATGTGACCAGGACCGTGGTGGAGGGCGGCTTAGCTTCCATCTGTTACATCGACCCCGGCTCTACCCGGAGAAAAGGCTTTGACGACTGTCTCTTGAGCCAAGGGGTTGGGTAGTTTTATAAACAGGTCACTTGGGTCAGGATAAAAGGAGGGTTTTGGCAGTGGGTACTCGCGATTTCCTCAAAGCGATGGGTTCGGTGCTGCGGCTCTCAAAGAAGAGCGACCGAGAGCAGTTCATGCTCTATCTCAAACTCGTCCTTTTGGGAGTGGCCGTCGTGGGGACGATAGGTTTCACCATAAAGTTCATCTCGACGGTATTACCGGCGCTGTTCGGTTAAGGCAAGGTCAAAAAAATTGTCAGAACAAAAGCAGAGCTCTATCTATCCGGTGAAGACGACGGGAGGCCAGGAGAGGACGGTGGCGACCTTCGTAGCCAACAAAGCGATGCAAAAGAAGAAGCCAATCTACTCGATTCTGGCGCTCGACACTTGGAAGGGCTATGTGCTCTTCGAGGCCCCGAACTCGCAGGTCGTGGATGAGAGCATCCAGGGATTCAAGCACGTCCGAAGCAAGATACCCGGCATGATGCAGTTCCAAGACATCGAGAAGTTCCTCGTGACCAAGTCGATGGTCGCCGAGCTCTCTGACGGAGACATAGTAGAGATTGTAGCAGGCCCGTTCAAGACGATGAGGGCAAAGATTGCCCGGATAGAATCTGCGAAGCAGGAGGTCACGGTGGTCCTGCTGGATACGCCCTATCAGCTTCCGGTGACGGTCGACGCCGCATATCTCAAGATCGTTGAGAAGGCCAAGGTAGAGGCGCCCAAGGTAGAGGCAGTCAAGAAGTGATGGTAATGGGAGAGACAAAAGTAATCTCGGTCCTGGTCGTAGGTGGAGAAGCTACGGCGGGACAGCCGCTGGGGCCGGCCCTCGGGCCACTCGGCGTGAACGTCCTGGCCATCGTGAACGAGATCAACAGAATTACGAGCGATTTCAAGGGCATGAGGGTGCCTGTGAAGGTAGAGGTCGACACCGAGACGAAGAAGTTCACGGTCACCGTCGGCACCCCCACCACGTCGGCGTTGCTGGTCAAGGAAGCGGGCATACCAAAGGGTTCGGGCAAGCCTAACCTCGAGCTCGTCGGGAACGTGAGTTTCGACAAGGTGCTAGGCATAGCGAAGATAAAGATCAACGACTCCTACGCCAAGTCCATCAAGTCCTCTGTCAAGGAGGTGGTCGGCAGCTGTGTCAGCCTCGGGGTGAAGGTCGAGGATGAGGACCCACGCCAGTTCATGAAACAGATAGAGGAAGGCAAGTGGGACCAGGCGATATCGGACTTCGAAGCAAAGAGATAAAGCAAGAACGAGCCAATCGGGCTTTCGGTGCCCCTAGGGCGCGTGGCCGAGATATGGCGTCACCCTGTGAGCGGGCTTCAGGGCGAGAGGCTAACCCGGGGGGAAGTTGTCAGGACCAGCATAGCCGGTGATCACGCTTACGTCCTGAGAGGCAAGGAATGGGACAAGATACTCGACCCGATAACACACTCCTCGTCGTTGGGGGAGACCGCTGGCCTGTACAACACGCTCGGGTTCGCTGCTGCCACGCTATCCGGAGACCCGGCAGGAGAGCACACGTAGCCATCGAGACAGCGGGACGAAACGTCTACTCGAGCAAGAGTCCTGAAGATACCGGATCGCTCTCCGCGGCGCTCGGACATCGCCTGGAGTTCGTCAGGCATCCGAGGATTGTGGAGTCCCGGGTCCGCGCCGGACGCACCCTGCACATCCTAACCAACGCCTCGATAGAGCAGATGAAACGGACGTATCCGGCTGGGGACTTCGATCCCAGGAGATTCCGTCCGAACATCCTGATGACCGTCGACGAAGGGCTGACGGGGTATGTGGAAGAGGATGGATAGGCAAGGAACTGGAGCTCGGCGAGCAGGTCCGATTGCGCGTCGAGAAGGCGAATACCCGTTGCAAGATAACCACGATGAAGCAGGCCGGAATAAGGGAGGACGGCGGGATACTCCAGACGATCCCAGCGCGAGAACGCCAACACCCTGGGCGTGATGTGCATCGTCGTGAAGGAGGGTGTCCTCAGTGTCGGCGACCCCGTCTCGCTCGCCTGACCCGTTTGGCGAGTTAGCGAAACTCTTTTAATAACAGCCTTGACGCTCGGTCTGGTTTCCGGGGAAAAGAATTGCTTTCAAATGTGCAGCTTGCAGAGATTGTCAAGAAGGGGAGGGAGTCGAAGGAGAGAAAGTTCCCCGAATCCATCGAGGCCATCCTCACCTTCAAGGAAGTCGACCCCAAGAAGACGGACCTCAACATCAACGAGACAATCTACCTTCCTCATCCGGGTTCCCACAGGTCGTCCATATGTTTCATAGGCTCCGGTGACCTCCTGCTCAGGGCGAAGAACGCCGGAGTCGACGGCACGCTCGAGCCATCGCAGTTAGAGAACTTCGCCGGAAACAAGAAGGAGGCGAAGAAGCTCGCCAGGCAATATGACTTCTTTCTGGCGGACACGGCGCTCATGCCCAGGATCGGTAGGATTCTCGGTCAGTCACTAGGCCCGAAGGGAAAGATTCCAACGCCGGTTCCTCCGAACACCCCTATCGAGGCGATGATCAACAGGACTAGGAATGCCGTGAGGGTGCGCAGCAGGGCATCGCTCGCCGTGGCTTCTAAGGTGGGTGACCGCAAACTCTCTGACTCCGACATTGCCGAGAACATACTGGCAATGGTGCAGGCGGTCCAGCGGAAATTGCCCAACGGGGAGCGCAATATCAGGGCGGTAATAGTAAAGACGACGATGGGGAAGCCGGTGAAGAGCAAGGTCGAAGAATCTTGAGCGAGCAGGTCCAGGTTCAGAGGGAGTACAGTCCAAAGAAGATATCGACCATAGAGAGGATAGTACGGCTGACGAACGACTACCCCGTGATAGTCGTCACCCAGCTCTCAAAGGTGCGTTCTGCACAGCTGATGGCTGTGAGGAAGGTCCTCCGTGGAAACGCGGAGATTGTAGTAGTAAAGAACAAGCTAGCAAAGATCGCCCTGAAGCGGGCCGGCATAAAGAACGCAGACGAGCTCCTGGGGCACCTGACCGGGCAGAATGCGCTGCTCTTCTCCAAGATGGACCCGTTCAAGCTCTACCTCCTCCTCGAGAAGAACCGCGTCAGCCTCGGAGCGAGAGCGGGCGACATCGCACCGAACGACATCATGGTACCTGCCGGCAACACCGGTCAGCCCGCAGGCCCTGTACTGAGTGAGTTCAGAGAAGCTGGAATCCAGACGAAGATCGAAGCCGGGAGCATCTGGGTCGTGAAGGACTCGGTGGCTGCCAAGACGGGGACCGAGATATCACCAAAACTTGCAAGTCTGCTCTCCAAGCTCGGGATCAAGCCGATCCGGGCCGGCCTTTCGATAGCGCTCGCATACGACAACGGCATGATCTACGCTGCTGACGCAGTCGCTATAGACCTCGTGAAATACAGGGAGAGCCTCCTCTCAGGGTTCGCCTCGTCACGTGCGCTTGCTGTATACATCGGATATCTGACCAAGGACACCGCACCCGAGATAATAGCCAAGGCATACAGAGAAGCCCTCGCCCTGGCGGTCGAGGTCGGCGAAATCACGGCCGAGAGCGCCCCGGTGATACTCGGAAAGGCCGAGGCTGAGGCTGGTGCCCTCCTGGCCAAGGCCAAAGAGAAGGGCTACCAGTAGAAATCTCGGTTACTCGCGACGGACTAGAAGTACCGATAATTCAAAGCAAGAACTGGAGCGGAGCATAAGCTCTGCTCACTTTGAGAATCCTTGGCTCGCAGAAGCTTAGAGATACTGTAGGATTTGGCTTACCCGAACAGGGATGCCAGACCCGCGAGGGCTTCCTCTTCCTTCTTCTCTTCTTCCTTTGGCTTCTCCTCTGCCTTTGCTGGACCTGCAGCAGGCGCAGCAGCTGGAGCAGCGACAGCCATCGCGGAAGCGTTCTTCAGAGCCTCATCAATGTCGATCTCACTCAATGCAGACGCTAATGCCTTCACCTTGACTTGGTCGACGTCGACGCCAGCAGCCTTTACGACGCCGGATAGGTTCTCCTCGTTGACTGGCTTGCCTGCCTTGTGAAGCAGAAGAGCGGCATACATGTAAGAGTCGGTCATTTTACAAAGCCGCGCCATCCTTCTAGTGCTTTTATAGTTTTCGAGCAGTTCTTCTGCCGCGCTAACGGGCTCTGATGCGCATCGACACGCCTGCGTCTATCTCTTACTTTATTTACCGAGTACGGCGCGACTGAAACGCTCCAAGGTATACTTCGATGGCCAATGACAAGGTGCTACTCCAGGAGAAGTTCTCGAAGGACTACGAGAAGTACTACCTCGTCGACTTATTCAAGCGCAAGGGATTCGTCAGGAAGCAGTGTGAGAGTTGTGGCAAGCACTTCTGGACGCTCAAGTCTGAGAAGACGCGCTGTGACGACGCGCCCTGTTCCCCTTACTCTTTCATCGGCGACCCCCCGACCAAGAAGCGTCTGGACTATGTCTCATCGTGGAAGACGATGGAGGATTTTTTCGTCAGGAACGGACACACTAGCATCCAGAGGTACCCTGTCGTAAGCCGTTGGAGACCGGATCTGTTCTTCACAGTGGCATCTATCATCGACTTCCAGAGAATCGAAGGAGGCAAGGTGGTCTTTGAGCTTCCTGCCAACCCGCTGGTGGTCCCGCAGATGTGCCTGCGCTTCAACGACATACCAAGCGTAGGAGTGAGCGGCAAGCATAACACATCGTTTTGCATGGTCGGGCAGACGGCGATCGCAAACAAGGAGGGCTATTGGAAGGACAGGTGCATCGACCTCGATTTTGACCTTGTCACAAAGGAGTTCGGCATACCCGAGGAAGAGCTCTCCTTCATCGAGAGCACATGGATGGGTTACGGGGCATTCGGTTACTGCCTCGACTACTTCGTCAGGGGTCTAGAGCTCGGGAATGCGGTCTTCACAGCGTTCGAAGGTGACATCTCGCATTATACTGAGATGAAGGAGCCAGTCATCGACATGGGTGCTGGTCTGGAGAGGTTCAGCTGGATTACGCAGGGCACTCCGACGTCCTACGATACTGTTTTTGCGCCCACGCTCAGGAAGATGCAGGAAGTTTGCAAGGTGGAATACGACCATGACTTCTTCATGAAGTATTCGCGCCTTGCCGGCATAATGAACCTAGACGAGTTCGCGACCCTCGCAGAGGCGAGGCGTGTCATGGCGAAGTCACTCGGTGTCGAGCCGACCACCATTGTGGAAAAACTGGGACCAATGGAGGCGCTATACGCAATAGCCGACCATTCTAGGACCCTCCTGTTCGCGGTGGCCGACGGCCAGCTGCCCAGCAACGTCGGAGGCGGCTACAACCTCAGGGTGCTATTCCGCAGGGCGCAGTCCTTCATCCAGCGTTACGGCTTCAAGCTGGACCTGCTCGACGTGGTGCAGTGGCAGGCAGAGGCGCTCTCCCGGATGTATCCGGAGGTCGAGCAGCATCACGACGACGTGTCCAAGGTACTGCGCGTCGAAGAGTCGAGATACGCGTCCTCGACCCAGAGGATATCGAAGGTCGTGGCTTCCCTCGCCCAGTCCAAGAAGGAGATAGGGGTGGACGACATGGTCAAGCTCTACGAATCCGACGGGATAACCCCGGAGCAGCTGGTCCAGGGAGGGGCAAAGGTCTCCGTTCCCGAGGACTTCTATCAACGGGTCGTCTCGAAGCACATCAACCAGAAAGCCGAAGAGAAGGCCCAGAAGTTCGACGTCTCGGCCCTTCCCGACACGGAGCCGATCTACTATGAAGACGGGGACAAGTTCGAATTCGATGCCAAGCTGCTCAAGACCTACGAGGGCGGCTATCTCGTCCTGGACAAGACGGCATTCTACCCGAGAGGAGGCGGCCAGGAACCGGACCACGGGACCATAAACGGGAAGAAGGTCGTGGATGTCATGAAGTACGGGAGCGTCATACTCCACAAGGTGGACGGGGAACTGCCGACCGTCGGCTCCCAGGTCCACGGCAGCGTTGACTCGGTGCGGAGGCAGAGGATAAAACGCATACACACCGCGACCCATATCCTGAACGGGGCCTCTCGCCAGGTCTTGGGCCCGTGGGTCTGGCAGCACTCAGCGTTCAAAGAAGCGGACTATGGGCGTCTGGACATCACGCACTTTGCACACCTCAGCGAAGAGGAGGTCCGGAAGATCGAGGACGTAGCCAACGACGTCGTGATGAAGGACCTACCGGTTAACGTCTCCAGCATGCCGAGGATGACGGCCGAGGAGAAGTACGGCTTCAGGATTTTCCAGGGAGGCGTGGTGCCCTCCAGGACCCTCAGGATAGTGAACATCGTCGACTGGGACGTCCAGGCCTGCGGAGGCACCCACGTCAGGACCACGGGCGAGGTCGGCCTCATCAAGATAACCAGGACCGAAAGGGTGCAGGACGGAGTCGAGAGGCTGCACTTCGTAGCGGGCTATTCGGCGGTGGAGTACGTGCAGGAGATGGACTCGACGATTATCCGCGCGTCATCGGTGCTCAACACCCAGCGCGAGAATGTAGTCAGGGTCCTCGAGGAGCTGAAGCAGAACCTCGAAGAGACCTCCAGGCGCGAGAAGAGCCTCGGCGAGAAGCTCGTTGCCGCGTCGATCCCCACCTTACTGTCCTCGGCCCGGAGTGTCAAAGGAGTAAAGGTTTATTTCTCCAACGAGCACGAGATGACCGAAGACCTGATTGTTAGCCAGGGAAACAAAGGCGTAAAGGCGGACCCGTACCTCATCTACGTTAGTATCTCACCCCGTGGGAACGCTGCGAGAATCGTCTGTTTTGTGGGTACCGCAGCAGTCGGACTAGGTGTGGCTGCTGACGCGGTCGTTAAAGGTCTGGCCAAGATGCTGGGGGGCTCTGGAGGGGGGACGAAGGAATTCGCCCAGGGCGGCGGCACCAAGGTGGAGAAGATCGAGGAGACCTCCCAGGCCGTCTACGACCTGGTTTCAGGACTCGTCCGGGGTTAGCACTGCTTGGCGTCCTACGAGAAATACTGGCTGAACGTATGGAATGAGAAGCGGCTCTTCGAGGCCGAGCCACTCTTCGGCAAGAAGAAATCGTTCGTGACCTTTCCGTTTCCCTACATGAACGGGCCACTGCACATAGGGCACTGCTTTACCGCCACGAGGGTCGACATCTACGCTCGCTTCAAGAGGATGCAGGGCTACAACGTCCTGTTCCCATGGGCATGGCACTGGACAGGAGAGAGCATCCCCGGGATGAGCTACCGGCTCTCGCAGGGCGACGAGTCCGTGAGGAAGGCGTTCCTGGAGATTGACAGAGTCCCGCCGAAAGAGGTGGAGCGCTTCGTGGACCCGGAATACCTCGCGTCATACTATACCAGGGTGAGCCGGGAGGCGGTGAAGGAGACCGGCTTCTCCGTGGATTGGAGGAGAGAGTTCAGGACGGTGGACCCAGCGTTCAAGAAGTTCATCGAGTGGCAGTACCTGCGGCTGCGCGAGCTCGGATACGTGGTCCAGGGGACGCACCCTGTCGTGTGGTGCAAGCGCGACGAGAGCCCGACGGGTGACCATGACAGGATGGAGGGGGAGGGCGTCTCCCCGGAGGAGTTCAACCTCATCAAGTTCAAGCTCGGGGACGCATGGCTCGTCGCAGGGACCCTGAGGCCGGAGACCATCTTCGGGGCGACCAACCTGTGGCTGCACCCGGAAGGTTCCTACTGCGAGGCCGAGGTCGACGGAGAGAGATGGATAATCAGCTCGTCAGCCGCCAACAAGCTCGCCGAGCAGCAGCATAAGGTGAAGGTGACGCGGGAATTCAAGGGGAGTGAGCTCCTTGGAGCGACAGCGAGCGCGCCAATAACCGGAGCTTCGCTGCCGGTGCTCCCGGGGACCTTCGTGGACACGGAGCTAGTGACCGGTGTCGTGTACAGCGTGCCTGCGCACGCGCCCTATGACTACATGGGTCTCACCGACATCCAGGAGGGAAGGACTAGTGCGTCGCCTGCAATAGTGGAGATAGCCAAGAAGCTCAGCCCGATATCGATAATCTCGATCCAGGGATACTCTGACGTCCCGGCCCGGGACGAGGTGAAGAAGCGGGACATAAAAGACTCGAACGACCCGAAGCTCGAGGAGGCGACGGCGGAGCTCTACAAGGCGGAGTTCCACCGGGGAGTCATGAAGGAGAACTGCGACGGCTACCGGGGGCTGAAGGTGAACGAGGCGAAGCCCAAGATCATCGAGGTGATGAAGGGCCAGAGGTCGCTCGCCGCGATGCAGGAGCTCCCGGAGAGGGTGGTCTGCAAATGCGGCACGAGGTGCTACGTCAAGATACTCGAGAACCAGTGGTTCCTGAACTACTCGGACCCGGCCTGGAAGGAGAAGACGAAGACGCTCATCAGGAAGGCCAACGTGTACCCGGAGCAGTCGCTGGAGTGGTACTTCTCCACCATCGACTGGCTGCGCAACTGGCCGTGCGCCCGGAAGTCGGGGATGGGGACCAAGCTCCCGTGGGACAAGGAATGGATAGTAGAGACGCTCTCCGACTCGACCATCTACATGGCGTTCTACACGATCAACCACATGGTCAACGCCGAGAAGGTGAAGTTCGAGCAGCTGGTGCCCGAGGTCTTCGACTACCTGCTGCTGGGAAAGGGCTCAGAGCCCCACGTCGCGAAGCTTTCGGGGATAGACGCGAAGCTGCTCAACAACATGCGGAACGAGTTCCTGTACTGGTACCCGGTGGACATGAGGAATTCGGCGAAGGAGCTGATACCGAACCACCTCACGTTCTACGCGTTCCACCACGCCGCCATGTTCGAGGAGAAGCAGTGGCCGGTCGGCTTCAGCGTCAACGGGATGATCGAGATAGAGGGACAGAAGATGAGCAAGTCGCGGAGCGTCTTCGTGACCTGGAGGCAGGCCCTGGAGCAGTACGGAGCCGACGCCCTTCGGGCCACGCTCGCCCTGGCGGCCGACGGCATGGACGACGCCGACTGGAAGTCAAAGAACGCCGAGGACCTCAAGTTCAAGATAGATTCGCTCTTCAGCTTCATCGAGAAGGGCCTCAGGGACGCTGTGAAGAGGGAGCCCGACCATCTCGACCGGTGGCTGCTCTCGATGACGCACCGGAGGATAGAGGCGGTCACAGCGTCGCTGGAGATCATGAGGACGAGGAGGGCGCTCTCCATCGCGCTGCTGGACCTCTGGAACGACGTCCGCTGGTATCTGCGCCGGGAGGAGCAGCCCCGGAGGGAGACGCTGGAGCTGGTCTTCGGTTCCTGGATCAGGCTGCTGTCCCCGTTCACGCCCTTCGCGTCCGAGGAGCTGAACAAGAGGATGGGCGGGCAGGGCCTGCTGAGCACCGCTGATTGGCCTTCGACGGTCGATTTCCCCATCGATGAGAGCGCGGAGATGGCCGAGCTGCTGATCATCCGGGTTATAGAGGACGCGAGGAACCTCCTCAAGATAATCAAGGACGAGAAGAAGAGCCTGAACCTCTACGCGGCGTCCGACGACGCCCGGGACTACTTCCTGGAGCTCTACAGGGCGCAGAAGGAGGGCGGAAACCGCGGAGACGTCATCAAGAAGTACGCCAGGACAGGGATCAAGCCCGAGAGGGTCATAAAGCTCCAGTACGAGCTCGGCGAAGAACTGGCGGCGCGACTCGCGTCGATGAAGGGCTTCGACGAGTTCTCCATCCTGAGCGCTGCTTCGGCGTTCCTTTCGAGCGAGCTTGGCATCGAGGTTAAGGTCTTCAAGGCCGACCAGAAGGACATCTACGACCCGGCCAAGAAGGCGAACGGGGCACTGCCGTTCAAACCGGCCTTCTATCTAGAGTAGTTCCCGTCACCGGAGAGAAGGCGTGAAGTGAAGTGAAGCTAAGCGAGGCGCGGCAGCTCGAATGATGCTGCGCTTTTATTCCCCCCGCTTCTGAATGCGCATGCAGACGCTCCTGACCCGAAACCCACCCCGGCTTGATAGCAGCGACTCCGCCATAGAGAGCCAGCGGAGCCCAGCGTACGGCCGCATCGTTGCACATATCGACATGGACTCCTACTACGCCTCGGCGGAGGTAAGGAGGGACCCGGCCCTCAAGGATAAGCCAATCGTGATCGGGGCGGAGCCCAAAGAAGGGAAGGGGCGGGGCGTCGTCATCTCGTGCAACTATGCCGCGAGGAAATTCGGGCTCCGGTCCGCGATGCCGATATCCGAGGCCTGGAGACTCTGTCCGGACGCCGTCTACCTGCCGCCTGACTTTGAGTTCTACGAGTCGCTCTCCAACGAGGTAATGAAAGTCATCAAGAGCAAGGTCCGCGTCTTCGAGCAGGTCAGCATCGACGAGGCTTTCGTGGACCTTGCAGGGGTAGCAGGCTCCTTCGAGGAAGCCAGGACGTGGATAGCGCAGCTCAAGGATGAACTGAAGAACAAGACGGGGCTCACGTGCTCGATAGGGCTGGCGGAGAACAAGTCGGCAGCTAAGATTGCTACGGACCTGCACAAGCCCGACGGGATAACTGTCATCCCGCCAGGTCAGATCAAGGAGAGCCTGGCGGCCCTCCCGGTCTCGGTCATCCCGGGGGTGGGCATGAAGACCGAGCTCGCCCTGAAGGACCTGGGAGTCTCCAAGGTCGGGGACCTTCAGACCCTGGACGTCGACTTTGTGAAGAGACGGCTCGGAACATCGGGCGTCTGGCTGTGGAAGGTGGCGAACGGTCTGGAGGACGAGCCGGTGAGGGAGCACGAACTGAAATCGCTGAGCACCGAGCGGACGTTTGAGGAGGATACCGATAACTGGAAACTCGTCGACGAGCTGGTCACCGAGCTCGCATCCGAGCTCGCTAACAGAGCGCAGCTGGTCCATGTAATCTTCAGGAGGGTCGGCATCAAGGTCCGCTTCAGGGGATTCGAGACGCACACCCGGGAGACAAAGCTCGCGACGTTTTCGAACGACGGCAGCATCATCGCAAGGGAATGCCGCTCGATGCTACGGGAATTTCAGGGCAAGAAGCTTCCGGTGAGGCTCGTCGGCCTCAAGGTCTCAGAACTTAGAAGAGAATCCGCAGATCAGACTAGCATGACTGCCTGGATGGATGGAGAAAAAAGAAGAGAGGGGTGAGTAGGCGCGCGCCTACACCGAGCCCCCGATTCTGAATAGCTTGGTCCCACAGACTGGACAGACACCCTGCACTGCCTTCTTCCCGTTCTTCATGGTTATGTTCGCAGGGGTCTTCATTTCTCTCTTTGCCTTACATTTCACGCAATAGGCCTGGGTAAAATCAGTTCACCTACCAGCCAAGCGTCAAAACAGTGTATAAACATTACAGGGCGATTTTCCTTCTGCAGGCAGCCAATAACTAGACGCTATTTCTTATCAATAATTTCTAAGATGTACCTAAGAATCGTCGAATCTTCTCAACTATAAGTTGTTCATCATCCATTTCCTTCTCCCAAAGAATGAGGGTCTCGTAGCCATACTTTCTGAAAAGAGCGACCCTTTCCTCCACGGTCTCCCTCGCCTTGACAGTGTGCCAATAGTTTCCGAAGAGCTCGATCAACAACTTCTTGCCTGTAGTGTTCAGGAAGTCGGGACATTTCCCGCCCACAATGAATTCCCAGTTTCCGACGTATTTGAAGGGCAAGCCGTTCCTCTCAATGAGTTCGATTAACCGTTTCTCCAGCTTGTTGGGCCTCTTGTGTTCTCCTACCATCATTTTCCTCAGTTGTTCGTCATGGTGAAGCCTCCAGTACTCCTTGTGTTTAGGATTCGGCTTACCTCTCTTGGAGTCTGCCATCTTCTTCGCATGGACAGGATCTCTCATTGGATTCTTGTCGCCCGTCATCGCCACGCTGACCTTTTTCTTCCATTCCTCAGATTTCGGCCTACCTTTGAGAAGGGTACCGTATGTGTTGCCAGGTTTGAAGAAACCACGACTCACTTTACGAGGCTTTTTCAATGATGCCAGACCGCGTTTTCCTTTGATCCAGGGCACATTGCCTTTCGCGAAGGGCCTTCCGGGAGCGGGTTTGCCTTGTTTTATCCACCAAGGTACTCGTCGTTTCGTCTCCACACTGTCTTGTTGCTTCGTCGATTCGATTGAGGCCACTTCTGAGGATGAGACGGGTGTAGCGGGAGTCTTCGGAAGCACGTTGCCTTTTTCATCTTTGGGAGGTTGATTCGAAGTTGATGCTGGAGGATGGGATTCGTCTGTAGTCTGTTCAGGAGTTTCTTGGATTGCAGGTCCGGGATCTTGTAGTACGGGTTCGTCAGTTTGGAATCCAGTCTCGCTTCGAGCCAAGAAAGGTGGTTCGTCGTGAGGGACCGGAGCAGGCAGACGTGAGGCGCGTATTCCCAGCTTGTGCGTCTCAGGTATGGATGAGTCATCTTCGTCCATCATAAGGAGTCAAAAACAGGTAATGCCGGAAAATCGGGGGAAAGAAATCTAGAGCAGACGAAAGATAGGGACGGGGAGAAGAGAGAGGAAGAAAGGACCGGAAGAACGATGTGGGTTGGTTTGGAGTGAAGAGTAGGTGTGCCAGCGGCGAAGTTTATCGGTCAGGAAGTAGTGAAGCATGAGACGGTACTCCAGTTGGGGATAAAAGCCCACGCATGTCTCTCCCCAGAGAGACGCGCGTCTCGTTTTTGCGAGACATTGGACCGTCTCATCGCGTCTCGCCCAGGAGAGACACTTCGAGCGCGATGTCTCGCTTTTCCGAGACGCGTTCATTTTCTCTCATGATGAAAGTCTTGCAGGAATCTACGCCCAGTTCAGTGAGATTCGCAATGAATGGAGAGTGACAGGTTATGCAATCGCCCCACATCACTAAAGCGCGAGGGAGTCCGGACGACCCTTGATTAGTCGATCCAGAAGAAACAATTACGACATACGGCCACCGCAGAGCTGCTCGAGGCTGCATGTAAGAGTCCGCTTGAGTCCTTCATAACACCAACCGACCGCAGGCTGCGCTCAGACAGAGGCGAAAGTATTTAGGCCGTTTGAACGCAGAATCACCGATGAGCAAGGCATTCGTCCTGGTCAACACCGATCTGGGGTCGGAGGCCGAGGTAAAGTCCGAACTGAAGAAGCTTGAGGGCATCGTCGGAGCCTATGAGGTCTATGGCGTCTACGACCTGGTGGTCGAGATCCAAGCCGAGTCAGACCAGAAGCTCAAGGAAATCATATTCTCCAAAATCCGTACGCTCAAGCACGTAAGGTCCACACTTACGCTCAATACGGTGTCCTGACGAACGCAAGAGCGATAGGTCTGCGAACGAGGAAAGAGCCTTGACAAAGACTCCCTTTCTGCTCCTTACCGAACTGATTCTCGCGACCTAACGGGGCCGAGCTAACTTTTATAGATAGTTCGGGAAGACAAGAAAACGCCTGAATTGTCCTCGGATACTCTAGAAAAGGTGGCTTTGGAGAGTTCCCGGGACGAGATTACGGACTATGCTGTTTACAAGAGACTTGCCGGCCTGAGTATCGAAAACAACGCAGATTTCCGGCATATATTGGAAAGTCTGTCGGAGATGGAGCACAAACATTATGAATTTTGGAAGAAATACATTCCCGGAGCCGACATCAAGGCAAACACGCTGACGGTCTACCTGACGGTCCTCCTCAGGATACTCCTCGGTACGACCTTCGCGAGCAAGTACCTTGAGAGGAATGAGGGCTCCGTCATCGCCAAGTACAAGAGCGTCGCCTCTCTCATCCCCGAATCGGACAGGGCCGCGTTCGAGGCGATGCTGCAGGACGAGATTGCGCACGAGAAGGAGTTCGAGCAGAAGACCCAGAGCGGCGCCGTCAAGTACATCTCGTTCGTGATTCTGGGGCTCGCCGACGCCATCGTGGAGATTGCGGGAATCCACGCCGGGTCTCTCGGTATTTATGACTCGACGAGGCTGGCGGGGTTGGCCGGAGTCGTCGCCGGTGCAGCCGCGTCCATCGCGATGGCCTCAGCGGCGTACGCCCAGGCAAAGCAGGGCTTCGAGGGCTCCGCGAGCGTCTCGGCCGCATACACGGGAGTCTCATACTTCGTAGCTGCGCTGATACTCGCAAGCCCGTACTTCGTCACCGACCAGATGATACTGGCCCTTGGGACATCGCTCACCTTCGCCATAATCCTGATCGCTTTCGTCAGCTTCTACAGCTCCGTGATATCCGAGAAGCCCTTCACCAGAGACTTCCTCGAGATGACCGGGATAATGCTGGGCGCTACCGTAGCGCTCTACATACTGGGTACCGTCATCCACGTGCTATTCCACATAACCATCTAGAAAAGCTCGATCCAGATGCCGTTAGGGTCCTCGATGTATGCCCAGCGGCTCTTCTCCGTTTTCATCTCGGCGGCTACCGGATACCCGAGTTTCTTCGCCTCGGCCAGAAACTTGTCGAGGTCTTCCGTCTGAAACGCGAGGTGGTCGAGACCCTCTCCCACGACATACTTCGTGTTGTAGTCGCTATCCTTGTCATACGCGTTCAATTCCAAGGTGAAGCCGCCGTCCACGCTCACCAGGTTCACCGCCTCTCCCTTTGCGACTGCGATCTTGCTCCTACCGACCTCCTTCATCCTCAGGAGCTTGGTATAGAATTTCACAGACTTGTCCATGTCCTTGACCCTTATTCCCGCATAGACGAAGGTGACCTTCAAGTTCTCTCTCCGTGGTTCTTCGCAGGGTATGATATGAGATTTATTATCGCAAGGAGATTGTGGTAGTCGCTTGGCCAGGATCCTTTATGCGGTCAGCCCAATCGGACTGGGACATGCTTCCAGAGCTGCCGCTGTAGGGATGAAGCTGAAGGAGAAGGGTCTAGAGCCAGAGTTCGCGACTGGCGGGAACGCCGTCCGCTTCCTGAGATCGTATGGTTTTACGGCGCACGACATCGTGACCGAACCGACTCCTTCGGAAAAGAATGGAACCATGCGGTACCCGGCGCTATGGTACATCCGCTACTGGTCTGGTTACCGGTCCACAAAATCGAGAATGCTGGAGCTCATGGGTCGTCTTAAGCCTGAGCTGGTGGTCGGCGACGAAGAGTTCTCCTCGGTCTCTCTAGCGCTTGAAGAGAAGGTCAAACACGCGATGGTCTCAGACGAACTGGAACTCGGATTCGCCCGGAGCTCGTTGTCCAGATACATCGAGCGCAAAGTTTCAAGATGGTACACAACTCTCCAGGAATCGGTCTCCAATATCCTAGTCCCAGATTTTGGGTCGGACTACAGGAATGTGCACTTCATGTCCCCTGTGGTGCGAACGGTGACAGCCGATAGGAGAGCGGTCGTCGAGTCACTGGGATTCAGACCCGATTCCAAGATGATCCTATTGAGTGCAAGCGGGAGTGGCATTGGGGAGTTCCTCCTGAAGTCGACTCTGGCCGCACTTGAGAACCTGAAGATTCCCGACGCGAAACTCGTCGTGACGGGGCTGACGGATCGGAGATCGGGAGGAGACGCGCTCTACCTCGGCGTCTATCGAGACAACCAGAACCTAGTCGCGGCCGCCGACTTGGTCATCTCAACCGCGGGGAAGAGCACGATAGACGAGGCGCTGAGCTATGGTTCCCCCATAGTCGCAGTGCCGATAAAGAACCACTCTGAGCAGGAGCGAAACGCCGCATCCCTGGGTTTCAATCACGACGACGTACGGCGCATGCAGGAGCTCATTCCCAAATATCTCGGTAGGAGGACCGCCCCCAAGAACTACCTCGGCGCGGACTCTATCGCGGCGTATCTGCAGCACATGATGTAGTTTTCAGATGGACGAGGATGCGTTTGCTTCCGTTTGCAGTACAGGACGTAACTCTGACGATGTGCTATAAGTATCCGGCTCGAATGTAGGGCGCCCTCTTCTCTGTGAAAGCATGAACTTCATCTTGATCGGACTAGGCGTCCTGCTCGCGTTCTCGTTCGGCACCTCCGACTTCCTCTCCAAAGATGTGACCGCCAAGGTAGGGGCCTACAGGACGACGGTCTACATCCTCGCTCTGAGCGGTATAGGCACCCTCTTCCCTGGCCTGTTCCTAAAGTCGAGCCTTGCTTTCTCGCCCTGGTCGCTCCTACTGCTCGTGTTCATAGCCGCGACCACATACCTCGCGTTCGCCGCCCTCTACAGGGCATATAGCAAGGGGATGCTCTCTCTTACTGCGCCGATCGTGAACTCCTATCCCGCGTTCTCGGTGGTACTCTCCGTTCTCCTGATTGGGGCATCCTTCTCCCTCGGGGCTATTGCAGCCCTTGCGGTGGTGATCCTGGGCATAGCGCTAGTCTCTACGAACATCTCAGACCTCAGGAAGCTCCTCTTCGCCCGAGGCGGCATGCTGGCGCCAGGGGTGGGCTCAGCGATCGTTGCCTCGGTATTCTTCGGTGCTTCCTGGACCGCCTTCGGATACGCCAGCCAGACCTTCGGCTATCTTCTGCCTGCGATTGCGGTGAGGTTCGGTGCTGCCGCAATAGGGTTCGGATTGGCTCCGATTCTGAAGGAGGATGTCAGGCCGGCCTTTGGCAAGTCTTTCCCCCGGCTTCTCGTGATGGCGATACTGGAGACGGTCGGTGTTGTTCTGTTCAGCCTGGGCGCAATCCTGTCTTCATCGCCAGATGCGGTACCCATCTTGGCGACGTTCGGTGGCGTGTCAGCGGCCTTCACGGTGTGCTTCGCCATCATCTTTCTTCACGAAAGGCCGCAGATCAACCACGCTATCGGGGTGGCCATCCTGATAGCCGGGGTGGTCCTCCTTCTCTATCTTACGGGCTAGCCGTCACTTGAGTGAAAAGTAGACCCGCCGGTTGCTCTTCCCCTTGTTCTCGGCCTTGTCTATGACGATCTCGCCTATCTCTCTTGTGTTTGCGACGTGGACGCCCCCGTCCGCCTGGGTGTCGACGTCTCCAATCTGGACTATCCTCAACTCGCCCACCGAGGGAGGCAGCGCGTTGGCAAGCTTGACAAGGCCAGGAATGGCGAGAGCTTCTTCCCGTTTCATGAAGTATGACTTGACATCGACTCCTCTCGTGACCACCGCGTTCGCTGCCGCCACGTAGTCAGAGAGCTTCTCGCGGTCGAACTGGTCCAGGTTGAAATCGATGCGCGACTCGTCCGGGTTGATCTGGTTCCCCGTGATCAGCGCCCCTGTCTCCCGGTTGACGATGGCGCAGAGTATGTGGGCCGTGGTGTGCATCTTCATCACCTTGTACCTCCTGTCCCAGTCGACGGTGCCGTGGACCGACTCACCGACCTTGAAGACCCCCGGATTGTCGACTATGTGAAATATCTCCTCGTTCTCCTTGACCACTTCTGTGACATTCGCTCCGTTGAGCGTTCCGACGTCTGAGACGAGCCCCCCGCCCCTGGGGTAGAAGGCCGTCTGGTCTAGAACTATCCTGTTGCCTTCCACGGAGGTGACCTTCCCGTCGAACTCGCGTGCGTACATGTCTTCCCAGAAGAGGCGTCTCGTCATCTGGGTCAGTCACGAATAATCCTCTAATGAAGTTTCAGTAGGCGGTTATCTTGGTCTGCGTGAGCTCCCTCGAAATCAGCACGGAGGTCTCCCGCCACTTCTTCGAGCTGATCTTCATCCTGGCCATCGCCGCTCGCAGCGCCCCGTCGAAAGTATCATGATTCTCGGGCCGCTGCTTCATCAGCATCCTGATGCTCTCCCTGACGTTCCAGACGCCCAATGGCATGAGGTATCCGGGGTATGTCTCCCTGAGCACGATCGCCGCGGCCTGTTTCCTCTCTCGGCCGAGCTCCTCCGCCACGGCGAGCCTCGTCGAATAGTAGCAGCCGCCGACCTTCGCGTAGGTCTTTCTCCCGAAGTACTCTTCGTAGTCGCCTATCATGTAGGGTTCGGTGGTATACTGGTTCCACGTGGTGTTCGGGAACCAGGCCTCTATCCACTCGAACCTCCACGGCTCAGGGACGAGTATCGCCACATACTGGTTGTCATAGACGCTGTAGTTGTATACCCTGTACTCGTCGATGGTCGGGTAGCCCTTGACCTTCTCGATGAGCCTCTGGCTGATGCTGCTGTCGACCGCGGTTATGCTCCACCTGGTCGGGACGAATCGGCGCCTGGCTCCTTCCCCCAGCATTCCGATGCTCAGGGCCCGCTGGAGCCTGGTCACCAGTATGCCGTCGTTGTAGAGGGAGAAGATGGCATCGGAGGCGAGGAGGTCTCTGTCATAATACGCCTTCTCGATCTTCTTGTCCACCGATACGCCCGACGTGCTGAACTTCTCCATCGGCGCCGACGGTCCGAATGGCTGTGTATCCTCACTCAGCGATAGCATCTTTCTGGGGGCCTTCGATAATACGAGTTCCGTCTCGACCGGCCGAGCGGCCATAGAGAGCTCTTGCAGTTTCTGCATGGTGGATGTCGGGTTGGCCGCGTCTTCTACTCTCGCTCGCATGTTGCCCCTTACCAATGAGTACCTGTAGTCGACTATGGTCTCGATTGGTCTACCCAGCCATTCCTCTGGGGTGTCGAGTATCGTGGTGTCGCCGTGCTGGGGCGGGACCATCGGCCCTATCGAGACCTTAGGATATCCGTACCTGCCGACGAACACCCCGGGTGGAGAAGACCCGTCTATCTGGTTGGTATAAACCGAGTTATCCACCCTGGCCATCGACTGGGCCTTGACGATGATGGGGCAGCGCGGTTTCCCGCAGAGCAACTTGGCGCCCCGGCAGTGCAAGCACATCCAAGCCGGAGGACTCTCGACCACCTCGATAGACCTGGCAACGCTCTCTTCGAGTCCTGTGCTCTCGGCCGACATCACGTTTGAGAGCCAGGTTATCCTACGGGGCAGCTAAATCGATGGTCGTATCACGCGGAGAATCTTAAAGCTCTTTGTCCGTCATTGTGCGACTAGGACCTTCGATTCGCCGCGCTCCTTGATCACCTTGTAAATCTGGTCGGCGAAGCTCTCGAGCTCTTTGTCGTGCGAGACAATTATGACCTGAGGACTCTCTATCTCGTCGAGGATCTCCCTCATCTTGGCTAGCTGTTCGTTGCTGAACCCGTCGGTCGGTTCGTCCAGTATCAGGAGATTCGATTTCATCCCCCTCGACACTCTTCGTACGATGCTGTTGAGGGCCAGTCGATACGCCAGAGCCAGGCTGGTCCTTTCGCCTCCACTCAGATAATCCACATCCTGTTCATAGCCATCCTGCTCTACCAGCGGCGTGAAGTTCTCGTCGACCCGGGCTTCCTTGCTCTGGTCTTCGACCAGCGTAGAGAACCACTCCTGGAAGTGGGAGTTGAAGTCCTGGTTAATGCTCGTGAGTACCTGCCTCTCTATCGCATCGAGCGACTGCACGAAGTAGTCCTCGATCCAGATGCTGTATTCCTTGAGCGAAGATGCCTTCTTCTTGGCCTCCTTCTTCGTCTTCAACTGGTGCTCGTCTTCGCGGACGCTCTGCTCGATGTGCTGTATGTCGCTTCCCGCCCGATCTACTATCGTCCGTAAGCCTCGGAGTTCGCGGTCCACGGAGCGGATTTGGGAGCCTATTCCTTCTAGTTTCTCTGAGACGCCGCTGAGCATCTCGATCTCCTTCTTCGCCTTGTATAGCTCGTCCTCGGTGCCCTCATATTCCGTTCTCGCCCGACTTTCCTTGCTCTTCCTCTCTCTGAGGTCGTCTTCAGCCTCAACGAGGCTCTCTCTGTGCTCCGTCAACCTCTGTCTCGTTGAGTCATACTTGAGTTTCGACTCCCGCAGTCTCTTCGTGTCCGCCAGGGCGAGCTCGTGCTCCTCCAGTACACGCACCTGTTCCTTCTTCTCCATGCTCTTATGGCGTTCCTTCTCCACGAATTCAACAGGATCGGCCTCTCTGTCACAGGTTGGACAACTCCCTGTCTCTCTGATTGACCGATAATCGTCTATCTTGGCGTCCGTCCTGTCCTTAAGTCTCGCGAGCTCCCTGACGTGTGCCTCAAGCTCCGCAATCTCCTCGACCAGCGCGCCATCGGTCTCGGGCGTGGGATCTTCCATTTTCTCTCCCGCATCTACCTGAGAGTGAAGCCTCGCAACCTTCTTCTCGCCGACTTCAATTTCCTTGGCGAGTGAGATGAGTTCCATCGAGTTCGATCTGAAGAAGCTCTCAAGGAGTGAAATATTCTTTCTCGCTACCACTAGCGCCTTCTCGTCCTCGCGGAGAGTCTCCATCTCGTCTTCGAGCGAGGTCTTGAGCTTCTCTTTCTTCCCTATCTCCATATTGGCCGCGACAGCCTCCTTCCTCTTCGCCTCGAGGCCCAGCTGCCATTCTAGAATCTTCCCGGCTAGGACGGAGAGGTCGCCGACGACCGTCTCGAGCCCCTTGACCCGTCTCTTGATGCTATCGCTGAGTTCCAGCGCGTTCTCCTTCGCTGTCTTGTAGTCCTCTATCCCGAAGGCTTTCCGGAGTGTCTGCAATCTCAGGTCCGAAGGCATCGAGATAATCTCCTTCATCCTTTCCTGCGGGGTGTAGACTGCGTATCTGTAGATGACACTCTGCGCATTCGGGTTCAGGGGCTCGTCAAATCCGAGCAGCTGGAGCATCCGCTCCTTCATATCCTTAGGTGAAAGACTCTCGGTGCCCTCTGGTGTCTTGAGTTCCCCGTCCATCTGCTGGACTTTCCCCGCCTTTCTCGCAAGGTTCCTCTGTACCGAGTACTCTACACCGTCCACCTCGAAAACGAGGCTGACCGTACCTTTCTGCTCACCCGACCTGAGAAGCGAAGCGCCCCTCTCGGAGCCGAGGCCGAAGAGAGCGAATTCCATCGCCATCAGAAGCGTCGACTTTCCTGAACCGATGTCTCCTTCGAAGAGGGTCCTACCCTGGGGGAGGTCTATTGCGGCGTCCCTGTAGCTCCGGATGTTCTGGAGCCGGAGGCTCTTGATTATCATCTATGATGCCTCCTTAACTCCGAGAACCGCCTCACCGTCCTCGACCATCCGCTCCGTGTAGGCCTTCTTCGATTCGTCACCCTTCGCTCCGTTCCTGAGGGTTCCGAGGAGGTGCTTCGCCGTCTGCACGCCTTTTGCTCCCTGAAGGGACTCTGCAGTGACCCTGACGCTGCCTATGCCCTCCTCTAGGGTCTTGTTTTCGATTGATGACGGGTCCTCTTCCGATTGCTTTGTCACGACGTACTCCTTTGACGTCAGGCCGTGTTTGTTCAGGTAGACGAAAAGGGCGCCTCTCTCCATCAATCTCCCCCTAAGTTCAGTGAAGTTGATATCAGACGTCTTACCACCTGACAGTTCTCCTCTTATCTTGAGTGCGACGACCTTGTCCGCTACGTCGAGCTTCTCCGTATCTTTTTGGATTTGAGACCAAGCCTCAGCCGCATTCCGCCCACTCGCGTCGTACTCCAGGTATGCGCCCCCGAAGCTCTCCATGGGGACGAAAGTGACCCTCCGGACCTTCTCGTCGAACTCGACCTCATAGAACCCCCTCCGCTCGCCCCTCGCCGTCGTTTCGATGTCCTTCCCATACCCCGTGAACAGTGGGCCGGGAAAGACGACCCTTTCGTACCCAGGAAGCGAGAACTCCCCCCTCTGGTGGATGTGTCCGCCCGCGTAGTAGTCGAAGCCCTTGGGCAGGTATGAGATCGGGATGGTCTCCATCTCGCTGAGATAATCAGGCTTGAACTCGGTGATTCCGCTGTGGAAAGAGAATATCTTGAAGCCTTCCAGTCTCTCGAGGGGCTGCTTGTCCAAGAGCTCGTAGTGCTTCGCCTCGAGTCCCATCTTGCGCGCGGAGATGCCACATAGCTTGGCGCCGGTCGACGGGTCCTCGAAGACCTCGAGCTCGATCCTGCCTCCGACCTCCTTCCACTTGGAGATGTTCGTCAATAGACCCGTCGTCTCGATTATGTCGATGATCGAGGTGCTGGAGGGGTTGTAGTCGTGGCTGCCATAGATGGCGTAGATCGGGATTCCGGTCTGCTGCAGTTCGCGTATCTTCCTGACTGCCTCATTGACGATTTCCAGGTCCGGGATGCCCACGTGGAACAGATCTCCGGAGATGAGCACAAAATCCAGCTTCCGGGCTATGCAGCGGTCCATCGCTTCGTGGAAGACCTTCATCTCGAGCTGCCGCAGTGCTGGCTCCCTGTGCGCTCCGAGATGGAGGTCGGCCATGTGGGCGAACTTTTTCATCGTTTCACTCTACGAATTGGTGGATTCTATTTAGTGTGACGCGTGTCGGCAGTAGTCCTCCTATCGGACGGATTAATCCGAACGTAACCCCGTTAATAGCAATCGGGAGCATGATAATAGATGCCCGGAAAGCGATCTCCATATGGGTATTTCACCAACGGGGAGAAGGCGTACGAGCCGTTCCTCAAGGCCACGGGCTGGAAGAGCGAGTACCGCAGCGTCCAGAAGCTGCTGAACCACCTGGCCCGTCGGATCAAGAGCGAGGGGAGCAGGGAGAGCTACCTCAGCTGGCTGTACCGGTTCTGCAAGGAGGTGGGAAAGGACCCCGACCAAATAATCGCGATGGAGCCGTCCTGGATAAGGGAGAATGTACAAGACTACGTGGACGGCGCTGGCGCGAG
>Ga0182024_10005142_pt1 | contig 29513 bp, 23 predicted proteins | sample P32metaG_FD_120480 | JGI IMG/M metagenome (GOLD analysis project Ga0182024, IMG submission 120480) | Permafrost microbial communities from Stordalen Mire, Sweden - P3-2 metaG (Illumina Assembly) | ecosystem: Environmental > Terrestrial > Soil > Wetlands > Permafrost | place: Sweden: Stordalen...
CCCACGCGCCGCCGAGCCGCTGCTCGAAGCGATGCAGGATGAAAGCCCGTTGCAGCTCTTCGCGCACACCGCCGGCGAGGATCACGACCACGCCAAAAATCGCGGCGTCGAGCGGCGTCCGCATGTACGCCTCGAGCGGGTTCTCGCTCACCGTGTGGAGCCACGGGGCCAGGGTTCTCAGACCGAGCGCGATGCCAGCCACCACCAGGAAGACGACGGGGAGCGCCGCAAGGCCGAGCGCCGCTTCCCCGAGCGGCGGCCGCCGGCCGAGGAAGACATCGGCCGACGCCTCGCCAGAGAAGCCGAGGAAGACGCGGATGAGGATCGCGATGAGCGCCGTGTCGATGAGGCTCGTCAGCGCGAAGAGCTCGATCGAGACCTGCCGACCCTCGAGGAGCGGCACGCCCGTGAAAAGCGCTATCGGCACGAAGATCGCGAGCTGCGTCGGAATGCCGCAAACCAGAAGGACTTGGACGAGCGCCACCCCCCGCGTGAGCGGTCGCGGCACGGCCGAGGCGGGTATCGACTCGAGGCCCACTCCGGGACTCTATCAGGCACACCGGACGGGTACGAAGGTCGGTCCGTTAGGGCATCTGCAGGAACCCTAGGCCGGATGCTTGAAATGTCAATATCTGGCGTTGACCGTTGGGATTAGACACAATATGTCGTAGGGTTTCGTCTTGACAACGGTGTAAAGCGAGCGCATATTCGTTCGCCGGCAGCGCACCAGTTGAAGGCGAAACCCTCCCGGCGTTTCGCCACCCTGTTCGCCGCCTCGCAGGCTGGATAGTCAGGTCACCGCCGACGTCTTGGGGGCCGGTGGGTCCACTGCTGAGCGTGGGTAGCTGCGGCGTTGCCGAATCGGGGCTTGGGGAGGTCGCAATGGAGCGGGTACAGGTAGGGACGACCGAGGTCGCGGAGACTGGCAGAGGCTCAGGTCAGGGCGCAGGCCAGGCCAGCCAGATCACGCAAGGCATCCAGGCAAGACCAGACCGGACCTTCGGTCCCGGGCCGGACGTTACGGGCCTGGAGTGCTCGCGCTACTTCACCAAGGACGGGATCGATCCGTTCGACGAGGTCGAATGGGAGCTGCGCTCGGCGGTGATTGCCAATGAACGCGGCGAGCTGGTCTTCGAGCAGCGCGACGTCGAGTTCCCCAAGTGTTGGTCCCAACAGGCCACGAACATCGTCGTCTCCAAGTATTTCCGGGGGCAGATCGGCACGCCGGCGCGTGAGTACTCCGTGAAGCAGCTCATCGGTCGCGTCGTCGACACCATCACGCAGTGGGCTCGCGAGCAGGCGTACTTTGCCTCGGAGCACGATCTCCAGGCGTTCAGCGATGAGCTGAAGCATCTGCTCGTCTATCAGAAGGGAGCGTTCAACAGCCCCGTGTGGTTCAACTGTGGCTTTGAGAAGGCGCCGCAGTGTTCGGCCTGCTTCATCAATTCCGTGCAGGACACGATGGATTCGATTCTGACGCTGGCCCGCACGGAGGGCATGCTCTTCAAGTTCGGATCGGGCACCGGGTCGAATCTCTCGGCGATTCGATCGTCGCGCGAGTTGTTGGCGGGCGGCGGCACGGCCTCCGGGCCGGTGTCGTTCATGAAGGGCTTCGATGCGTTTGCCGGCGTCATCAAGTCCGGAGGCAAGACGCGGCGCGCGGCGAAGATGGTCATCCTCAACGCCGATCACCCGGACGTCGAGGAGTTCATCAACTGCAAGGTCGCGGAAGAGAGGAAGGCCTGGGCGCTCATCGACGCCGGCTACGACGGCTCCTTCACGGGTCCGGCCTACGCGTCGGTCTTTTTCCAGAACTCGAATAACTCCGTGCGCGCGACCGACGAGTTCATGCGCGCGGTGCTCGACGGCGGCGAGTGGCAGACCCGGCGCGTGCTGCCGCCGCACGACGTCATGGACACCTATAAGGCGCGCGACCTCATGCGCCAGATCGCCGAAGCGACGTGGATCTGCGGCGACCCGGGCATGCAGTTCGACACGACCGTGAACGACTGGCATACGTGTCCGAATACCGCGCGCATCAACGCGAGCAATCCTTGCTCGGAGTACATGTTCCTCGACGACTCGGCGTGCAACCTGGCGTCGATCAACTTGATGAAGTTCCTGAAGGAGAAGGGCAGCCACGACGAGGACTTCGAGTTCGATGCGGAGGCCTTCAAGAAGGCCTGTGAGATCTTCATCACCGCGCAGGAGATTCTGGTCGACAACGCGAGCTACCCGACGCCGTCGATTGGTCGGAACAGCCATGACTACCGGCCGCTCGGCTTGGGCTACGCGAACCTCGGCGCGCTCCTGATGTCGCGTGGCGTGCCCTACGACAGCGACGCCGGCCGCGACTACGCCGCCACCCTGACGGCGATCATGCACGGCGCGGCCTACGCGCAATCCGCGCGCGTGGCGCGCGATCACGGCGGGCCGTTCCCCGGCTATGACAAGAACCGCGAGCCCATGTTGCGCGTGATGCGCAAGCACCGCGCGGCGCTGAAGGACATCGACAAGGTCCACGTCCCGAGAGATCTCTTCGAGGCCGCCAAGCAGGTGTGGGACGAGTGCGTCGAGCTCGGCGAGGAGCACGGCTACCGGAACGCACAGGCCACCGTCCTCGCGCCGACGGGCACCATCGGGTTCATGATGGACTGCGACACGACCGGCGTGGAGCCGGATATCGCCCTCGTCAAGTACAAGAAGCTCGTCGGTGGCGGCCTCATGAAGATCGTGAACACCACCGTCCCCATGGCGCTGACGCGGCTCGGCTACTCCGCAGCCGATGTCAAGGACGTCATCAACTACATCGACGAGCACGAGACGATCGAAGGCGCGCCTCATCTGAAGGACAAGGACCTCCCCGTGTTCGACTGCGCGTTCAAGCCCGCGCAGGGCGTGCGGTCCATCCACTACATGGGCCACGTCAAGATGATGGGTGCCGTCCAGCCGTTCATCTCGGGCGCGATCAGCAAGACCGTGAACGTTCCGAAGGACGCGACAGTCGACGAAATCCAGCAGGCCTACATCGACTCCTGGCGCCTTGGCGCCAAGGCCGTCTCAATCTACCGCGACGGCAGCAAGCGGACGCAGCCGCTCAATACGTCGAAAGACAAGGTGCCCGCCGCTGGCGGCACGACCGACGCCGTGGCCGCCGGACCTCGACGCCGGCGGCTGCCGGACGAGCGGCAGTCGATCACGCACAAGTTCGACATCGCAGGCCACGAGGGCTACATCACCGTCGGTCTCTACGACGATCACCAGCCGGGTGAGCTCTTCCTGACGATGGCGAAGGAGGGCTCGACGATCTCGGGCTTCGCCGACGCGTTCGCCCAGGCGATCAGCTACGCGCTCCAGTACGGCGTGCCGCTCCAGGACCTCGTGGACAAGTTCAGCCACGTGCGCTTCGAGCCGGCCGGGATGACGAAGAACCCGGATATCCGCTTCGCCAAGTCCATCGTGGACTACATCTTCCGCTGGCTCGCCGTGAAGTTCCTGTCGCCCGAAGCGCAGTTCCGCGCTGGAGTGAATGTGCCGGAAACGCCGACGACGCCGGAACAATTGATCCTGGATGTGCAGGGCGAAGGCGCCAAGCGCTCCGACGTCGCCAAGCCGGTCGTCTCTGCGCCGGCAGGACGGAAGTCGTCGTTTGCCGCGATCCAGAACCAGGAAGATGCGCCGCCGTGCTCGACGTGTGGCTCGATCATGGTCCGCTCGGGCGCCTGCTACAAGTGCGCGAACTGCGGCACGACGAGCGGCTGCGCGTAGGGGTTCTTGGATCTCGACGCGCTCTTCCAGACGCCGCTCGCGGAGTTCACGGCGGCGAGGAACGCGCTCGCCAAGTCCGCCGCTACCGGCGGCGACGCGATTCGGAAGATCGAGAAGCCCTCGGCCGCGGCCTGGGCCGTCAACCAGATCTATTGGCGGCATCGGCGGGTCTACGACAAGCTCGTCCGTGCGTCGACCCGCGTCCGCGCCGCCCACGCCCTGATCCTGAAGGGGCAGCGCGTGGATCTCCCGCCGCTCGAGCTCGCGCATCGCGCTGCGGTGAAGGAAGCCGGCGCTCTCGCGCGCGAGACGCTGGTCGCGGCGGGCGATGCCGCGACGACCGCCACACTAAAAGCGGTAGAGGACACCCTGCGGGCCTTGCCGGTCGCCGGCCCGCCGGGCCGCCTGACGGGTCCGCTCGGCCCCGTCGGATTCGACGCGCTGGGCGGTCTGCTGAAACGCGCCGGGCTGCCGCGAGGGACAGCGGAGGTCGTCGCCTTCGCGCCTCCGCCGAAGGTCGCGCAGGCTCGAGACCGCGAGGCGAAGCGCCTGAAAGCAGAGGCCGACGCCCGGGCTCGCCGCCGGAGAACACTTGAGGCCACGCGCCGGAGCTTGGAGCAGCGACTCCGTCACGCCGAACGTCGGGTTGATGCGCTCGGCAAGGATCTGGCGTCGGCGACCGCTGACCGGGATCGTCTCGAGCGCGAACTCCGCGACGTCACTAGCGAACTGTGAGTCTCCCGGTCTTCAGTCCTTCAAGCCTCCAAGCCAGCCTCTGTATGATGGCGCGAGCACATGGACGTCTTCGATGACCTCGATCGCCTCGCGGACGAGCTGAGTCAGGAGGGGACCGCCCGGCCGCCGGCCACCGGCGCCGTGCTCGAACACTGGCTCGGTGTGGTTGTCGCTCGGAGCGGCAGCGAGTTGCTGTTCGTCGCGGGTGAGCCGCCGGTGATTCGCGTCGCCGGGCAGGTCGTGCGCGTCGGCGATGCGCCCCTCGACGGCACCGACGTCGAAGACCTCATCCTTCCCGCCCTGCCGCCTCACGCGCAGCGCGCCTACCGCGACCACGGGATCGCCGACGCGGCGATCAAGCGGCCCGGTCTCGGCCGCTGTCGCGTCAATCTGCATCATGAGCGCGGACGCGCGGCCGCCGTGATTCGAATGCTGCCGACCCGCGTGCCGGCGCTCAGCAGCCTTGACCTACCGCCGGGCACAGAAGCCCTGTCGCGGGTGCCGCGCGGCCTCGTGATCGTGGGCGGCGCCACCGGCTCGGGCAAGACGACGACGGTGGCCGCCCTCGTCGACGAGATCAACCGCCGCGACGCGAAGCACATCGTGACGATCGAGGATCCGATCGAGTACGAGCACACGAATCGGCAGTCGATCGTGCAGCAGGTTGAAGTCGGGGTCGATGCGCCCGACTTTCCAACAGCGTTGCGATCCGCCCTGCGACAGGCGCCAGACGTCATCGTGATCGGCGAGATGCGCGATCCCGAGACGATGCGCATTGCGCTCTCCGCCGGCGAGACCGGTCATCTCGTGTTCTCGACCCTGCACACGACCGACGTGCCGTCGACCCTGGCGCGCATCACCGACTCGTTCCCGGCCGAACGGCAGCCGACGATTCGCCAGGAGGTCGCGGCGGCGTTGACCGCGGTGTACGTGCAGACCCTGCTGCCGAGACAGAGCGGCGGCCGGATCCCCGCGGCCGAACTCTTGATGGTCAGCTACGGCGCCCGCCAGCACATCCGCAGCAACGCGTTGCAGCATCTGCACCAGGAGATCACGATCACGCGCAGGCACGGCTCGTTTTCGCTGGAGGAATGCCTGGCGCGCCTGGTGAAAACGGGCCTCGTCCACAAGACAGAAGCGGCCCTTCGCGCCAACCATCCCGACGACTTCGAGCACGCCCTCCAGACGCTGGCGTAGGACGAGCCGTCCGCCCACGCCGGCGGGCGTTCTTACTTGATATCGAGCAGCTCGACGTCGAACACGAGCATGCCCTTGGGCGCGTCGGGCGGCCCGCCGCCGGCGTCGTACGCGAGATTGCCCGGGATCCAGAAGCGGCGCTTCTCGCCGATCACCATGAGCTGCAGACCCTCGGTCCACCCGGGGATCACGCCTGTCACGCCGAAGGTGGCTGGCTCGTTGCGCGCCACGGAGCTGTCGAACATCTTTCCGGCTGGCGTCCAGCCGGTGTAGTGGACGGTCACGGTCGACGCCAGCGTCGGATGGATCGAACCGGTCCCGGGCCTGAGGACCTTCGACGCCAGTCCGCTCGCGGTCACCTGGGCCTCGGCCGGGATGGCGGCGACGTCGGGCGGCGCGGGAATCGCGGCCACGGCGGACGAACTCGACGAGTCGTCTTTCGCGGAGCACGCGGCGAACGTGAGGGCGATGAAGGCCAGAAGGTACCGGCGACGACGCATGACTTCATCGTATGCCAACCGGCCCCTACTTCCCCCAGATCCGTCGCCACCAGGGGAGCACCGGCTCGCTGATTTTCATCTGCTGGCGGATGTCATTGAGATCCCATCCGGTCAGCGACGCCAGGGTCTGGGCTTCCTGCTCGAAGCGCTGCGGCAGACTGCTGCGATACTGCGCCGCGCCGTCGCACGAGTCCTCGCCGCTCCAGGGGTGGCGCAACACGTAACGGCCCTGGAAGTTCGTGCGGTCGCTCGTCTCCTGAAACACGAGGTCTTCCGGGAAATGCGCCCTGTCGTAGCGGACGTGGAGACGCGTGATGTAAACCGGCTGGCGAGCCGGCGGCCGTGAGGCGACTGGGCCGGCATACCCATCGTCCAGCCAGAACACCCCAAGTTTGCGCAACTCCTCGTTCGTCAGCGGATTGGCCGCGCAGGGATCGCACCAGCCTGTGTCCCACGCGTATTCCGTGAACACGGTGCTCATGTCCTCCTTCTTCACCGACTGCGCGAACATCGCCTTGTAGAAGTCGCCGAACTTGTCCTTGACGAAGAGCGGGATGTCCATCCCCGACGGCAGCTTCGTCGTCCGGTAATTCGTCGTCTCGACGCGCCCTTGCCGCGTCAGCGTGTAGACGAGAAGGTCCTGGGGCCCGTCGGCGTTTACCATGCCGAGCCGGATCGGCAGCATGAACTTCGGCGACTCGAAGGCCACCTGAATCGGCCGCAGCATCGAGTAGCCCAGCTTCGCCTGCTCGCCGAGGTTGACCTTCGCGACGAAGAACTTCATGTTCTGCCGGAGGTAGCTCGAGAGCACGGATGACGCCCCGGTCGGAATCCGGTAGCCGCTCTCCCGGAGCCAAGTCTCGAGCCCGGTGCTCTCCGTGGCCGAGAGGATCAGGATGTCGTACTCGCCGACCGTGTATTGCGCCTCGATGGTCACGCCGAGCGCCTGCGCGCGGGCCGCCAGGGAGGCTGGCGCAGCCGCCCTGAACATGATCCCGCCCGCTCCGCCGGCAGCGCGCTCGCGGCTCATCATGCAGGGATTCTCATCGAAGTATTCGACCAGCCGCGGCGCCGAGTACGCGTCGACGTGCTCGACGAGCCCACGATCGGCGACGTGGATCTGATCGCGCTCGAGCACGACGGGCACCGGAATGACGATCGCGAACTCCTTCGGATCGCCCCTGAAGTCGCTGGCCATCGTCATGACCGTCCGGTCGCCGTCACGCACGAGCACGACCTGGGACGCTTTGTTGAAGAGCTGCGCGTCAGCCTTCGCCACGTAGAATCCGCAGAAGGCGAGGAGCGACCGCCCCGACCAGGCCACCGTGGCCACGAACACGACGCCGATCATGACGCGCTTCATACGACCCTTCCTTCTTGGACGGCGCGTCCGAAACCGGGACGCGGGCTGACCGCGCGCCCGACGCCGGGACGCGACCACTCGTAGCGATCGCCGGGCAGGAGCCGGTCGATGACGGGAACCGTGAGCGCCCCGATCGCCAGGGCCCACAGGAGCCCGTTCGTGCGGAACAGGTGAAACTGGACGTACCACGCGCCTGTCGCCACCGCGATGGCAAACACCAGTCGCCCCGCCCTGGAATTGGGAGTCGTTTTCGGATCGGAGATCATGAAGAACGTGAAGAGCAGCAGCGCGCCGTTCTCGAGCCGGTGCAAAGGAATCGCCGGCGGTTCACCGAGCCAGAGAGACCGGCCGAAGACGAGCGCCAAGTAAGCCGCCATGAAAGCCCACGTCACGTCGCTGCGAGCCGCACGATTGACGACGAGCCCGCCCAAGCCGGCCATGAGAAACGCAAAGAAGGCCACGCTGCCCCACTGGCCGGGTGAGACCCAGACCCGTCCGGTCGCGAGAATCATGAGGACGATGCCGGCGTTCGTGGGGTTGAAGAGGTGTTTGCCGTTTACGCGCAGCACGAATTTGCTGGAAATGGCGACCGCGGCCGCGGCTGCGGCCAGCCAGAGCGAATTCGTGCGGAGCAGCAGGCAGAGCGAGAGCCCCGAGATGAGCGCGCTCCTCGAATCGAAAGCCGGCAAACCCCAGAGCCGCGTGCAGACGAACTGGGTCAGGAGCGCGCCGCCCACTGTGACCATGGCGCAGGCGAGCGGGATCTCGAAGTCCAGTCGCAGAATGCCATACGCCAACAGGGCGGCCAGCGTGCCAATCTGGTACAGCCGCGGATCCCGAGCCATGACCATAGAACGGGGTCGCAGGAAAACCTTGCGTCGGCCCCTGCACACTTCCATGCCAAACTGTCAAAAAGAGACCCGTCCCGGCCTACACGATGGACCTACAACTGACGGACAAAGTCGCGCTCATCACGGGCGCGAGTAAAGGCTTGGGATTGGCGGCGGCGCGATCGCTGGCCGCCGAAGGATGCCGCGTGGTCCTCTCGGCGCGCGGCTCGGAAGGCCTCGAGCGTGCCGCGCGGGCCCTCGGGGCGGCCGCCGGAGACCCACAGTCGGTCCTGGCCGTGCAGGCGGACGTGTCGACGCCGGACGGGTGCGCGACCCTCGTCACCCGGGCCGTCGACCGTTTCGGCCGCGTCGACATCCTCGTCAACAACGTCGGCAAAGCGGGCGGAGGCGATATCGTCGCGACGCTCGACGCGGAATGGCAAGGGGCCCTCGATCAGACCCTGTTTCCTGCGATCCGCATGTCACGTCTCGTCGTGCCGCACATGCGCAAGGCCGGCGGCGGCGTCATCCTCATGATCGCGTCCATCTGGGGCCGCGAATCCGGTGGTCGCATGACCTACAACGCCGTGAAGGCCGCTGAGATCAGCTTGGCCAAGGCGATGGCGCAGCAACTCGCCGCAGACGGTATCCGCGTGAACAGCATCGCGCCCGGCTCGATCCTGTTCGACGGCGGCTCGTGGTGGAAGCGGCAGCAAGAGAATCCCGCGGAGATTGCGGACTTCGTGAAGCGCGAGCTGCCGTTCGGGCGCTTCGGCACGGCCGACGAAGTTGGCCAGGTCGTCGCCTTTCTGGCTTCCCCTCGAGCCAGTTGGATCAGCGGTGCCTGCGTCACGGTCGACGGCGGTCAGAGTCGCGCCAACATCTAAACCCTCGAGCGCGTTGCTGAACTCGTCGAGACGGGTGACGCCCAACGGGGCCGCCCCGCCCGGCGCGGAGCCGACACCCGTGCCAAGCGGCTTGCCGGCGAGCACCGGGTGGGGCTGTTCGGCGGCAGGACCCGTCTGGACGACTTCTGCAACGCGCTCTCGCCGCCACTACACTAGTGCCGCATGGCTGACGCCATCCAAGCGGTCGCCGACTGGCTGTTCCTGCCGTACGTCGTCGCCGTCCTGCTCGGCGGCGGCGTGTTTCTCACCGTCCGGCTCCGCTTCGTCCAGATTCGCCGCTTCGGCGAAGCGGCGCGCGCGATGCTGGCGCGCGACACGGGCGGCGCGTCGGGCGTGCTGTCGCCGTTTCAAGCGTTCATGACCGCCCTTGGCGCGTCGATCGGCACCGGCAACATCGCCGGCGTGGCGACCGCCATTATCTCGGGCGGTCCCGGAGCGCTCTTCTGGATCTGGGTCTACGGGTTCTTCGCCACAGCGATCAAGTTCAGTGAGGCGGTGCTCGGCGTGCGCTTCCGCCACGTCGTCGACGATGTGACGCAGTCCGGCCCGATGTATTACCTGCGCGACGGCCTGAAGTCGCCCGCACTCGCCTGGACCTATGCGTTCGTCGCCGGAGTCGCCGCCCTGACGACCACGCCGTTCACGCAGCCCAATTCGATTGCCGTGGCGGTGTACACGGTCTTCGGCGTTCCGCAATGGATCGTTGGAGTGGCCGTTGCCATCCTCACGTGGGCCGTCATCATCGGCGGCATCAAGTCGATCGGCCGCGCGGCCGAGACCCTCGCGCCGCTCAAGGTCACGCTGTATGTCGTCGGCGGGCTCGTGGTCATCATCACCTTCGCCAGCCGGCTGCCGCACGTGTTCTCGCTCGTCGTCCATGAGGCGTTGACGAGGCGCTCCGCGATGGGCTTCGGCGTGTTCATCGCCATGCGGTACGGCGTCGCCCGCGGCGTCTACGCGAACGAGGCCGGCTACGGCACGGCGGCGGTCGCCTACGGCACCGCCCGGTCGGCCGATCCGTCCCAGCAAGGTCTGCAAGCCGTGATGGAGGTGTTCATCATCTCGTTCGTCACCGCCACGATGACCGGCCTCACGTTGCTCGTGAGCGGCGTGGCGGAGCAGTCGATTGCCGCGAAGCACGCAGGGTTGGCCTTCGTCACGAGCACGGCCGCTGTCGCCGGTGCGTTCAATGCGGCGATGCCGGTGTTCGGCGGCTGGGTCGTGGCGTTGTGCGCATTCCTCTTCGGTTACACGACGCTCATTGGATGGGCGTACTACGGCGAGCAGTTCCTCGAGTACATCCTCGGCCGCCGCGTGACGCTGCCGTATCGGTGGACCTTCTGTCTGCTCATTCCCATCGGAGCCTCCCTCAAGCCGGATGTCGTCTGGGCCTGGGGCGACCTCATGAATGCTCTGCAAGTCTTTCCGAACCTCATCGGCCTCGTGGGACTCAGCGGGATCGTAGCGATGTACGCGAAGGGTCGGCGCTGAAGCGTTTTCCCGTTCGGTGGCGCGCGGCGCCTGGCGAATGGAGCGGCCCCGGCAACAGCGCCGACGGGCCGCACCTGCTTTCGCCTCTTGATCGCCCTCCGGCCCGCTGGTAGCATCGTTCAGTTTCGCCATGTCATCGCCGTCCGCGCTGCCGATCCTCGCGAACCCGAGGGACAAGGACGCGTCGCTCCAGGCCGCGTTGTCCCGCATGGTCGCCGCCGACGGGTTGACGCTGGCCGAGGCCGGTGACGCGGTCCGGCGACCGAGCGCGGACGCGCTCGGGCGATCGGAAGCGCCGTCGGATGACGACCCGCACGTCACGGCGGTCCGCCGGCTGCCGGCGGTCGCCGCCGAATATGCCGCGATGCCCCAAGCGATTGATCCTCGCTTGGTCACCGCGCTTCGCACGCGTGGCATCGGCGATCTCTACACCCATCAGGCGGCGTCGATCGACCACGCGCTCGCCGGCCGGCATACCGTCGTCGTCACGCCGACCGCCTCAGGCAAGACGCTCTGCTACAACGCGCCAGTCCTGAGCGCGATCCTCACGGATCCGTCGACGCGTGCGCTCTACCTGTTTCCGACGAAGGCCCTTGCGCAGGATCAGTTGGCCGAGCTGCATCAGTTCGTGCAGGTGCTCGGACTCGCCGAACCCGATCCCGACCGGCTCCCGCCCGATGAGTCGAGCGCCATCGGCGTCTTTACCTATGACGGCGACACGCCGCAAGACGCGCGTCGCGCGATTCGTGGCCGCGCGCATGTCGTGCTCAGCAATCCCGACATGCTGCACTCGGGCATCCTCCCGCATCATCCGCGCTGGGCGAAGCTCTTCGAGAACCTGCGGTTCGTCGTTATCGACGAGCTGCACGCCTATCGCGGCGTGTTTGGGAGTCACCTCGCGAACATCATTCGACGGCTGCGGCGCGTGTGCCGCCACTACGGATCGAATCCGACGTTCATCTGTTCGTCCGCCACGATCGCCAATCCGAGGGACCTGGCGGAGCGCCTCGTCGGCGACTCGTTCGAACTCGTGGAGAAGAGCGGCGCGCCCCGCGGTGAGAAGTTCTTTCTCTTCGTCAATCCGCCGGTCGTGAATCCTGAACTCGGCATCAGGCGCTCGTACTTGGCCGAGACGCGTCGCGTGGCGCTGGAGTTCCTCAAGCGCGGCTTGCAGCTCATCGTGTTTGCGCAGAGCCGCCTCGCGACCGAGATTCTGACGACGTACCTGAAGGACGCGTGCGCCGGGCCGCCAGGTGCCGCCGACCTCGTTCGCGGCTATCGCGGCGGGTATCTGCCGGGACGACGCCGCGAGATCGAGCGCGGCCTGAGAAATGGCGACGTCCGGTGCGTCGTCTCGACGAATGCGCTCGAGCTGGGCATCGACATCGGCGCCCTGGATGTGTCGGTAATGGGCGGCTATCCGGGCACCATCGCCGCCACCTGGCAGCGCGCCGGTCGGGCGGGTCGCCGCTCCGGACGGTCAGCCGCCGTCTTCGTCGCTTCGAGCGCGCCGATCGATCAGTTCGTCGTGCGCCATCCCGAGTACTTCTTTGGTGCGTCCCCGGAACATGCGCTGGTCAATCCCGACAACCTCCATATCCTCCTCGACCACGTCAAATGCGCGGCGTTCGAGCTGCCGTTCCAGCGGGAGGAGACGTTCGGCACGATCAACGTGCAGGAGATTCTGGCAATCCTCGCAGAGGACGGCTTCGTGCAGCAGACCGACGGCGTGTGGCAGTGGACGCAGGACACCTACCCCGCCGATGCCGTAAGCCTGAGATCCGTCACGTCCGACAACTTCGTCGTCGTCGACACGACCCAAAATGAAGACGAGCGCGTGATCGGCGAAACCGATTTCACGAGCGGTCCTGCGACCCTGCACGAGAAGGCGATCTACCTCGTCGAAGGTCAGCTCTATCAGGTGGAGCGCTTCGATTTCGACGGCCGAAAGGCGTTCGTCCGTCGCGTGGAGTGCGACTACTACACGACGGCGATCACCTACAGCAAGGTCACGATCCTGGAAGAGTTCTTGTCCCAAGCCCCAGGCCTCCCGCCCTCCCAGCCTTCAAACCTTCAAGCCATCAAGCCTCCACGTCGCCTCCCTTCGACCGCACATCATGGCGAGGTCCACGTGGCGTCGCGTGTGGTGGGGTTCAAGAAGATCAAGTTCTACACGAACGAGAACGTCGGTTCCGGCGAGCTCGATCTGCCCGAGCAGCAGATGCACACGACGTCGTATTGGATGGCGATTCCGGCCGACACGATGGTGGGGTTGCCCTTTGGCACCGCAGACCGTCGGGACGGCGTCGTGGGCTTGGCCTTCGCGATGCGTAACGTCGCGCCGCTGCTCCTGATGTGTGACAGTCATGACATCGGGCTCTCGGTGGACGGCGTCAGCCTGGCCGGCGCAGCTCGCCTTGGCGGCCTCGATCGCTCCTCAACGGCGAGTGGGTCGTCCGGCGTCCAAGACCTGGCCGTCGAGCCCCTGATTTACCTCTATGACAACTACCCGGGCGGCATCGGTTTCAGTGAGCCGCTCTTCGCCATGCACGATGAGCTCATCGCTCGTACGCGCGATCTGATTGATGGGTGTCCGTGCCAGTCTGGCTGCCCGTCGTGCGTGGGACCTGAAGGTGCGACGGGGCCGCGCGCCAAAGCCGTCGCGTCGCATCTCTTGGCTTCTCTCGCGTCAATCGGCGGGGCGGCGTAGTCGCCGTGCGTGATCTCGCCTCGAGGCTGCGGGCGATCGTCCAGGCCGACCGTGCGCGATCGCGTGAGTGGGTGTCGGCCGAGGCGCCCGATGCGGCGGGTGCGGAAGGCGCGGAAGACGGCGCTCGGCCTGCCGGCGCCGCCCGTGCGAACGCCCTGGCAGAGACGCTCGGCGGCACGTGGCACGAAGCGTCGGGCAGTGGGCGTGGCAGCTCGGCCGGGTTGCCGAGCGCGTGTCTGGTGATCGATCGCACATGGGATCCGTGGCGATCCCACGGCCGGCGGCGCATTCACGACTGCGCGATCGGACCGTCGGCGCCTGTGGGCGTGTTCGATCGGCGGATCGCCGCCGTGCCCGACTGGGCGTCGAAGCTCGTGTTTTTCGACATCGAGACGACGGGATTGAGCGGTGGCGCCGGCACGATCGCGTTTCTCGCCGGCTGCGGGTGGTTCGGCGACGAGGGGTTCACGGTTCGGCAGTTTCTGCTGACCGGGCCGTCAGGCGAGCGGGCCCTCCTCGAATTGCTCGAGGAGGTGTTCGACGCCGCGTCGGTACTGGTCACGTTCAACGGTCGGACCTTCGACGTGCCCACGATGGAGATGCGTTGGGCCTTCCATCGGCAGGCGGCCCCGACCGATGACCTGCCGCACTTCGACATGCTGCCCGTCGCGCGGCGGCTCTGGGGGTTTCGGCCCTCGTCTGAGAGCGCGGGCGCACGAGTCGAGGGCGCGGGCTGCTCGCTCACCGCGCTCGAGCGGTCCGTGCTCCAGTTTCATCGCGTGAGCGATGTCCCGGGCTTCGAGATCCCGGCGCGCTACTTTCATTTCCTGCGGACGGGCGACGCGGGCGTCATCGACGGCGTGCTCGAGCACAATCGTCACGACCTGGTCTCGCTGGCGGTGTTGACCGCCCACGCGCTTTGGCTCGCCGAGGTGGGCCCCGACGCGTGTCGAGAGCCTGTCGAGCAGATTGGCCTGGGTCGGTGCTACGACCGTGCCGGCGACGTCGTCCGCGCCGAGCAGGCGTTTGCGCTCGCGGCCTCTTCCGAAGACCACGCGATTCGCGGGTCTGCGCGCGCCTACCTGGCGGAGTCGCAGCGTCGCTCCGGCCGCATCGACGACGCGGCCCGGACCTGGCAGCGGATTCTGGACGACAGCCCCGCCGCCCGGGGTGACCTGGCAGGACACGAACGCCGCGCTGCCGAGGCCTTGGCCATCTATCTCGAGCACCGCGCGAAGGATCCCGCCGCCGCCCGGCGGTACGCCGAGTCCCTGCATGCCGCGGTCGCGTCTGGGCCGGCGCGACGCCGCGACGAGGTCGCGCACCGGATCGCGCGCCTCGATCGCAAGATCGCTCGCGCAAACGACAAGGGCGGCCTCGCGGCCGCCCCGTTGCTGGACGAATAGCCACCGAAAGTCTACGCCAATCTACGCCTCCGCGCCCGCCTTCCGAGACGCCTTCCGAGGAGACTTCGTGGCCTTGGCCGCCTTGTTCGCCGCGTCCGCCTTCTTCCGCACGTCCAGGGTCTGCGTGCCGAACCGCTTCGTGAACCGCTCGATGCGGCCTTCGGTGTCGATGAGCTTCTGGCGACCCGTGAAGAACGGGTGGCAGTTGCTGCAGATCTCGAGATGCAGCTCCGACCGCGTGGATCGCGTCTTGAACGTGTTGCCGCAGGCGCAGCGCGCTTCGACTTCCTGATACTTGGGGTGAATCCCGGGCTTCACGGTGCGCTCCTTGGTGCTCGCGAGAAAAGATTAGTATACCAGACGTCCTCCGCCGATCGCGGCGGCTTATCGTGAGGGCCCTGGCTGTAAGTCCCCACTACATAACGACATAGGTCCGCGTCCACCGATGTCTCCGGAGGGAGGCCATCGTCGGCGCCGACAGCCGGTGGCCGTCGGACACGGCGAGGTTCCCTTCGACATGCGACGGACGCCGCATCCCTGGGATGACGGTCGACACGTCTTGGTTTCTGAGAATGAAGCGCAGAGCCAGCTCGGGCAGGGTCATGCCCGGCGGAACGTCCGCGCGCAAAGCCTCGACGCGCGTGAGCGTCTCGTCGAGCTTCTCGGGCGTGAAGTACAGGTTGCGCCAATCGCCCGTGGGCCAGGTCATCCCCCGGCGCAGGCCGCCGGTCAGGCTCCCTTCATCGAACGGTACCCGCGCGATGACCGCGACGCCCAGCTCGCGGCAGACCGGGAAGAGCTCGTCCTCTGGACTCTGATCGAAGACGTTGTAGACGACCTGCACGCTGTCGACGAGGCCCGTCCGGAGCGCCGCGATGACGTTGGCCGGCTCCCAACGGTTCACGCTGATACCGAAGGCGCGGATGAGGCCCTCCCGTTTGAGGTCGTCCACCGCGCGCTGCCAGCCGTCGTCGGCCGCCCAGGCGTCGGACCACACGTGCGCCTGTTGGAGATCGACCGACGCCAGCCCGAGGTTCGTCAGGCTCGTCTCCGTCGATCGCCGGATGTGGTCGGCAGGGAAGACGTCGCTCGCGGCGTAACTCGCGAGGGCAGGCCATTTCGCGTTCTTCGGCGGGATCTTGGTGGCCACGAAGAGCGTGGCGTCACGATGTCCAGCAAGGACGCGCCCGAGCAGCTGCTCGCTCTTGCCGTTGCCGTAGGCGAGGGCCGTGTCGAAGAACGTGCAGCCGAGCGCGATCGCCCGATCCAGCGCCGCCATCGACTCGTCGTCGTTCGAGCCCGTCCAGCCGCCCATGCCCCACAGGCCGTAGCCCACCTCGGACACGGGCCAGCCGAGCCGACCGAACGGGCGAAGTTGCATGAGGAGATCATAGTGGGGTCTGGCCCCGCTGGCGTGAGCCGGGCCTGACCCCCTGGACGTTCCAGGTCGACTGGCCCCGCGCGTTATGATGACGCGCCATGGATAGTCGCTACATCTGGATGAACGGCACGATGGTGCCGACGGCCGACGCGAATGTGCCCTTCCTCACAGCGGGATTTCACTACGGCGTCGGCGTCTTCGAAGGCATACGCGCGTACGACACGCCGCGGGGCCCGGCCGTGTTTCGCCTGCGTGAGCACCTCGAACGGCTCCACAGCTCCTGTCACATTCTCGGCTTCGCCGCGCTGCCGTATTCGACCGACGATCTCATCGCGGCGGTCATCGACACTGTGCGTGCCAATGGCTTCGTGGAGTGCTACATCCGGCCGTTCGTCTACCTCGCAGACGGCGGCTGGAACCTGACGCTCGACACGGGACGTCCGCACATCGGCATCGCCGTGTGGCAGCAGTCGGTCTATCTCGGGCAGGAGGCCTCGGCCCGAGGGCTGCGGGCCACAGTGTCGAGCTTTCTCCGGCATCATCCCTCGGCGATGATGACGAAGGCGAAGATCAGTGGCAACTATGTGAACTCCGTCCTCGCGAAGACCGATGCGCAACGGCACGGTTTCGACGAAGCCATCATGCTCGACCCGAACGGCTATGTCACCGAGTGCACCGGCGCCAATTTATTTCTGACCCGCAAGGACCGCCTCATCACGCCGTCCACCGAGGCCATCCTCGAAGGCATCACGCGCGAGACCGTCCTGGCGCTCGCGGAGGACCTCGGCCTGGAGACCCTCGAAACGCGCGTGAGCCGTGACCACCTCTACGTCGCCGACGAGGTCTTCGTGTGCGGCACGGCCGCCGAATTGCTGAGCGTCGCGGAGATCGACGGCCGCGTGATCGGCGCCGGCGCGACAGGTCCGATCACCCGGCAGCTGCAGGCCGCCTACGCCGACGCGGTCCACGGGCGGACACCGGCTCACGACGCGTGGCTGACGTACGCCGGGGCCAGAGTCTCGACCTAGGCTTTCGTCATGCATACGAGTGTCCTGGCCCGCGTGGTGCTCGCGATCACCATCGTGACCGGCGGCGTGGCCGTCGGGCCGCCTGCCGAAGGCCCGCAGGACTGGCCCGCGTACGCCGCCGACTCCGCGGCGACCCACTATTCGCCGCTGACCGACATCAATCGATCGAACATCGATCGCGTCGGCATCGCATGGGAATGGAAGACGGGGGACGAGCGCATCGAGGCCCCGGCTGGTACGCGTCCCGGGTCCTTCGAAAATACGCCCCTGATGATCGACGACGTGTTGTACGTGAGCACGCCGTACAACCGCGTCGCGGCGCTCGATGCGGAGACCGGCGCCGAAAAGTGGACGTACGACCCCCAAGCCTACGTCGACGGCCAGCCCCCGAATGGCACGGGCCTCGTGCACCGCGGCGTGGCCGCCTGGCGCGACGGTGCCCGACTCCGGATCTTCCTCAACAGCCGCGCGAAGCTCGTCTGTCTCGACGCCGAGACGGGCAAGCCGGTCGACGCCTTCGGTGCGCACGGCGTCGTCGGTCTCACACAGGGGCTGAGGTGGTCCGTCGATCCGACGCGCTACACGAACACGTCGCCGCCGCTCGTGTACAAAGATCTCGTCATTCTTGGCAACGGCGTTGGCGATCGCCTGACCTACCGCCAGGATCCGCCAGGCGATGTTCGCGCGTTCGATGCGAAGACTGGCCGACAGGTCTGGAGCTTTCACACCGTGCCGTGGGCGGGCGAGCCTGGCGTCGAGACCTGGGGCGACGATTCCTGGAAGATCACGGGCCATACCAACGTCTGGGCGCCGATGAGCCTCGACGAGCGGCGCGGTCTCCTGTATCTGCCGGTGAGCACGCCGAGCAACGATCACTTTGGCGGACGGCGACCCGGCGCGGGCCTGTACGGCGAGTCCCTCGTGTGCCTCGACGCCGCGACGGGCGTCGTGAGGTGGTACTTCCAGATCGTCCATCACGGTCTGTGGGACTACGATCCGCCCGCTGCGCCGAGCGTCGTCAGCATGAAGGTCGCTGGGCGATCGATCGACGGCGTCGTCCAGCTCACCAAGCAGGGCTTCGCCTTTGCCTTCGATCGCGTGTCGGGTAAGCCGGTGTGGCCCATTGACGAGCGGCCGGTGCCGGCAAGCGACGTCCCCGGCGAGCATGCGTGGCCCACGCAGCCCGTGCCGTCGCGACCGGCGGCGTTCGCGCCGCAAGGAATGACGTTGGACGATGCATTCGATGTGACGCCGGCCCTGAAGGCGGCGGCGCAGGCGGAACTGCAGAAATACCGGCTTGGGCCCCTGTACACTCCGCCGTCCGTGCAGGGCACCTTCACGCGCCCCGGCGTCATCGGCGGCGCCAACTGGGGCGGATCCGCGTTCGATCCGGCGACCGGACGGCTATACGTCAAGATCAGCAACGCGCCGGCCGTCCTTCGGATTGTGCCTGGCCCGCAGGCGAACAATCGACCCGGAGAGAGCGACGCGGACTTTGCGGGCGTCCAGGGGAACGCGACGTTCGTCCCGGCGCCCGCTGCGCCGACACCGGCGGCGGGCGCGGCAGCCGCCGCGAGTGGTCGCGCCGGTCGCGGCGGCACGCGCGGCCTGCCGCTCGTGAAGCCGCCGTACGGCGAGGTCGTCGCCATCGATCTCAATACCGGCGACATCGTCTGGCGGACGCCGTTTGGCGATATGCCGTCGCTCCGGAGCCACCCGGCCCTGGCCGGCGTCAAGCTGCCCGACGCGCTCGGGTCGGCCGGCGCGTGGGGCGTCATCGTGACCAGGAGTGGGCTCGTGCTCGGCGGAACGAGCGATGACAGCGCCATGCACGCGCTCGACGCCGCGACGGGGAAGGAACTCTGGCGCCTTCAGCTGCCTCGTCCGCCGTCGGCGACCCCGATGACCTACCGCACCGCTGCCGGGCACCAGTTCATCGTCATCGCCACTGGCGGCGGCACGAACGCGGAGCTCGTGGCGATGCGAGTCAAATGATCGCGCAGGGGCGCGATGACATCGAAGTGACCGGATCGCGTCATGCGGATCCAGATTGTGACCGTGGATCGCAGCAAACGCCCGCCTGCTGATCTGGAGGCCCTGGCTGCTCGCCTGCGGGCTCGCGGTCACGATGTCGTGATCTGGCGCTTCACCGCAGCCGATGTCTATGCCGGCCACAGTGCCGGCCTTGATGAGGTCATCGAAGCGATTTGGACGAGCGACCGAGCCTGCTTTCAGCATGCCCGGCAGCAGAATGCTCCCTACACGCTCCTGCTCGAGGATGACTGCGAGCTGACTGATCTCGACGGCATCGACGTCGCCGAATCCTTCCTGCGAACGCATGACGGACCGGTCGATCTGTTCTTCCTCGGCACCAGCCCCAATTGCTGGTGGAGCGGCACAGGGGACCCGCGGATCGTGAAGTATTCCCACGCGTACTGGTGGCACGCGGTCGTCTTCACCGCCTCGTTCATCGAGCGCTATGAAGGGCCCAGAACGTGGAAGGGCGGAAACGACATTCAGATGGCGAGGCTGATGGCGTCGGGTGAAATCGCCGCGTATGGCCTCCGACGGCAGGTGGCGTTCCAGTGCGACCGGCGCAACCGCTTCGCTGAACGCGTGCTCTACCGCTGGCCATGGGGCGACGGTCGATGGCTGGCCGCGGCGGCACTGCTTGGGGTCTTCGCGTGGATCGCGTTCCGAACCTCGAGATGACCGTGCGCCGCCGCGCGTTCAGCGCTGGATCTCGACGGTAAATCCGATTTGGCGATACAAGGAATTGTAGAAGGTCCCGAAGGCCGGTGCGTTGATGTTGGCCTGCACGTCTCGGGGCGTCGCGTTGTTCAGAAGGTCATTGGACCGCAGGCCGATCCGGAGCGTGCGGCCGCGAACGGTGACCGTTCGTGTGATGTTCAGATCGAGCGTGTAGAAGACCGGGAAGCGGCTGCTATTGCGCGGACCGACGAAGTCCTGTTCTTCGTTGACGATCGAGAACGGGAACCCGCTGCGGACCTCGAGCAGGGGCGACACCATCCACTTGCCCCGGGGCACCACGGCTCGCACGATCAGGCGGTTGGGCACGTCGACGCTCGTCACCCCGTACTGGTCAGGCTGAAGGATGGGATTTCTGATGTTGCCGAAATACGCATCGAACGTGTTCAGATCGCCCTCCGACCGCGATCGCACATAGCTCACCGTCATTTCACGGTTGGCGTTGCCCGAATATCGCACCGTGGCCTCGGTCTCGGCGTACTGCGAGTCGCCCTGACTCGCTAGGTCGACCACGCCCGACGCTCCGAGTGTTACCGGATCGACGACCAGCTCGTGCCAGCCGGTTCGCTCGAGATGATTCAACTTGAACACGAGACTCGCCGCCAGGCGATGGTCGTACTCGACATTCCAGACGCGCGAGGTCGAGGCGACCAGTGGGGCCTCGATGCGGTTCACGAACGAGATCGGCGGACCGGTCATGGTGGTGCCGTCGGCGGCAAACTGCGTGACCGTCGGTGCCTCGATCGACTCGAAGGCGCCCGCCAGTAACGGCGTACGCTCGGAGAAGAGGCCGACGCCGCCACGGAGGATGCCGCGGCCTTCCGGCAGGACGCCCAGCACGAAGCCGAGGCGCGGCCGCGTGCCGCCTTGACCAGTGACGCCGTCACGATCGAAGCGAGCCCCAAGCTCGAGGAGCACCCGGTCGTTCATGCGCCAGCGATCCTGCGCGAACGCACCGACATTCGTCGCGGCAAGTTGCTGCGACGTCGGTCCGGAAAAATCCAACCGCTCGGCGAGCGTGCCGTCCTCGCGGCGAATCTCGACGGGCTCGCTCTCGCTCGTGCCGTCAAATGAGGCGCGGAGTACGTCGACGCCGACCTTCATCAGGTGGTCGCCGGCGGCCCGGCGGACGAAACTCAACGCCTCGATCCATTGCGTCGTCCAGGCCTGGTGATGCTGGCTGTTAAAGAAGCTTCCCTGATTGCCTTCGGGCGTCAACGTCATGATGCCGGCATCCCGCCCGGCGACGGAGGTGTCGTTCCGCGCGCGACTGACGGTCGTCTCGAGCAGGGCCGTGTCCGAGAAGCGCAGCGTGTCGGAGCCCGTGGCGCTGTAGCCCTCTCGCCGCACATCGGGCGTGACCGGCTGTGGATTGAACGTGTTCAGACCGACGTACTGCAGATGCTGGTCGGATGCGCCGACCGACGCGCTGACGGTGTGACGACCGAAGGTCCCGTCCAGGCGGGTGAACGATTCCAGTCCCAGCACCGACGTGTCCTGCTGGCCTACCGGCAAACTGGGCACGCGATCCATGTGGTCGTGCAACTGCAGGCTCTCCGCGAGAAAGAGTCGTCCGGCGACGACCGGGCCGGACACGATGAGACGCGGGTCATAGCTGCGAATGCCCCAGTTCTCGCCGTCGCAGAGTTTCAGGCACGGCACCGGAAGGAAGTTGTTCGCCGTCGCAGTCCAGACATCGCCGCCTTGCTGCGTCTCGATGCGCACGACCCCCGCCGAGAATCGTCCGTACTCCGCCGTGTACGGGTTCGGCAGCACGTCGATCGTGGCGACGGCGTCGACCGGCAGGTCCACCCCAGCGTCGCCCGTCGTGGGATCGGTGGCGGAGACCTGACCGATCTGCAGTCCCGTCTGCGCCGGGCGCCCGCCGTTCACGTTGATGCGTCCGTCCGGGCCGCGCAGGACACCTGGCAGCATCGGCAGCAGGTCCAGGTAGTCGTCGCCGCGCACCGGCGCGATGTCGATCATGCGGCCTTCGACGTGTTGCTGTGAGGTGCCGGTGGCCGGGACATCGTCTCGCTGGCTGGCAACGGTGGCATGTGCCGTAACCGCGAGCGGAAACGCGATCGTCACGTCCAGGTCCCGGCCGCCGGTCAGCGTGAGGCCCCCGCGCGTGAAGTCCTGGAATCCCGCCAGCGTGAGGCGGACTTCGTAGCGTCCGGGTCGTAGCGCGGAGAAGGCAAATCGTCCGTCGGCGTCGCTCACCGCGACCGCAATCGGCCCGCCGCCCGGACCGGACGTGAGCGTGACGGTCACGCCCGGGAGGGCGCGACCGTTCGATTGCGCGGTGACCGTGCCGCGAATGGACGCAAAGTCCGGACCCGGCGCTTGCGCCTGAATCGACACCGCGATCGACGCCGAGAGAGCCAGCGCCCCGACCCATGCCGCGCCGATCCGCGGTCTCACACGAGCCACCGCTATAATCGGCGCTCCGTGCGAATTCTCGTCGTCACGAACGACTTTCCGCCGCGCCTCGGCGGGATCCAAGCATACGTCCAAGAAATCCTCTCACGTCTGGAGGATGAAATCACGGTGCTGGCGTCGACGTCTCCGGGCGCCGCCGCGTTCGACGCGACGTTCCCCCACCGGGTCATTCGGCTGCCGACCACGATGCTCCTGCCGTCGCCGCGCCTGCACGCGCGCACCGAGGCGCTCGTGCGCGCAACCCGCCCGGACGTCGTGCTGTTCGGCGCCGCCATGCCATTGGCGCTCGTCGGCGCGTCGTTGCGCAGGCGCACCGGCACGCCGTATGCGACGTTCACCCACGGGCTGGAAGTGACCGCCGCGCGTTTGCCGGGCGGCCGCGCCCTGCTTCGGCGGATCGGCCGAAGCGCCGCCCTGGTCACGGCGGTCTCTCGCTGGACCGCCGACGTCCTCGGTCCGTACCTCGCCGCCGAGGCGCCAATTCAGCTGCTGCCGTCGGGCGCGGATGCCGATCGCTTTCACCCCGGCGTCCAGGACGCGGCCATTCGGCGGCGACACGCCTTGGGTTCGGGCCCGGTGGTGGCGTGCGTGTCGAGGTTGGTCCGCCGTAAGGGCCAGGACACACTCCTGCGGGCCCTCGGCGCGGTGGCGCGCGACATCCCCGACATTCGGTTGTTGATTGTCGGCGATGGCCCGGACCGGCGACGCCTAGCGTCGCTCGCGCGAACTCTGGGTGTCGAGGGCCGCGTGGTCTTTGCCGGCGCCGTGTCGTCCGAGGAGCTGCCGATGTACTTCCGTGCCGGCGACGTCTTCGCGATGCCCTGTCGGTCCCGCTGGGGCGGTCTCGAAGTCGAGGCCCTGGGCGCCGTGTACCTGCAGGCGGCCGCCGTCGGCCGGCCCGTGATTGCCGGCCGCAGCGGAGGAACGTCGGACGCGCTGACGCACGGCGAAACCGGATGGCTCATCGACGGACGGCGCGTCGAGGAGGTGGCCCAGGCCATCACGACGATCCTCCGCCTGCCCGATCGCGGCCTCGCCATGGGGACACGCGGCGCGGAGCGGATCAGGCGCGAGTTCACGTGGAATCAAATCGCGGCCCGATGCCGAACGCTGCTCCTCGCCGCGGTGACGTCGTCGTAGATCCGCTCGACCGCCTCCGCGATGCGCGGCCACGAGAAGTGCATCGCGCGCGCGCGACCGGCTGATCCGAGGCGTCCCGCCAGGTCGGCGGATCGCAGAATCTGCGCGACCGCGGTCGCCAGCGCGCCGGAGTCGCCGGGGGGCACGAGCAGGGCCTCGCAGCCGTCCCGCACCACCTCGCGGTACGCGTCGAGGTCGGACGCCACAACCGGGAGACCGGCCGCCATGGCCTCGAGCAACACGAGGCCGAAGCTCTCGCCGTGAATCGCTGATGCGACGAACACGTCAGCGGCCGCGAATTCGGCGACCAACGCCTGACGAGGCAGGGTGCCGAGAAGGCAGACGCGCGCACGGGCGGCCGGCGGTAGCGAGTCGATGAGTCGCTGGTCGTGGCCCTCCCCGATCACCACCAACTCGATCTCGGGAAACACCTCGGCCAGTTGGCCGAACGCGGCAACCGTCACCCCGAAGCCCTTCCGCGGCTCGAGGCGGTGCGCGAAGAGCATGCGGCGCGCCGCGCCGCGCGCCTCACCGGCGTCGAGGTCGAAGAACCGGTGCTCCACGCCATTCGGCACGATGTGAAACGGGACGCGGACGCCGCGCCCCAGACAACTCGTCGCCGCGGGCGAAACCGCAATCCCGGCATCGACGCGCCAGTTGAGCGGCCAGGTCGCCGATCCGTACAGCAATCGGCCTATCCGCACATCGCAATGGGCGTGAAAGGTGGCCACGACCGGTGACGCCGCCAGCAGCCCGGCGTAGAGCCCGAGGCTGGGCGCGAGCGGTTCGTGCGCGTGGACGATCGTCGGCCTGAACTCGCGCAGGATGCGGCCGATCCGCCAGGCCGCCGACAGAAGAGGGCAGATGGGCGCCACCGTGCCATTGAACGGGACGCGAATGGGGCGGCCGACAATCCGCACCCACGACTCGGCCGCACCGCGCCGCCCGGGCGCGACCACCAGCAGATCGTGGCCACGACGCGTGAGTGCCTCGGACAGTTGCCGAACGTGCGTTTGCACGCCACCCGGGGCGTCCCAGTCGTACGGGCAGACCTGGAGGATTCGCATCACCGGTCCGACGCCGGCGGATCGCCGTCCCAGTCGGGTCGAAACACGAACCACTGATCGGGATGACGTTCAACCGCCGCGCTCAACCGGGTGGCAATCCGCGTGGTCAACTCGGCCAGCGGATCCTTCCCGAGATCGTTCACGGATACTTCGGCCTCGATGATCCCCCGGTACGGACGCGACGTCCTCTGTGAGAGCACCGCATGCCCTGTGAACAGCGGCGCCCCCGACCTCAGGGCCAGCCAGGCCGGCCAGGTCGGCATGGGACGTCGGCCAGTGCCAAACGGGACGCTGACCCGCCGCGTCGACCCAAGCGCGCGGTCGCCGACGATGGCGACGACTCCGCCCTCACGAAGCGCATCCAGGGCCGCCGCGGCCGCGCCCGGAATCGACGGAATGAGGCGAAGCCCCGTCGCCGTCCGGAACCTCGCGAACAATGCGTCCCGCGCCGGGTGAATCGCCTCCACGAACGCATACGTGGGAACGCCCAGGGTGGCGAGGACCGCCGCGCCCAACTCGGGGTTGCCGAGGTGAGCCGTGACGATAATCGCGCCGCGGCCAAGCCGGACGATACGCCGGAAGTGGGCTAGGCCGGACGCCTCAATCGATCCGACCACGGACGTCGCGCTCGCGCCCGGTAGCATCAGCACGTCCGCTTGGCAGCGCACGAAATTGTGAAAGGTGGAGCGCGCGAGCCGCGCCCGTTCGCGTGGACTGCGGTCACCAGCGAGCCGGACGAGGTTGCGCTCCACGGTCCGGCGCCGGCCGCGTAGGGCGAACCAGCCGACATCGCCGGCGAGGCGCACGGTCGATGTCGCGATCATGCCCGGCAGGAGTCGCTGCGCTTGGCCGGCGACCTTCAGGCACGCGACGGTGACGTGAGCCCATCCGAAGGAGTGGGCCGAATCCTCCGGCCTCCCGACCAACCTCGCCACCGACGTGCGCCGGCCGTGAAGGCGCCGCTACTTGAGGGGCAGGGCGATGCCGATGCTGTACCGCCAGGCCACCTCGTGTCCGCCGCTGAAAATATCCCAGACCTGCCCAATCTCGGCTCGGACCTTGAATTCCTTGCTCTGAAGGGGGATTTCCGCGCCGGCGACTATGGTGAAGAGTTTGTCCGTGCTAAATGAGAAGTGGCCGATGCCGAACATCGCCTGCCCATACCAGTGAATGCGCGGCGGACCGACAAACTTGTCGGCTGTGATGTTCACACCGCCTTGCACGTCCTCCAGCGTGTCACCGGAGAACTTATGGACGCCGCCCTCGACCACGATGCCCAGGCGTAGGCCCAGCGAGGTGGCCGGTTGCGTGAAGGTCTTCGTCGCGTAGTTCGCGTCGAATCCCAGCCACGAGCCGAAGCCCCCGAAATGCAGGAGGCCGGTGGTCACGCCGATCTCGGGAACCGTGGCATCCGACGTTGATGCCGGCGTTGATGAGCCCACCGCCTGCGCGGCTGCCGGCGCGGCCGACGCCACGAGCAGAATCATCCCCACGAGCCACGATGTCGTCGTCTTGGTCTGCACTGCAACCTCCAGCTGATGTCGGCGAGCCGATGAAACCGCCAAAGGATACTACGGCCGCCACTTGTCCGGTGACGCGGACGGCTGAGACCGGCCCCAAGGCGATAATGAAGGCCGGCAATACGAAGAGCCCTGAGATGCTGCTCACGGCGGAATCGATCGTCGGGCTTCGACTGTCGGGCGCCGTGCTCTGGTCGGTGGCCTACCTGCTCATCATCAAGCGCGGCTTCCAGGATCGGACGCTCGGCATGCCGCTCACCGCGCTGGCCTGCAACCTCGCCACCGAGTTCACGTTCGGGGTCCTGCGACGGAATACACCTCCGGGAAATGACGCGCTGGTCTATGCCATCTGGCTTGCCCTCGATGCCGTCATTCTGGTCCAGGCGTTCTCTTTTGGTCCGGTGCGCTACCGGAGCACCCTCCCCGGCAGATGGTTTGACGCCATGCTTGTGCTCGCGCTGGGCTCGGCTCTCGGAATCGTGCTCGCGATCACCCGCGCGTTCGACGACCGGGACGGAAGGTACTCCGCGTTCCCGGGCAATCTCCTGATGTCGATCCTATTCGTGGCCATGGCCCTCCGGCGGTCCGACGTCGGCGGCCAATCGATCTATATCGCCTGGTCGAAGATGCTTGGCACACTGGCCATCTCGCTTCTGATGGTCGCGACCGGTCCGGTTTCACCTTTGCCCGCCATTCTCTGTGTCGCGATCGCGTTCGACATGGCCTATGTCGTCCTGCTCCACGCCAACCTTAGAAGGCTCGGACTGAATCCCTGGACGCGCTGGTGACCGCGCGCATCGAAGCGGCTCGGTGCGCCGCTCGTTCGATCACGCGAACGAGCACGGTTCGCTTCGTGCCGAATATCCGGTGAAGGTCTCCCGAGTTGTACTGTCCCAGAAACGCATCGAGACAGTCGGCGGCTCGGGGTGACGTGAGGCAGTTCAGGTCGTGCCGGACGATGTCCTGATCGAAGTCGAGGAGATCGTCCACAAGTTGAAGGGTTCGTCCGACGTCGTCGAGATCGCCCCACTCGGAGGCCCGTCGGGATTCGGAGTCCATGGCGCGTAGCACGAGGCGCAACGCCGTGGCCCCTCGCTCGAGCCCGTCGCCGGTGAAACCCCCTGACCGTTTCTGTTCGTAGAACTCCATCGCCATCCGCCGGGTCTCGCGATCGGCCACGATGCTCGCGAGAAGCGCGTCGAAGACCGCGGCGCCAGCAGGCGTGAACCCTCGCCAATCGGTCAGAACGTCAAAAGCGGTCGAGAGAGACGCGGCTTGGCCAGCCTTCCAGGCCTCACGCGCGGTGCCACGCGCCCCGAGTCCCACGTAGCACAGCGAACAGTAGACGGACTTCTTCACGTAGCGGACCCATTCGCCATGCGCGATCTCCAACGCGCGCGCGTGTCGGATGCTGTAGCCGGCGGCGCTCGCAGTCGCGATGGCGTACTGCCCGATCATACGGGGCTGGACAGAAGAAGGCTGAGGACCGGCAATAGCGCCATCGCCAGGCGTGACCGCAGGACGTAGGAACGAATGGCCGTGCCGTCGGCCGCGCGCGACAAGATGCTCCACGCTGGGATGACGAGGAGGAGCGCGATGACCGTCGCCACCGCCGCTGCGGCCGCAGTGGAGGTGGGAGAGACGGTCGATGGCCGGACGAGAACGGCGACGCAGAACGGCACCAAGCCCGTCGCGGTGAGACCAACCCCGACGCGAATGGCTGCGCGCGCACCACGCTGAGTGGCGAGTGTTTTGCGGCCGCCTGCCGCGTCGCCGCGGCGGTCGCGCACGTCCATGAGCATCTCTCGCGCGGTCAGCAGGACGACCACTGCGGCCACGAGCCACCATTGCCACCGCGCGCCGCCGGAGAGGGCGAGCACCAGCGGCGCCCAAAGGGGCGCAGAAGCGAACACGGCCCCGGCGACGTTCGGGAGGACCTCGGCCCTCCTGAGCACCCGCGAGTATGCGGCCAGGCCGATCGCCAGACTCACTGCGATCATCCACGCCCCTGGACCGAGCGCCCACGCGAGTGCCAGAGACCCGACGCAAAGGACCGAGGCCGTGACCCGGGCGAGGATCAAGGTCGGGCGCGGCGAATGCTCGAAATGTCCCGCGCGATTCACCCGGTCGATGCGGCGATCGCACAGGTCGTTGACGAGGAAACCAAATGACGCCTGCGAAGAAAGGACCAGAGAGAACCACGCCATACGGCGAACATCACCGCCGGCGCCGATCGTCATCGCGACGACATTGGCCAGGATGATGGGCCAGAAGTAGAGTCTGGCGCTCCGCAGCGTGGCGGCCATGGGCTCTCGCGTGGGTTCCGGCACGGTCGTCCGGACGGTGCCAGGCCGGAAAAGGTGCCGGGCGGCGACGTTACCACGCTGGCTCCGACGACGCAAAGGGCCCGTCGGCCCAGGCGCGAGGCCTTAGTGCATCGTCCCCATGTCCAGGTCGACCTCTGCGGCCGGGGCTGGAGGCGGGGCGGTCGGCAGGGGGCCGGCCAGGGAGAGCTTCAGCACTTCGTCCATCGTGCTGACGAGGTGCAGCTTCATGACGTCGAGGACGTTCTTCGGGATGTCCGCGAGGTCCTTTTCGTTGTCCTTCGGCAGGATGATCGTCGTCACCCCGGCGCGGTGCGCGGCAAGGATCTTTTCCTTGAGGCCGCCGATGGGCAGCACTTTGCCTCGCAGCGTGATTTCCCCGGTCATCGCCACGTCACGACGCGTGGGCACTCGGGCGAGCGCCGAGACGAGCGCCGTCGCGAGCGTGATGCCCGCCGACGGGCCGTCCTTCGGGATGGCGCCTTCCGGCAGGTGGACATGGACGTCGGTCCGGCGGTTGAAATCGCGCGGGATGCCGAAGTCCTCGGACCGCGAGCGCACCCAGCTCATGGCCGCGTGCGCGGATTCCTGCATCACGTCGCCGAGCTTGCCCGTGAGCGTGAGCTTGCCGCGGCCCGGCATGAGCGTCGCTTCCGTGACGAGCAACTCGCCGCCGACTTCCGTCCAGGCCAGGCCGGTCGCGATGCCGATTTCGTTCTTCTCCTCGGCCATCGAGGGGCGGAAACGCGGCACGCCGAGGTACTCCGTGACCTTCGCGGCGGTGATCTCTTCCTTGAAGCTCTTGCCCTCGGCGACCACCTTCCGGGCGATCTTGCGGCAGATCGAGGAGATCTCGCGCTCGAGGTTGCGGACGCCCGCCTCGCGCGTGTAGTCGACGATGATCTGCTTGAGCGCACCGTCAGTGATCGAGGCC